>Ga0209064_1004650_pt1 | contig 9965 bp, 7 predicted proteins | sample Inofromicrocosms_FD_187498 | JGI IMG/M metagenome (GOLD analysis project Ga0209064, IMG submission 187498) | Mouse cecum microbial communities from Vienna, Austria - Inoculum for glucosamine and mucus D2O microcosms (SPAdes) (version 2) | ecosystem: Host-associated > Mammals > Digestive system >... | reverse complement strand
CGAATCAAATCCCGGTTAAAAGGAAAGAGTCCGGTGCAATACCGAACTCTTTCGCAAATCAGTTAGTTAATAACCCGTCCAACTTTTGGGGTTCACTTCATTTCATGGGGTGATCACCGCCGAAAAAAGATCGAGGCTCGGAGAGCCGACGTCGTGAACCTCCATCAAACCCCAAAAAAAGCAGACTTGCCGCGGCCATCATGCGATGCCTCCCGACCCATGACGCACCGCCGCCCACGCCCACGCAAAGCGCCCGGAGGGCGCGCGGTTGTGGTTAACCACATGATTTCATGGGGTGATCACCGCCGAAAAAAGATCGAGGCTCGGAGAGCCGACGTCGTAAGTCCCCGTCAAACGTCATAAAAACGGAACCCATAAGGAGCTTCGCCCCTCTCTCATCTAAACCCTAAACATTAAACCCTAACCCCCAAACACCCCCTCTCAAAAAAAATTTGGATTCTCCGAAAAAAAACTTTACCTTTGCATTCGCAAAAAGGCGCTCGGGGTGTAGCACAGTTGGCAGCGCGCCACGTTCGGGACGTGGAGGTCGGAAGTTCGAGTCTTCTCACCCCGACTCTAAAAAACAGCCTGCAAGTCAGTGGCTTGCAGGCTGTTTTTTAGTATACTTATTCGCTCTTATTGATAAAATCTGATGGAACAGGATATATGACAGGAATGGTATACGTTACCCTTACAGGAATACCATTCATTTTTCCGGGTTCGAATTTGCCTAAACCTTTGATTGCCTCAATGGCGGCTTTTAGATAGTCATCAGGTACAGAGCGGTTTCTAATCACCCTTATTGAGTTGTTATCTATTTGACCGTCCTTTGAAATAACGAAAATGACAGCGGCACGACCATTGACAGAATCCTGAACGATAGGAGCAGTCTTTGACAATGTTGTATATAGGTCATTCCGCAAACCTTTGTCACCACCATGCAAGTAGTAAGGGGGTTGATGCGGGTTAACGAGTACTAACGGCGCATCTCCATCGCTATCTGCCGTAGGAGTATGTTGATGCGTGTTGCCTTAGCTCTCCGACGAAGGCGTTGTAGATAAGTCAACAGGGAACTGAATTTCTCTTATAGCGCTATCGTTCATGCAACAATTCTGCGCGAACGCTGCACACGACTGAATGATAAGCGCTGAAACTAAAACTACCTTCTTCATAATAACGTTTCATTTTTTACAAAATGTCGTGGACAGCCCGAAGGTCATCCACTGCAAAGTTAGCAAAAAATCCTGCTATTCATCATATTGCATATCCAATAAATTGCTGTAAGCGTTCTCGACAGCGAGTGGCGATGTCGGAAATTTCAAGATAGATTGTGGCGAACTTCTCACTCTGAATTAATTCTTCATTGGAATATTCAAAAGCCTACCTTTGCATTCGTAAAAAAGCGCTCGGGGTGTAACACAGTTGGCAGCGCGCCACGTCCAGAACGTGGAGGGCGGAAATTGGAGTCTTCCCGCCTCGGCTATTTAAGAGCTAAAAAACTTTTTATCAACAACTTGAAAACCTTTATAAAAATCTACCGGAACAAAAACGGAACAGCTCGTTCTTGTATCTTTTGCAATTTTATCGCACATATATTTGTCTTTCAGTGTTATATATATTAAATTTGCGATTATAAACAAGACAATCAAACGGGACAATATATGAGTGAATCTGAATTAAATTCTTATAGATTTTTAAGTGGAAAAGAGCCAAGCGATGACCAATTGCACGCAATCATGGAAGAGGCATTATCTGATGTCCGACGCCGTGCTGAAGAGGCCAAATTAAGATATGATAAACAATATGAGCGACTATATGCCCGGGAACACTCAAAAGTCGCTCAACGCATTGAAAATGCAAAAAATGGAATTTTCTGACAAATCTCCGGAAATGATAATCATAGCCGGGCCAAACGGCTCCGGCAAAACTACCATTACAAATCAATTCTTGCACCATGAATGGTCGGAAGGTACTTTATATATTAATCCGGATATAGTTGCCCAGGAAAAATTCGGAGATTGGAACTCAAAAACATCCGTTATTAAGGCTGCTAGATATTGTGAAGACTTGAGAGAACAATGCCTCAAAGAAAGACGCTCTTTTGTATTTGAAACTGTGTTTTCCGCTCAAGATAAAATTGATTTCATCATTAGAGCCAAAGCAACGGGATTTTTCATCCGACTATTCTTTATCGGAACATCGTCCCCTGCTATAAACGCATCCCGAATTGCCAGACGAGTTATGGAGGGAGGGCACGATGTAGCTATCCCCAAAATCATAAGCCGTTATCAAAAATCCATTATAAATTGCTGTCTTATATCGAAATTAGTTGACAGGCTATATGTCTATGACAATTCTGTTGATAATTTTCCAGCAAAACTCCAATACAGGCTAAGCAATGGTGTCTTGGTAAAACAATACGTTGATAACATTGCTGAATGGGCAACGCGAATCATTTCTTCTTACCCCGAAACAACAGTCCAAGATTAATGTATAACCCATAGCCCCCGCCCTGCATCCTCCTATGCAACCAAAAACCGCCACACGGCTGCAATCGATGGACGTACTGAAAGCCGTCGCCATATTTCTCGTCCTGTGGGGACACTCGCAGCACCTCACAAGCATCAACTGCTTCGACCGTCCCGTCTACTACCATATCTACACATTCCACATGCCGCTGTTCATGATGATCTCCGGCTTCTTCTTCGCCATGACAGTGCGCACAAGCTTCACCGGGATGCTGCGCCGCAAAGCCCGTCAACTCCTGCTGCCATGCGCCGTATGCCTCTGCATTATATGGCTCTTCGACGGAATCATATTCGGCGACGAACTGACATTCAAGCACCTGATCTACCGCCTCACCCACCACATCTGGTTCCTCAAAAGCGCCTTCATCTGCTGCCTGCTCGGATTCATACCATTCGCCGCAATGAAAAACAGGCTCGCCGTCGCAGCCATAGCCACCCTTGCCGCAAGCCAGTTCATCCGCACACACCAGACAGCATTCATGTACCCCGCATTTCTCGCCGGAGGACTGATATACCTCAACCACGACAGCTTCAGGGCACACTGCCGGATCATATTCGCCGTCGGCGCACTGTTGTGCATCGCCGGCAACCTCTTCATGGACGGCGAAACATACCGATGGCTCCTGTCTCGCCCGCAGGCTACAGGCGAGATAATCGCCATGCGACTCTACAAATACACAATGGGGCTATCCGGAGCCATAGCCCTGACGGCGCTCGCCGAATGGATTTTCTCGCATCCGCGTAGCGGACCCGCAGTAGAAGCCGCAGCAAAACTCGGAGGAATGACTCTCGGCATATACCTTCTCCAGACATTCATTCTCGAAGACATCCTTACGCGCCTCGTCCGCCTCGACATGTTTCCCGCATGGATCTTCGACTTCATCGTCAGTCCCGCCATAGCCCTCGCCGTCATGTATGCCTCAGTCGCGGCAATACGCCTCATCCGTCGCAGCACCGTGGCATCGCTGCTCCTGCTGGGAATAAAAAAATAAGCCTCTGCGACATGCCGTATTCGACGCCCGCCGACAAAAATTTCGTTAAATGGTCGGCGGTTGGCGCTACTTTGCTTACCTTTGCAACTCAGTATATAAAATTCATCATCACGAATGAAAAAATATAACCTCGTCAACAACCTGCTGGGTTGGGTGTGCTTTGCAGTGGCAGCAGTCACCTACCTGCTCACCATCGAACCTACAGCCAGCTTCTGGGACTGCCCGGAATTCATATCGCAAGGAGCAAAACTCGAAGTGGGACACCCGCCGGGCAACCCCATATTCATGCTCGCCGCACGCTTTTTCGTCACCCTGTTCGGAGGAGGCATGTCGACAGCAGCCATAGCCGTCAACACAATGTCGGCACTGCTCAGCGCCGCCACCATACTCTTGCTGTTCTGGACCGTGACACACCTCACACGACGCCTGATCGTGCGCGACGACGCCGACAGCATTCCCGCATGGAAAATGTGGCTCATAATGGGTGCAGGCGTCTGCGGCGCACTGGCCTACACATGGAGCGACACATTCTGGTTCTCGGCAGTCGAAGGAGAAGTCTATGCATTCTCTTCATTCTGTACCGCCCTGGTAGTATGGCTGATGCTTAAATGGGAAAACCGCGCCGACCTCCCCCACAGCGACCGCTATCTGGTGCTTATCGCCTATGTCATAGGCGTATCCATAGCCGTACACCTGCTCAACCTCCTCTGCATACCCGCACTCGGGCTGATATTCTACTACCGAAAGACCCGCGAGGCCACAGCACGCGGCTCACTTATCGCGCTGGCGCTGTCATGCGTAATAGTCGGAGCAATACTCTACGGACTCGTGCCCGGCTTCGTCAAAGTATCGCAATGGTTCGAACTGCTGTGCGTCAACACCCTCGGCATGAGCTACAACATGGGCGTCCTGATCTATGCCGTCCTTGTCGTGGCATGCTTCATCTGGGGCGCATTCGAACTGAACGCCCAGCGGAACACCGCACGCATAAAACTCAGCTTCGGTCTGAGCATCCTCCTTTCAGGTATGCTCTTCATCGGCCATTCAACATGGGTAGGCATACTGCTCGCTCTCGCCCTCGGCATCGGACTTATAGTACTGAAGCGCGTGCCGGTGCGCATATTCAACGTAATCCTGCTGAGCGTGCTGGTAATCTTCACAGGCTACTCGTCCTACGCCCTGCTGCTGATCCGCGCATCGGCCAACACCCCGATGAACCAGAACGCACCCGACAACGTATTCGCACTCGCTTCATACCTGAACCGCGAACAATACGGCGAACGCCCGCTCTTCTATGGTCCCAGCTTCGCCGAAGAGCTTGAAATGCAGGAATATCCCGCCGAATCAGGCAACTACTTCGTGCCCGTCGACGAATACGGCCGCCCGGCCACACGCGTGATGGACGGAATCCTGCGCGACGACCTCGGCAACGCCTACAACACCCCGGAATACTCGATGACAAAAGTAGTCAAGACATCGCCTGACCAGCCCGACCGCTACGTCCGCGAAATCATGCGGCCCGACTACCGCAACGTATCCGACCTCAACACGCTGCTGCCGCGAATCTACAGCACTCAGCCCGAACACGTGGCCGGCTACAAAGGATGGGCCGGCTACGGCACACCCGACATCAACAGCATACCCTACGAAACACGCCAGCGCTGGGCACAGCAAGGCTATGCCTCGCTCTACGAAGTCATGCCCTATCTCCCGTCGCTGAAAGAAGTAACGACTCATGTCGACGCTGCCGGAAATCCCGCCCAGCAGACATGGGCCTGGAAACCCGGATTCGACGTCAACCTGCGCTACTTCGTCAACTACCAGCTGAACCACATGTACTGGCGCTACTTCCTATGGAACTTCGCAGGACGCCAGAACGACTTCCAGGGCAACGGCGAACCGCACCTCGGCAACTGGATCACAGGCATCAACGCCATCGACAGCGCACGCCTCGGCGACCAGTCGGCCCTGCCCGACGAATTCGGCAAAGGCAACAAAGGCCACAACGTCTACTACATGCTGCCTCTTCTGCTCGGACTCATCGGCCTGCTCTATCAGGCTCTCTACAAGCACCGCGACAACCCGCGCCGCGGCATCGAACAGTTCTGGGTCGTATTCTTCCTCTTCTTCATGACAGGCGTTGCTATCGTGCTCTACCTCAACCAGACACCCGGACAACCTCGCGAACGCGACTATGCCTTCGCCGGCTCTTTCTACGCATTTGCCATCTGGATAGGCATGGGAGTTCCCGCCATCGGCATAATGCTGCGCGACCTGCTCTCGAAAAAGGACACCGGAAATGACAGCGCCGACAGCCGCGAAACATCGGCCGCCGCCACAGGCGCAGCCGTCGGCATAGCATGCCTGATCGGCCTTGCCGTGCCCCTGCAGATGGTGTCGCAGACATGGGACGACCACGACCGCTCCGGACGCTACACCACCCGCGACCTCGGACGCAACTACCTCAGCTCACTCGATCCCGACGCCATCATATTCACAAACGGCGACAACGACACATTCCCGCTGTGGTACGCACAGGAAGTCGACGGATTCCGCACCGACGTGCGCGTGGTAAACCTATCATACCTCACCACCGACTGGTACGCAAACCAGCTCCGTTATCCTTCCTACGAAGCTCCCGCCGTCGACATGCAGGCCACTCCTTCCGACTATGCCTACGAGCGCATGGCCTACAGCTATGTCGTGCCGCGCAACCGCCTGCCCGTCGAGGCATCCAAAGCCCTCGATTCGCTCTACAGCTGCGACACAAAAGCCTACGGCGTGCCCGTACTGTTCTCCAACAACATCGTGATACCCGTCGACGCCGCCACAGCCATGCGCCGCTACAGCTCGGGCTACGAAGCCGTCGACAGCACCCTGCTCGCACCTGCCCTCGCCGACATCACCACCGACCTCGCCGGCGCAGGCACGGCCGGACTGAACCAGAGCAAGACTCTCTCGCTCGACATCATCAACCGCTCAGTCACCGGCGGATGGAAACGCCCCGTCTACTTCGCCACAACCGTACCCACATCCTACTACCTCGGACTGTCGCCGTATCTGGCATCCACAGGCATGGCCTACGAAGTGACACCATTCCGCAAATCATCCTACAGCCCGACCGCCCAGAAAGCATTCGCCAACATAGTCGGCGACTTCCGCTGGGGCGGACTCGAAGGACCCGACGCCGACAAACTCTACCTCGACGAAACAGTACGCCGCATGGTATCGTCGGTGCGCTCCGCCGTCTACACCACCGTCGAGGATCTCATGGCCTACCCCGACCTGCCCGCCGGCGACCATGCCCGCAGCGTGGCCGTGGAAGCCGGATACGAAGCCCCCGAAACCCAACGCGACATGGCGCGCATCCTCGTCGAAACCCTGCTGACAAAGACACCGCCATCAGTACAGCCTTTCGACGGAATGCTTGGAGTTTACATCGCCACAACCCTCACCGACATCTACGAGCAGGAAGGCGGCACGCCCGAAGAGCTTGCGCGCATAAGCGCCCTCCTCGACTCCGAAGGTGAACGCTACGCCCAACTCGTGAAGTACGCCTCGACACTCGACGCCCTCGAACTCGACTGCCTCGGACGCTCCGAAACCTACGCCCTTCAGTACCTCGGCGCCGTGGCCGCACTGCGCAACCGCATCGACATACTCAATGCTATCGACAGCTTACCCGACCGCGAAAAAGCAGCCGAACTGCTTTCGAGCCTGAAACCATTCAGCCTCGAAAGCGCCCTGCGCGTGGCTCCGTTGGTCTACATCGGCGGCTATAGCGCCGACGACCTTGCCGAATATGCCAAGGACGACAACGGAGGCGAAGGTTCCGTCGTAGCCGAAGCCATAGCCCTGCTGAACCTCAACGCCACCCTCGGCATCGACCCCATGGCATGGTCACGCGAAATCCAGCGCCGCCACAGCTTCGGCTCCGAGCAATGGCTCAGCGTACTGAATTACTAAACCCTCTCCGAATGCTGATCGAGCAACCGCCGCTGTTCTACCGACTGCTTTTTCCCGAAGCATGGTGGCGCATAAAGCACCGCCGCGGCCGCCGCGTGGTCTACCTGACATTCGACGACGGCCCCATCCCCGAACAGACCCCCTGGGTGCTCGATCTGCTTGACCGCTACGGCATACGCGCCACCTTCTTCATGGTAGGCGACAACGTACGCCGGTACCCCGAACTGCTCGAGGAAGTGCGCCGGCGCGGCCACAGCTACGGCAACCACACCATGCACCACCTGCAGGGCATGAAAACCCGCACCTCGCGCTATCTGGCCGACATCGAGGAAGCCGACGCACTTATAGGAAGCCACCTCTTCCGGCCGCCCCACGGACTGCTCCGCTGGAAACAGGCCCGTCGGCTGAAACGCGACTACAACATAGTGATGTATGATCTTGTGACGCGCGACTACTCCCGCAAACTCGACGGCGAACAGGTGCTCGACAACGTCCGGCGCTATGCGCGCAACGGCTCCATCATCGTTTTCCACGACTCGCTGAAAGCGTCGGCAAACATGCGTTATGCTCTGCCGCGCGCCATAGAATGGCTGCTCTCGGAAGGATATGAATTCCATGCCCTGCCCATGTAGCCCCGCGCTGCCCGACTCCTGCCGCGAAGAACTGCGCGCACTCGCCATCGAAGCCGGAGCCGTGGCCTGCGGCTTCGCCGAAGCCGACACGCTGCCCGCCGAAGCCACGGCACGCTACGACAGATGGATTGCCGCCGGCCGCCACGCCGGCATGGCCTACATGGAGCGCCACGCCGATCTGCGGCGCGACCCGCGAACGCTCCTCGAGGGCGCCCGCACCGTCATGGTCATGGCATTCTCCTACGCCGCCCGACAGCGCCATCCGCTGTTCGCCGACTATGCCCTCGGCACCGACTACCACGACGCGCTGCGCGCCCGCGCCGACAGCATCGCCGCCGCCATGCGCTCGCGCCATGGAGGCGAAACACGCGTGTGCGTCGACACCGCGCCGCTGCGCGAACGCCACTGGGCCGTACGTGCCGGACTGGGATTCACCGGACTCAACAACCAGCTCATCATACCGGGCTTCGGCTCAAAAATCTTCCTTACCGAAATCCTGTGGACCGTCGGCGTGACGCCCGACGCCCCCTGCACCGCATCATGCCTGCGTTGCGGAGCCTGCCTGCGCGCCTGCCCAGGAAAAGCTCTCGACGCCGACGGCTCCGCCCTCGACGCCCGCCGCTGCCTCTCCTACCTCACCATCGAGCATCGCGGCGACTTCCCCGACGACGCCCCCCGTCCCGCCGCCGGACAACGCATCTACGGCTGCGACATCTGCGCCGACGTCTGCCCATACAACAGCCCTGAGGCACTTGCGGCGGCGACAGCAGCCACCCTGCCCGAATTCGCCATGCGTCCGGCCGTTGAAACCCTGAAGTCGACAGCCGACATAAGCGCGCTGACACCCGACAGCTTCGCCGCCATCTTCCGCGGCAGCGCCGTCCGACGCGCCCGCCTCGCAGGCCTCCACCGCAACGCCGGCGCCTCCCTTACAGAGATGCCCGACCCTACTGTTGCAGATAGAACGGCAGTACATAAAGAGGGATATTGATATTACATTTTTTCGATGATTAAAACAAGGAAAAACACAAAAAATCGATGGTTAAATTCAGCAAAACCTACATTTTTTCGATGATTCAGCGTCGAAAAGACGTTATGCAAGCGTAATTTTTCATTTTAGCTGCGAGGCCGTAGGCAAGATAATCATCCGCTAAACCTTTATTTTTTCAAGATATATTTTCTCCGCTACGCCATTTTTAAGCGGTGTGTGCGGAGGCTCGGCTCCGCAGGACGGCCCGGCAACAGGCTGCTCCTGCGGGGTCTTGTTTTCCCGCACGGCGGCAGCATATAGCGGCGATTGCCGCGCTTTGCGAGCCTCACGGCGGCGTTCGCGCTCGTTTTTGATCCTGTATTCTTCCGGTATGGGTTCGGCGTTGCGGCGTCGGCGATAGCCGAGTTGCAGGCGGCGCGTCGTAAGGATTTTGTGGCAGGCATACATCTCCTTGTCGAAGAATCCGCATTCCACCAGATACCATATATCGCCTTCCACTTCGCCGTAACGGCGTCCGGTAAGTCTTTCTACTTCGCGTGTAAGCCGGAAGTCGACTTCCACATAACAGCCCTTGCGGCGTATGACGGTCATAATGGCCAGATAGCTTATAAGGGCATTCTGCCGTCCGGCGGCCACAAGCCTGCGTACTGCTTCGGATTCAAGAAATTCGGTGTTGAGGTTAAGGGAGGTGGGGGTCATAGTTTGGAGGTTAAAGTTGAAAGTTTAGAGTGAAGTGAACCCCAAAAGTTGGACGGGTTATTAACTAACTGATTTGCGAAAGAGTTCGGTATTGCACCGGACTCTTTCCTTTTAACCGGGATTTGATTCGTTTATTGTTATAGTAATAGATATATTC
>Ga0209064_1004640_pt1 | contig 9989 bp, 11 predicted proteins | sample Inofromicrocosms_FD_187498 | JGI IMG/M metagenome (GOLD analysis project Ga0209064, IMG submission 187498) | Mouse cecum microbial communities from Vienna, Austria - Inoculum for glucosamine and mucus D2O microcosms (SPAdes) (version 2) | ecosystem: Host-associated > Mammals > Digestive system >... | reverse complement strand
TTTGCCCTATACACACCCCCAAATCCGCAGGTTCAGCCGAGTAAACATCTCCGCCAAACGAAACCACAAACGGCCATGCATACGGCCGCGTCCGCCCCAACACATATTTCGGGCGACACATATATTATATAAACGGATATTTTTCTTAACTTTGCAACAATTTGTGACTCTTGGTGGTTTTATAATCAGACAAGGAGATCAGGCGACCTCCAAGATTGAGACATACTAAAACCGGGGAGTGACTTCCCTCTTTTTATCTTGAGCTTTAAATCTATCAAAGGTATGATTCAAAAGAAAGTCATAGATTCCATTTACAAGAAATTCAGGAAGCGGCCTGCGTCGCCCGACGAACTCGACATACCCTTGTTGTTCGAGAAAGTTCCCATTGAGACCGCCATCGAAATCGACGGCGACCATCTGGTCATAAACTCCATCGAGTCCTCATCCCCGTTCCACTCCATACCGGTGAGCCACATCCACGCCATAATCGAATTCGACGAAGCTGTGGCCATCGTTCTCCATTCATCGATAATTTTCATATCAAAAGAGGACGGCTCGGTGCATGTCCACCTCAAGGACATCGGCCCGACATTCATAGACAGAGTCAAATCCATCCTTTCGCCGACCTGACACCGCCATAGTCCAGACATACGTCTCCACAACGGCTCCAGGAACATCAGGCCACACAGACCACCCCCGTCAATGCCACCGACCGACACCGTTGCCCCCATTGTCTCCCAAGAAGCAAAAGCTGGCAAAAGAACCCCCAAAGTCAAGTAACCAGAGCAATCAATGCCAAAGGCAGAATCAAAGCCCAAACCACTGCCACACGGGCAACGCTCCCGCTTGACTCCGAGAGGCCCTTTAGCTCATCGACCGGACGGGAGATAAATCGAGGCTATCAGGAAAGTGCTGGCAATCCCGCATATCCCCGAAGACGTCAAACCGAACCAACCCGAAGGTTGCGAATAACTCGCGATAACACAAAGACAGGCAACCCCGGCAATCACTGCCGAGGTTGCCTGTCTTTATTCGTATGATTAAGTTGTTTTCTAATAATTGTTTTATTGAATATGGATATGCTACTGGCACACCTTAAATTTGACATTCTTTCGGTTAATCCGAAGTGAGACTATCAGATTAGAGAATTGGGTGATGTGGGGAAAGACGATTGTCACAATGGCAACACCATTCTTTTCGGTGGCCTTAACCGAGGTCGCCTGACACTCTTGTCCTTTCCATGTTGGAATGAGTTTTACATCGGAAACCGTATATTGCTATCCGGCATTGTAGTCTGTAAAGAGGATAGTTACCTTGTCATCGTAATTGCTGACTTTGGCTGGTATGATTTGGCATTAGTCGCCAGAGCCATGATAGCCAGAAAGAATATAGTCATCAGAGTCCTCATAAGATTAGAATGTCTCATAGTATTTGGTGGCTTTTGCTGCACTCGTAATACGAAGATTGCCGGGTACAGCATTCTTGACCCAAATCTGATTGTCCCAGTCTCCCTGTGTAAATTTGAATTCCGCAGGTAATTTGAGGTAGATATCGATACTGTATGTCGAATCATTAATTTGTGTCATTTTTATTCCCTTTGGATTCCAGTTTGCAAGAGCCTCTTGATTACCGGTTATATACACATCTCCATTTAGGGAGGCCCCCGAAAGTTCAACATGTGCCTTACAGGATATATTATCGGTTGGCTGACAGTCATCTGCAAGTCGATAGACTGCATAACTCTTCAGTGCGTCGATAAGCACAGGCTGGTAACTCCAATTGTGGGAGTATTCCGGATACTCTTTTATAACCATCTTGACATATTCGGGGAGGTTAGCGGATTCAAAATGAGTCTTCACTTTGTCCCATGCCGACCGCCATTCGTCAGGCCAACCGGTATCCACGCATTCATTGGCCATCGTCATAAAAATGAAACGGGGCTTATTATTGCTGAAATCATAATTTACGAGTTCTTTTCCCCATAGCTGGTCATCCCATGCCAGATTGGGAGACAGGGCGATATAGTCGTCAAACATATCCTCGGAAGTCAATGAGTCAAGAATGAAAGACGCGCTTAGGGAATGTCCTACTGCAAGCGTATGTCCAGTTGTGCGATACTCTGAATTGATATATGGCATCAGTTCTTCCTTTATGAATTTTTTGAATAGCGGTGCACATCCATAATCATCCGGCATATTTTCCGGTTTCGGTATATTAACCGGCTTGGAATAGAAATCCCTGTTCCTTTCATAATTGTAATCAGGTATATATGGTGAAGGGATACCCACGACAATGAATGGACGAGTATCCTCATTTTCAGGTTGACAACCATAGTGCATAAGGCTATGTACCAGATCAAATCTTGAACGCCATTGAGAATCGAATACATATATCACATCGTATTCCGATTGGGTAGCCTCATCATACTCATCAGGTGTGAATATAAGTACCGGGCGTTTGAAAGGGAAATTTTCTGAGTCAAGATACTTGACCTCAACTCTTGCAGTCTCCTGTGCCGATGCTCCTGATATGGAGACCAACACCATAAAAAAGATTGTGAGTATTCTTATCATTTTTTTGATTTTTGATTTACGATGCAAAATTACTGCCGTTAAAAATTCCCTGCCATACCCAAAAGTGTACAAATGAGTTTGGAGATGAAAACATACACTTTTGGGTATGGCACAGCAGAAGGGATGATCCTACTTTTGCAGTGTAAAATCAATTATGAATATGACAACCGAAGAAAAACGCCAGATTGCAGACTGCCGAATCGCAGTTGCAGGAGCTACTGAGTTTATCGGCAGCGTCAGAACCGAACTTCAACAGTTGGGCTTTGAGGCGATTCAAATAATATCCCCGTCTGATGAAGAACCTATTATAAATACAGATGTTATTGCCGAGAATGTCAATGATGGCAGTTCTTGCTTATCAAAGGATGCGACTATTCCTTTAATATTGCCATTTGATTTTGTAAATGGAGCCGGTGCTATCGTTGTTATGCCTGAGGACGAAAGGGATATGTTACGCAAGCCTAATCTCCGGCAATGGGCGGCAACATATATGGCAGGTTATTGTGCTTTCTGGAATATAGATGGGTACGAGTGGTTGCGCTATTCATTATCCGACATCAAGAACGGCGTAACGAACAGTACGGCACTGGACACAGCAGCGCATATATGCGCACGGATAGCAGCCAACATCGCCGTAGAGCGTGAAGTAAAACATTTTCCACGATTTTATTTGTGCAAGAATTTAGAGTAGCTTGTTGTTTGTAGCGGCAATTATGGCTTCGGATATATTGCGCACATCAAGTTTCTCGAATATGCGCTGACGGTATTTCTTGATAGTATCGGGCGACAGACAGATTTTATCAGCAATCTCACTCATTGTAAGACCTTGAATAGAGAGTGTCAGCACAGATTTCTCACCGTCTGTAAGAGTCGGCATCTGCCGTTTGTCCCAGCGGTGAGTAGTCAGATTATACTCAAAGAAACCGGACGAGCCGACGCGGTGCATTTCTATATGTCCGGCGTCGTTGCGGGTAGATGCTGACACCACGCAGAGGGCGAGCCATATTCGCCCGTCGGATGTGAGGGTAAGCGGAGTCAGCTTGTGGTTGACAAGTAGCCTTCGCCCGTCATTTAGGATATGAAAATCGTAAGAGATGTACCAGTCCTTACGCTCATTAACCGGAATCGTTTGATAAAATGAAAATCCTGCTTCGTTCAGATCAATCAAACACTGCTGCTCATCCTCAGGCACATATTCCAAATAGAAACGATAGCCTCGTTTCATCACCTGCTCAGGTGTCAATCCGCACAGGAACATGGGATTGGGCGACACATACAGGAAATTCTGCTTGAAATAGTCAATGATATAGACGCTCTGATATGTGGAGCGAGAAAACGCCTCTGCCGAGCGGATATATTCATCCACCCGGCTGTAATCAAGTTCTTCAGGGAGCTTGACCTCATTATCAAGTATGAAGAAATCGTCTGTCGTTTTCATCTGTTTGCAATTCTCAAAATGTCGTATTTTTCAGCCCGGATTTCATTTTGCAAAGTTACGAATTTTGTTGGGAATCAGGATTATTATCCGAGAATGTTAACGAGGACAAAACCGCCCCATCCCATTTTCGTCTGACTCGTCATTACAGCCCACATCTCCTATAAAGCCCATACATCACATTGCCAAATCCCTGTTTCTTTATGAGAACTGGAGGCGTCGTGGATACTGGAGGTCGGATTAGTTCAGTTCGGGCCATATATGCCCTACAAATTAAACCAAACTACATACTCTGTTGGCTGGTGAAAAAAAGAAACCGGCCTTCCGCCGCGATGAGGCTGAAGATGGGGCAAACTTTTCCACCAAGAGTTAGGTGAGTTTGCGATTTTCTGCGTAACTTTGCGTCAAGCTTTGCTGTCGCCATCCGCGGCGACGGCTTTTTGACATAGTTAACAAATTCCATTTCGAAGCATAGAACCATGTACAGGACTAACACCTGCGGCGAGTTACGACTTGCCGATGCCGGCAAAGAAGTCACCCTCGCCGGATGGGTACAGAGGTCTCGCAAGATGGGAGGAATGACTTTCATCGACCTCCGTGACCGCTACGGCCTGACCCAGATCGTTTTCAACAACGCTGACAACGCAGAGCTCTGCGAGCAAGCCAATCATCTGGGACGCGAATATGTGGTGCAGGTAACCGGCACAGTAGCCGAGCGCTCCGCGAAGAACCCCGCGCTCCCCACCGGCGACATTGAAATCATCGCAGGCGCCCTGAAGGTGCTGAACCCATCTGAAGTCCCCCCCTTCACAATCGAGGATGAGACCGACGGCGGAGACGACCTCCGCATGAAGTTCCGCTATCTCGACCTGCGCCGCCCCTGTGTGCGCAAGAATCTCGAGCTGCGCCACAAGATGACGATGGAGGTGCGCCGCTATCTCGACTCCAAGGGATTCCTTGAGATAGAGACCCCGATGCTCGTAGGCTCCACTCCGGAAGGCGCCCGCGACTTCGTGGTGCCGTCGCGCATGAATCCCGGCCAGTTCTATGCCCTTCCCCAGTCTCCCCAGACCCTCAAACAGTTGCTGATGGTCTCCGGGATGGACCGTTATTTCCAGATCGTCAAGTGCTTCCGCGACGAAGACCTGCGCGCCGACCGCCAGCCCGAGTTCACCCAGATTGACTGCGAGATGAGCTATGTCAGCCAGGAGGATGTCATATCCCTGTTTGAAGGTATGGCCAAGCACCTCTTCAAGGAGCTCCGCGGAGTGGAGATAACCGAGCCTTTCATCCGTATGCCATGGGCCGACGCAATGCGGCTTTACGGTTCAGACAAACCCGACCTTCGCTTCGGTATGGAGTTTGTGGAACTGATGGACATAATGAAAGGCCACGGCTTCGGGGTATTCGACAGCGCGGAATACATCGGCGGAATCTGCGCCAAGGGTGCGGCAAGCTATACCCGCAAGCAGCTCGACCAGCTCACCGACTTCGTGAAGCGCCCGCAGATCGGAGCGAAAGGGATGGTCTACGCCCGCGTTGAAGATGACGGCTCAGTGAAATCATCCGTTGACAAATTCTACACCCAGGAGGTGCTGCAGCAGATGAAGCAGGCATTCCAGGCCGAGCCCGGCGACCTCATCCTTATACTCTCCGGCGACGACGCGATGAAGACCCGCAAACAGCTCTGCGAGCTTCGTCTTGAGATGGGCAACCGGCTTGGTCTGCGCGACAAAAACAAGTTCGCCTGCCTCTGGGTGGTTGACTTCCCGATGTTTGAATGGTCAGAAGAGGAACAGCGCCTCATGGCGATGCACCATCCTTTCACCCATCCCAAAGATGAGGACATCCCCCTGCTCGACACCAAGCCCGAAGAGGTACGCGCTGATGCCTACGACATGGTGGTGAACGGCGTGGAAGTCGGAGGCGGCTCGATTCGTATCCACGACTCCGCCCTGCAGGCAAAGATGTTTGAGATTCTCGGCTTCACCCCCGAGAAGGCCCAGGAACAGTTCGGCTTCCTCATGAACGCCTTCAAATACGGCGCTCCTCCCCATGGCGGCCTCGCTTACGGCCTCGACCGCTGGGTAAGCCTGTTCGCCGGACTCGACTCCATACGAGACTGCATGGCTTTCCCCAAGAACAACTCCGGACGCGACGTGATGCTTGAAGCACCCTCCGCGCTCGACCAGAAGCAGCTCGACGAGCTGCAGCTCGCCCTCGACCCCAAGGAGAAATAATCCCCTGGGGAAACAACACCCGACAGCCGATGACAAACAGAGAAATAACCGACGCCATAGAGGAGTTTGCCCCACTCTCACTACAAGAGAGTTGGGACAACTCCGGATGGCAGCTTGGCAAGCCTGAAGCCGAATGCACCGGCGTGATTGTCTGTGTCGACGTGACACCCGACATCATAGAGGAAGCCGCCTCCAAAGGATGCAACCTGATTGTCTCTCACCATCCACTGATATTCCGTGGAGTCAAACAAATCACAGGCCGCGACCGAGTGGAGCGATGCATACGGCAAGCCTTTCGCCAAGGGATATCCATCTATTCCTCACATACCGCGACTGACTGCGCGCCAGCCGGAGTCTCATGGGAGATGGCCCGCCGGCTCGGCCTGGCAAATACCGAAGGTCTCGACCCCTCGGGTCTGGGAGTCATCGGCGAGCTGCCATCGGCATTGCCCTGGCGGGAGTTCGTCAAACTTGTCAAAAAAGCATTCGGCGCGGAGGCAGTCAGATGCTCCAGGGTGCCGTCCGACGACTGGCAAGTCGTCAGGGTGGGCCTGTGTGGAGGCTCCGCCGCGGAATTCCTTCCGGCTGCCCTTGCCAGAGGCGCGCAGGCATATGTCACCGCCGACTGCAAGCTAAACCAGTTCATTGACCACGCCGACGACATACTGCTGGTCGATGCCGGACATTTTGAGACAGAAGAATGCACAAAAGATCTTTTTTGTCGCGTGATTTCTGAAAAATTTCCTAACTTTGCAGTCTGGAAATCAACCGTTGAGAGAAATCCGGTCGTCCACCTCTGACGAGACGATGGATTCCTCCTCATATCTTTGTAAAATTTTCCATCTTTTAGCATGGCCACTGATAAGAACAAATCTGAAAACCTCTCCGTCGAGAGCCGTCTCAACTCCCTCTACAAGCTCCAGACGGTCCTGACCGAAATCGACCGCATAAAGACCATACGCGGCGAACTTCCCCTTGAAGTCAAAGACCTCGAAGACAACCTCGAAGGCCTCCGCACCCGTATCGCCAACTTCAATGCCGACATCGACACCCTCCGTCAGAAACTCGCCCAGGAGAAAGAGAAAATCGCCGACTCGCAAAACAAAATCGCCCGCTACAAAGAGCAGCTCGACAATGTGCGCAACAACCGCGAGTTTGACCTCCTGTCAAAAGAGGTTGAATTCCAGACTCTCGAAATCGAGCTCTGCGAAAAACATATCGGCGAATACACCCGCAACATCGACAACCGCACACGCGACATCGAGGTGACCGAAGAGAAAATCTCCGACACCGAGCATGTGCTCGCCGAAAAGCGCGCCGAACTTGAGGAAATCGTCAGCGAGACCCGCCAGGATGAAGAACGCCTCCGCCAGCAGGCCAAAGACCTCGAGCCGATGATTGACGCCCGCACACTCAACGCGTTCAAGCGCATCCGCAAGAACGCCCGTAACGGCCTCGGAGTAGTCTATATCCAGCGCAACGCATGCGGCGGCTGTTTCAACCGCATCCCGCCTCAGAAACAGCTTGAAATCAAGATGCGCAAAAAAATCATCGTCTGTGAATACTGCGGCCGCATCCTCGTCGATCCCGCAATCGCCGGCATCGGGGAATAATCCCCCACCTCTTCTCTCTGCCATCAACACCGAAAAGAATCCACGGAGGTGTGTCCTTTCCCCGGAACAGTCCGGTGTCAGGCCACACCTCCTGACTTTTACAATGAAACGACTGCTCATCGCCATAGCAACATTGGCCATCCTCCTGCCGTTCACAGCCACATCAGCTTCTCCCGGCCACATCTCCGCAGAGAAAAAAACGGCGATGCGATTCAAAGGGACTGATGTCGACTCCCTCGTCATGGCCATATGCCGGGAACACGGCACAGCCCGCATAGGCGGCATATGGAGCGCCACAACCGACGGTGCCACTGTCGGAATCGTCCCCGCTAAAGCATGGACAGCCAAGACTGGAATGACCGCCCCGCAAAAAGGCAAGACCCTCGCCGAACAATGGCTGATGATCCTGCTCGACAGCCCAGATCCACGGTTGCAGCCTGGCACACTTATGGGATGGCTGTCGCCGGCAGCAAAACCCGACCATTACAACGCACAGATATTCACCCGCCAGAACAACTCTACCCTCACCTCCGCGCGTCCATTCATACTTCATATCATTGACGACGGCCATATGACAATGAAAGGAATCCGCAAAGGCATTGAAATAAATCCCTGGCGACTCTTGCCATATATGATAAGAGGCAGCATAAGATACCGCGACGAGACTCCACGCGACCTCGACGGATTCCTGAAGAAATGGCCTGTGCCACACAATCCCCAGAACCCACGTTATCTCTGAGCCAATACCCCACCCCACAGAAATGAACGCCAGACAATTCACTTCAGCACTCGCCGTCGCGCTCACTCTCTCTGCCGCAACAAAAGCCGACAGGGTGGTCACCACACGCAAAAAACTCAAACCAATCCAGACCACGGAACAACCAGCCGCTACGGCCCACACCAAGACCGATACCCTGGTCTCACCAGTCGGAGCCGTCAGATTCTGCGGATACGAGAAAACCCTCCGAGCCAACAAAGAGACCATATTCATCGAGAACACAACCGACTCCACCATCTCATCAATCACCTTCACAATCGAATACCTCGACATATACAAGCGGCAAATCCACTCCCGCACAGTCAGGCAAAAAACATCAATCCCCCCACGCGAAACACGCCGCTACGACATCAGATCCTGGGACACCCAGAAAACATACTACTACACCAACGGCGACCAGCCACACAAATCTGCCACACCTTACGACATCCGCATCACCACAGACACAATATTGACCCAGCCATGCACCCCATAGACCACATAAAAAGCTTCGCTCGGATGACACCGGAAATAGAGGCCAGCCTCCGCAGCCTGATGAAAGAGCAATCTTACAAAAAAGGCGACATAATACGCGGAGCAATTAACCTTATAAATTACAGCTACTACATCAAGCGCGGTGCCGCCCGCGTTTTCGTCACAAGCGGAGGCAAAGAACATACCCTCTCCTTCTCCTTCGACGACGAGTTCATCATCGCCACACAGCAATCCCTGAAAGACAACCCCGACACCATAGCCATACAATTCCTCGAACCGACCGAAACAATATACTTTCCCCACCACAAGATAAAAGACAACCTGAACGAATCCACCACGGTTGAGACCACATCCTCCCTGCTCTTCCTCAACGCCGCCCTCCTCCGCTACACAAGCCTCCTGGAGGAACGCATATACATAATGCAGACACTCAACGCCACCCAACGCTACAACTGGGTAATAAAACGCCACCCACGCATCCTCGAGACCGCGCCAGCTACCCAAATCGCCTCATACCTCGGCCTCACCAAAGAAACCCTATACCGCATCCGCAACAACCGATACTGACACCCTTCAACCCACAAGCCTCCGCGCAACCTATGGAATCTGTAAGCTATTCCTCCTAATCCCGATTAAATCTTTTCTCGAAAATCATCCGCGGGAATCCGCGTGTCTGCGGTATCTGCGTGAGACCTTTTCCGGGGAAGGGGATGGGCCGGGCACGTGTGAGGGGGATGTGGTGGGGGATGTGATGGATGTGGCGGGAGGAGGAGGGGGCGGGAAACAGCAAGCCCCGGCAGCGGTGGCTGTCGGGGCTTGACGGGGTGCCTCCGGGTGGAGGCGGACAGGGGGCGGTTACCTACTCTCCCACTTTCG
>Ga0209064_1004628_pt1 | contig 10012 bp, 22 predicted proteins | sample Inofromicrocosms_FD_187498 | JGI IMG/M metagenome (GOLD analysis project Ga0209064, IMG submission 187498) | Mouse cecum microbial communities from Vienna, Austria - Inoculum for glucosamine and mucus D2O microcosms (SPAdes) (version 2) | ecosystem: Host-associated > Mammals > Digestive system >... | reverse complement strand
ACTATTTTTCCATTGCTTCTGCTTCACGTTCTGCCCATTCCCTGTACCACCTGGCATCATGCTCAAGATTACAGGCTCTGTTTAAAATATCTTTGATTATACTGGCATCTTTTTCTTTCCCCATTTTTACCCTGCTTTCTTTTAGATTTCCCAAATCCAGTATTATAAGGGTTTCAAAGTCCGTAGCAACATCATATAATTCATGTACTGGTTTCATCTGCAACACTCCTGTCTATTGCCTGCCCGCATATATAACAATATTTTAATGTTGAAAGCACAAGCCTGCTGTTACATACCGGACAAGTCCCTGTAACTGCAAATGCTTTACCATTAAAAGTTTTTACCTTTGTTGTGTTTAATAGTTTTTCTGGCTTTTGTTTTTTTACTGCTTCCTGAACATTCCCCGGCTGTGCCGGTTGCCCGGTACTGCTGGACTTCTTCAAGGGCTGCAACCGCCATGTGCAACGCTTCTTTCCTGTCTGTAAGGCTGTTTTTGTTTAAGCTGTTACTTTGTGTTGCACTTATCGCTCTTAACCATTCAATTGCCTCATTCTCTGTCATTCTGCCTCCTCTTGTATAGTTTTGTAATCCTCAAACCTGCCACAGCTCCGAAAAATAACCCTGTTATTTACCCACCGCTGTAAATGCCTTAACCTGTGCCCCCTGGGTATGCTGTCTTTGTTGTAAAGCATGATATATGGGTTATATCCCATATCACGCAAGATGTAGACACGTTCTAAATCCTGTTCAAACGTTGTGTCAAAATTGCATAATATATAAACTGCCATTTTCCTGTAATCCCAGCCTGTCAGTCCTGAAAACATTTTAAATTTTGGTATGACATCCTCTTTATCCTGGTATCTGTCCCAGGCAAAATGTACCTGTTTAATCTTCATCTGCTTTAACATTTCTGTCTTTTCTTCTGTCATAAGGCGGATATCAAGACCTTGCGAAAAACCAACCCATGCTTTGCTGTCTATAAGCTGCTGGAATAACCCTTCCCAGTCTTTGCAGGCTGTGATGTTCGGGTCAAGCAGGACAATGTTTTTCTGCCCTCTCCAAAAAGTACTAAGGTCTGCAACTTTATAAGATTTCCTTCCTTCTTTGCATCCGACATGACAAAATTCACAGTTCCTTGGACAGCCCCTTGTTAAAAATCCATAGGCAGTATTCTTAACTTCTGGTATCTTGTCATAATAAATTGAATAGTCTGGATATATTGTTTCTATTTCTGGCAGTAAAAGGCTGTCTTTTTCTGTATCATAAACTTCTTTCCCATCTTTAATGCGGATGCAGTAACCACTGCCGCCCTTTATGACTTCCCTGGCATTGACATAGTACGGATAATCTGGTGTGAAGCTGAATACTTTTGACATGTAAACCCTGTCAAGTGGATTGTTTGGGAAACCATGTAACAAAGGTCCGTACCAGACAACTTCATCACCTTTCTGTTTATGCCATGCAGAAAGTTTCATCAATGGCAAGTTTGGGAAATTATGCCCGTCAACATCAATTAAACCTATATACATAATTAATACAGGCTTCTGGCAACATCCTGTATTATTGCCACACCAGAATCTGCTTCAATGTTTACTGTTTTGAAATGTCCATTTTGTAAAATACAGTTACTGTGTCCTGGTTCTTGCTAAGCACAAGGTCTGATATATTTTCTCCTGCCCTGGTAAAGACCAGGACTTCTTTTAAGGCTTTTACAATTTCTTTCTTATTCTCCATTGCTAATCCCTCTTCTCTATTTTTTTCTATTTTTTTTCTAAATTTTTCTGCCAGATTCTGCACAGGAAACCTGTTTAAAGTGTTAAACCAACAGTAAGCCTGGCAAGTTCCACCGCTGCATTGTAAGCAGCTGCATAACGGTTGCTGCCATGTCTCTGTTTAACTTTGTTAATAAATTCATCTATGCTTCCATTGAAACATCCGCATGAAACGTAAATTTTATTATCTGCGCCCTTGTAAAATGTAGTAAACGCATCCCTGCTTCCTATAGGACCAGCTACTAATATATGGTCTGTCTGAAAGACCTCGGCATCACCATAGACCCTGGCATTGCCATAGACCCAGGCATCACCACAGACCTTGGCATTATCACAAACCTTGGCGTTATCACAGACCTCGGCATTGCCATAGACCCTGGCATTGCCATAGACCCAGGCATCACCACAGACCTTGGCATTATCACAGACCTTGGCGTTATCACAGACCCTGGCATTGCCATAGACCCTGGCATCACCACAGACCTTGGCGTTATCATAGACCTTGGCATTACCATAGACCCAGGCATCACCTTCATGCGAAAGGTTTTTTTCACATTCCACCCATCCGCCTGTATCACCAGAGTTTACTCCCTTAAAACAGACTATCGCACGTATACGGTGCAATGTGGCTGTCCTGCCAGCCAGTGCAACTGTCTTTGTTTCACCTGTAAATTCGTATTTTTTCATTCCATAACCTCCAGCCTTCCAACTCCACAATCAAATATGTCCACTTGCCTGTCCTCCCACATAAACTGTTCTTCTTTATCATGGATACTTGTTTTCGTGAGTGTATTCCATTTACTGCCTATCAGATTAGGTGTATTTTCTAGTTCCAAAAGCTTGTCCCATAAATCCCTGTGGTTATTCCTTAAATGTTTCAGTTCACAGTCACGTGCGTTTGGGCAGAACCAGCAGCCTCCCCTTTTAGCAAAACTATAAACAGGTGACAGCAGACCGTATTTTTTGCAAAGGTTATATGCCATTTGTTCTGTATATCTGTACTTCTGTAATAACGATACCTGGTTTGTACTTTTTACAACTCTGTCAAGCCTGGCTGGTTCATCAACAGCAATCCCTATATACTGGGTAAATTCTTCATCAAAATTTTTCAAAAATTTTCTTACCGGGCGTAACTTGCAGGTGTTGTTTACCTGGCATTTCCCAGCCATAGGGAAACCAGCTTTTAAACCACTCCCAAAGCGTTTCCCCCTGGCTGGCTCCCTAAGGAATATATCCATATAATCCAGGCTGTCATGGAGTATCTTTGTTTCATACCCCCAGCTTCCAAACAGCGGAATACATTTGTTTTTAATAAAATCTATATGTTCTGGCAGTTCACCGCTGGTATTTTTGTCAAACATAACCTCTGAAAAGATGATAAGGCCAAGCGGTTCGTTATGCTCATGCGCTAAGATTATGCTTGCAGTGCTGTCCTTGCCTCCACTCCAGCTTGCTATATATTTCATACTGGCATACCTCCAGGTTATTTTGCTGCTTTCATGCCATTTCCCACCTTTGTTTTATCCCCCTGGCAGTACCAGCCTGCCAGGGGTTTGTGTGCGTTTGTATATATATATTTAATCTGGCATAATTATAGGAAAAGAAAGTAAATATAATAAATACTGAGGAGCTTGAACGTTTTATGTGGCATGGCACGCACACAGGCCATGCCTTAATGCCCCTGGTACTTCTGACGGCATCAGGGACAGGACAGCCAGGCTGTCCAATGTATAATAAATACATCTATTCTGTTACTGCTACAGTCCCGCCAGACTGTACAGTTACCCATCCATGTTTTAACCTGGCTTCTGCTTCCTTCATGCTTATAAGCTCATCCGTAATTGAAGCAGCCTTTAACTTATTTGATTCCGCTTCCGCCTCTGCTTCTTTAATTTTTATTGCAGCTGCATTTTCCGCTTTAATCAGTGCGGTTTCTGCTTCAACTTTGGCTGTTTCCTGTTCCGCCTGCGCCTGCTGCTTTTTCTGCAATGCTGTGACCCTGTTGTTTATAGCTTCCTTAAGCTGGTCATCAGGATGCACGTCAATGATTGAAGCATCAAGTACATTTATGCCATATTCCCTGATAAATTTGCTGTCAAGGTAATCTGTTAATTTACTGTTAATCTCTGAACGGTTTCCCGAATAAATATCCATCATGGAATAATCAGTAGTGACCTCTGAAACTTTAGACTTTAAAACAGACTTTACGCGGTTATTTACAATACTTTCACCGTCCATGCCCCTGAATTTTTTATATGTACCTACAAGCTGCGCCTCATCAAATTTATAAGACATCTGGAAGCTTATTGCTATTGAAGCATCATCAGATGTGGACACCTTGAAACTGTCGTCCCCTTCACTGCCTTCCCTTTCATCCTTGGTAAGAAGCAGCTGTTCATTGCTTGTTGTAAAACATTTGACATGTTCAGTTGGTTTAGTTATATGGTACCCAGGGCTTAAAGTATTATCTTTTACCCCGCCATTCATGGAGTATATAACCCCTGCGTACCCTACAGGTATCCTTACCATGCAGTTAATAACAACAATTAACGCTGTAAGAAGTGCAATACCTGTAAATATTCCTCCTGCTACCTTTGCTTTACGTTTATTCATTATCATTTTCCTCCACTTTTTTAATCTCTTTTTCTTCTCTGGGTTCTTCCAGGTCTTTTACCAGCCCGACCCATTTTTTAAGCTCCCTGTCTTTTTTTGCTTCTTCTGGTTCTTTTACCAGCCTGTCCCATTTTTTAATTAACATCCTGCCTATTGGTATAAATAATCCTGATATGGCAAACCATGTTATTACCACTGCTATAAACAGCAACAACCAGAATACTGGGTTCATACATTTGCTCCTCTCAGCTTTTTTATATTGCCATTAATTTTATGTGCCCATACCCCATGCACCTCCTTCCTGTTTAAACCCATTCAATGACTGGTTTCCCTTTAAAACCTTTTACCCATACATACCAGCCATATGCAACTGCCGTGCTGTTCTTTCTGTATTTTTCAAATTCGCCGTTTTTGGCACACTGCAGCCTGGCAGATGATACATAAAGTGTCCTGAAAGGGTATTCCCTGAACAGTTCTTTCCTTGACTGGCTTTCAAGGAAAGTCAGTTTTAAAAACATAGCAATTTTAGTTCCCTCAACTGATATATCCAGTGCATGTTGTACAAATTCCTTTGCATATTTATATGGCGGGTTTGTTATGATATCCATGCTGTTTACTTCTTTAAATTCCAGGAAATTAATAATTTCTGTCCCTTTATATCCCCTGTCAGCAATATCAGATGAAAAAACTGTATAACCTGCTTTTTCTAAAACATCTGACATGTGCCCGCCTCCACATGCACATTCCCATATGTTATTCTGGAACTGTTCCTTGCTAAGAAGTAACTTAACTGCCCTGGGTTCTGTGGCATAATAATCATCTTCCTGTCTTTCTTCTTTTGTATGGTTACTTGCACCATTACAGACAAATACACTATTTGCATTCCCCGTCCAGTCCCTTGCTATCCTTTTAGTCTTTCCACTGCTATATGCACCTGCCATAAAGTTTTACTTCTCCTTTTTGTACTTTATTCCTCTGACAGATTAATGCTGCCTTCTATCCTCCTGGTGTCATCCCTGTAGTGGAGGTGTGGATTGAAATACTGGCGGCGGAGTTAATATCCCCTTCCTCTCTCTTGCCGCCAGCACCTTTAAACATGCTTCTGTATACCTTTTTTCATAACCCGCCGTAAGGATTACTGTTGTTTTTATATCTTCTTCTTTTATCTTTGCCACACAAACCAGCTCCTTTCCATTTGTTTTTCTGGTTCTTGTACTTTCCTGCTGTACAAACCATGTAATAGTTCTGTTTTTTTATTATCCTGTTTGTTTCATATGTCTTTTTGCTGAAAAACAACTACATCCCTGGAATGGTGCAGGATTCTTATTAAATTTCCTTGATTTCCTGTTTTTGCAAATATATTTATATGTTTTTTCACGTCTGTAATATTTACAATACCCACAGAATTTATTGTCCATTCATATTCCTTTCTTTGTTGTTTCTTTTGTCTAATTCCTGATTTTATATGCATTTATTTTTTTCTCTCACTGGCGGTTCATTAGTACTATCTAATCTTCTCTGAAATTCCATACCATTCATAAATGCAATAGCAAAAGCTTGTTTTTCTAAAGGAAAATTCCTAAATACTAAGAAAGCTTTTATTACCTCTTCTTCATTGATTTTGTGCTTTTTTTCTTTAATCACTTTTAACACCCCCTATACTTGTAAATTCCTAACTCCTGTTTTATACTCTATATACAGGCTGTTGCAGCAGCCAAGTACATAGAAAGGAGCAGTTATATGGCTAAAAAAACTTTTTGTCCCTTTATTAATGGTGAATGTGTTTCTGAATGTATGTTTCACACTATTTCAAGTGTCTGTTATGATGATAATGTTCTTAGAAACTGCCTTATCGCAACAGCATCAAACAGCGCACAAAGCCTTGACCGCATAGAGACTTTTTTAGAAGATGACATTAACCCTTTAAAGCATCACTAAAGCGTGAACTGTAACTTTCTTTCATTTGTACTGTACTGGAAGCTTTTATATCCTCTGATATACTGTGCAGAATATGCTGTGCTTCTGATACAGTACATTCCTCTGATATTAAAATCCCAACTATTTTGTCTGCCACTCTTATATTTTTTTCTGTAATATACATCGTTTTTTGTATACCGCCTTTCTCTCTCTTTATTTACATTTTTTGTATGCTGGCATATAATCTATGTACAGGCTGTTCCAGCAGCCAAGTACATAGAAAGGTGGTGATACATTATGGCTGACGAAGTACCAGTCTGCCCAAAATGTGGTAATCTTATGAAGCCAGCATTATTAGATGATTCGCTTAAACTTGATGGCAGTTTTAATCTTAGTGGTTTCTACTGTCCAGTATGTGTTAAATCTAATAATGCTGATGATACCAAAGCTGTAAAAGAAACAGATAACTAATCTGCCAGCTTGTCCAGATGTTTGTTTAAACACTTGCACATACCAACAACAAGCTTATACTGCTTTAAATTTGCAAGGGCACATATATCACAATACATGGACATATAAGGCAAAGTTTCTGGTTGGATTGAAACTTTACGGAGTTTTAATCCAGTTTCTTTCAGTATTGATTTTGCAAGTTTTTTTTCTTTCTTCACTTAATTTATCCTCCTTTTTTATTCGTTCTCCCACTGGTTACTGTCCAGCCGTTCCTGTGTGTCCATGCTGCTTTGTTCCCAGGCTGGTTATTAATGAGATAGTTTTTTGGGTTTCCATGCCTTGTATGAATGCAATTACTATAGCTTTTTTATTTTCTGGACATTTCCTGTAAGCTTCCAGCACTTCTGCTATTTCCTGCTCTTGAATATCATTTGTTTTCATAGATAACACCCCTTTCTTTGTGATTATACGACTATTATAAGTCGCAAAATATTATTTGTCAAGCATTATTTTGTTGATAAAGTAACATTTTTGATTGACACATGGTCTTTGTAAGTGTATAATCCATATTAAAAATAAAGGAAAGGAGTACAATATTGAAAAACCGTATTAAAGAGATACGAAAAGACTTAGATTTAACCCAGCAAGAATTTGCAGAAAGGTTAGGTATAAAAAGAAATACTGTAGCCACCTATGAAACTGGTAGAAATACACCAATAGATGCTGTTATATCGTTAATCTGCCGTGAGTTCAAAGTCAACGAAGAGTGGTTAAGGTATGGCACAGGCGATAAAAAGCAGCCGGAGCCAAAAAGCGAAATGGATATACTGGCTACAGCTTATAATATGAGCCATGACGAACGTATTTTTTTAGAGATGTACCTAAAACAAAGCCGTCCAGAGCGTGAAGCTGTATTTAATTTCTTGCGCAATGCTTTTGCTGCCATTGAAAATGATGCTTATGATGGTGAAACCACACCATCAACAGAAACAGAATATAATAAGAAAAATTTAGAAGAACTTTCAGACGAAGAACAGATAGAACTGTACCGCCAGGAACTGAAACACGAAAGAGAAGTAAAGGAAAAATCCGAAGCTTTACGAAAAAGCGGCTAGAATTATCACGTAAAAGATGGAATAAATAAAGAATGATAGAAACATATTAGAACTGTGAAACAGGAATAAATAAAAAATCAACAAGGGCAAAGGATACAAAATGGCAACAATAGAAAAACTTTTCCAGTCTGTTATATGTGGTACACAAGACAAAAACATAAAATTTAAAGACTTGCAAAAATTACTTAATGTACTTGGTTTTGAATACCGGGTAAGAGGAGACCATTTTATATATTACTACAAGGGATTACCTGAAAACTTAAATATCCAGCCAGTCAAAAACATGGCTAAACCATACCAGGTAAAACAAATAAGGGAATACTTATTAAAATATCATTTTGGATTATAGGAGGCATATAAAATGTATAAATATGAACGTATTATTTACTGGTCTGATAATGACAATTCTTTTATTGTAGAAATACCAGAACTTCCTGGATGTATGGCAGATGGTGCAACTGTTGAGGAAGCAGTTGCAAATGCTGAAACCATTATCAAGGAATGGATTGAAACTACAAAAGAAAGAGGGCTTGAAGTACCAGAACCCAAAGGGCGGCTTATGTATGCCTGAAAAATGCCAGATGGAGTGGGAAGCAAAGGAAAAATCAAAAGTTTTACAAAAAAGCGGCATGGGGACATAGCATTAAAAACAGACTGGAATAAATTATATGAAGGCGGGTGGTTTATCATAAAAAAATTAAGAGTATACCTGGACACTTCTGTAATCAGTCATTTACAACAGGAAGATGTACCAGAAAAAATGCGTGAAACGCTGGAATTATGGGAACAATTTAAGGAAAGAAAAGATGTAGAAGTAATTATCTCAACTCTGGTATTCACTGAATTGTACAAATGCAATGAACAAAAACTAGCTTTCCTGTTAGGTAAACTGGCACAGCTTGACTATAAGGAAGTACCAATCACTGATTCAGTGCGTGAACTCATGAACTTTTATTTAAAAAATGGTGTGTTAAGAAAAAAGAGCGCTGATGACCTGACGCATATAGCGGCGGCTACATTAAATGACTGCCGTTATATCATAAGCTGGAATTTTAAACACTTCGTAAACCCCAAAACCATTAATGCAGTAAATGCAATAAACCTTACTTTAAATCTGCCGCAAATTGGCATATTTTCACCAAATATGATGTTAGGAGGTTTTTAAAATGAATGATGGTATTACATTGACCATTGATGAAATACACGCTATCAGGAAAGCACATTCTGAAAAGACAAAGGATATGGATTTTGATGAATACAAAAAGCTGTTAGATGCGGAAGCTGCCCCTGTACGGCTTGCCCTTGAACATGCAAAAAAACAGCTTAGTAATACTTGATACAATGGATATGCCTGGTGTTACCAGCACCAGGCATATTTAATAAATGTCCCTTGTGGAAACACCACACAACACTGTAATTATACCGCAGTAATGGTTTTTCCACAAGGGCGGAAAGGATATTTATTATGAATTTTGCAATGTATGGACGTAAGTCCGTTTATTCAGACAAGTCAGATTCAGTAGCCAACCAGGAAAGGATGTGCAGGGAATATGCAGGTCTGCGTTTCCAGGTGGATTCTTTTGAAACTTATTCAGATGAGGGGCTGTCAGGTGCTGATACCAACCGCCCTGGTTTAAAAAGGCTGCTGGCGGATATAGAAGACGGTCTGGCAGATGCCCTTATTGTTTACCAGCTTGACAGGCTGTCACGCAATGTAAAAGATTTTGCTAATATTTATTCAAAGCTGGAAGAAAACAATGTAATGTTTATATCCCTTAAAGAAAGCATAAACACTGGTACACCTATCGGCAAAGCCATGATGTTTATTACAGCAACGTTTGCACAGATGGAGCGTGAAACTATTGCCACAAGGATAACAGATAACCTGGAAGGGCTTGCAAGGAACGGGTTCTGGACTGGTGGCAAAGCACCACAGGGCTACAGACTTGAACGTATTGAAGTAAATGGTAAAAAACATGTCATATTTTCAATTGACCAGGAAGCAATGGAACGTACCAGATGGATTTTTAATACATTCCTTGATAAAGGATGCTCCCTCTGTTCGTTACAGACCTTATTAAGAAACCAGGGCATACGCACAGAACGTGGATATTTTTTTTCTGCGTCACAGCTTTATTCGTTGCT
>Ga0209064_1004623_pt1 | contig 10021 bp, 13 predicted proteins | sample Inofromicrocosms_FD_187498 | JGI IMG/M metagenome (GOLD analysis project Ga0209064, IMG submission 187498) | Mouse cecum microbial communities from Vienna, Austria - Inoculum for glucosamine and mucus D2O microcosms (SPAdes) (version 2) | ecosystem: Host-associated > Mammals > Digestive system >... | reverse complement strand
TGGACTACTGTGTTCCTGTATCGATTTTGTCTGTCGAGCAGTTTAAGATTCTGATGGATAACGCCGCTCCTGTGATGAATAAGACGGAGGGATAAGGAAATGAACGAAATGGTGAAAAAGCTGATTGAGGAAAAGCTTAAACGTATGGATTCCAGCATTGCCTGGAAAGGTTCTCTGGGAAGTCTTTCCCTCCAGCAGAAGCAGGTGTTCCATGATGTGCTGACTGAGGTGATGAAGGAAATCTCTCCCCACTTCAAGGGTGGAATTATTCTGGTGATTCAGATATTGATGCAGGTGCTGAATTCCCGGTCTAAGCATGACGAAAAAAAGCAGTAGGTCTTTTGTGTGGGGGAATGGGGATTGATTTTCCCATTCCCCTCTTGATGTTCTTCATTTATTTTCGCTGGGAAAACAATATTGTTCCAATGAATTTTCGTTTTTACACAAACTCCAAGGAAAAGGACAATATATTAAGTTTTCCAATAACCATCAAGAAAAAATGGAGGTTCGTCAAATGAACGCTACTGGGCACATAAGGAAAAGGGAAACCAAGAAGGGAGAGGAGTACTATCAAATCATAGTGGAAACGCCCTCTGACCAGCACGGCAAAAGGAACAGAATCTACCGTTCTGTTCAGGGGACAAAGAAGCAGGCAGAGGCTCTTCTCCGTCAGACCATAGCGGAAGTCGAGGAGCAGAGCTACATCAAGCCGACAAAGCTCACTGTCGGTGAATGGATCCATCAATGGATGGAACTGTACGTTGAAGGCAAGCGTTCTCCTACTACCATAGAGGGATACAAAAATCAGGTGGAGAAGTACATTATTCCCGCTCTGGGAAATATCTATCTCCAAGACCTGACTCCTGCGATGGTCCAGAAATGGGTGAACCAGTTGCGACAAAGTTCACCAAGGACAGGAAAACCATTGTCTCCCAAAACCATACGAAATATCTGGCTGAATCTCTCCTCTGCTATGGAGCGGGCAGTAATTGATGAGGTCATCAAGAAGAATCCCTGTGAGTATACTGAATTACCCTCTAGGGAGAAGTACGAGGCTAAGGTGTTTGACCAATCAGAGATTCAAGAATTCCTTTCTGCGGTATCCGGAACCGATCTGGAAGTCCCTATGCTGATAGAAATCTGTCTGGGCCTAAGACGAGGGGAACTGCTTGGCTTGAAGTGGAAGAACATTGACTTTGAGCATAGCAAGATGACCATATGCGAAAATCTTGTCTCTGTGGGTACTGAGCTGATTACCAAGACTCCCAAAACCCGCTCCGGTATCCGAACATTAGAAATCCCTGCGTCTCTGCTGGATAAGCTGATACAGAAAAGACGGCGGTATCTTGAGAATAAGCTAAGATTAGGAGCAGATTTCCATGACGGGGATTATGTTGTCTGCAAAGATAACGGAGCTCCCTATACTCCTGATTATTACAGCTTGAAATATCGGCGGTTCATCAAGAAACATGGACTAAAACAGATTAGATTTCATGACTTGAGACACACTAACGCTACGCTGATGCTGGAGCAAGGGATAAGTCCAAAGGTTGCTCAACAGAGATTGGGCCATGCGGATTTCTCTACCACTATGAATATCTATTCCCATGTTCTGGAATCTGTCGATAAACAAGCTGCTGATGCTATCGACAAAGCAATATTCAAATCCATTCATTCAGCATAAAAAATAATGGGGCCGTGGCTGTACTGATGCAGCCATGGCCCTTCTCTTTAATGGAGGTATATCAGATGATTTTATTGCACAACAGCGATGAGCTTTACCAAAATAAGGAAAAGATTCCTTCTTCTGTGTTTAACTTTCTTGTCCGTCAGTTTGCCCTTCTGGAAGACGAGGATCCACAGATGAATGTCTATGGCGACATGAACTTCTGCTGTACCACTGGAACGATTGGCGTTATTTTTTCAGAGGATGAGTTAGAGGCACTGGATATTCTGGAGGAAGTGGTATTATTTGATGATGTCAGAATATTTGCTTGTCTGGATGGTTCTCTTCCTTTGGATGTTGTCTTGATTGAAATGTGAGGTATGTTACTATGAAAAGTATATTGGAAGATTTATTTGCCGGAAATATTAACGTGATGGAAAATTTGCCTGTCAAAGAACGGAACGCCGTTTCTGGTGAAGATGCTTTCATCAATTCGTTGTCTTCTGAGCAAAAGCAGACTTATGAAGAAATCCTGGCTTCTTATATGGATCGGTGCGCTTTGGAAAGCCAGGATTGTTTTATGGTTGGATTTAAGATGGCGGTTCAGCTTATCATTGAAGCGTGCGGATAGATAATAGATAATTCTTACCATATAGCAAGAGACTTCCCACTGTAATAAGCAGGAAGTCTCTTGTTACCTTAGTTGAATTGATTAATCCCTATCTTTAAATTGATATCCGCGTTCTTTTAATACTTGTTTAGCGGCTATTCTTTCTGATGATGAATGAGATTTAAGTTTATTTATGACGGCATCATCGGAAAAACCTCTATATTTTGTTTCGCTTTCTTGAATTTCAAGTCCTTTTTCGCCTATGCTATTAACTACACTTCTAAGTATATTCATAAAAACTCCCATTTAACACCACTCCATTGTAAATATTCATTGTAAAAAACATCTCAGTATATTAATCTCTGTTTCACAGAATTTAGACAAACGCTAATCTCTATCTTTTTTACTGAAAGGGGAGTCACTAGCATTTCTAGCTCTTTCTCTAGCTTCTTCGGCACGTCCATAGCAATCCTTGGCTTTTCCAAAATGGAAATCACCCTCTCCATTTTTGGCTTGTGCCCAATGACGATCTCCATCTCGTTTGAATTTATCCGCTCGTTGAGTAAACATATCCTTTGGGCTTTTGTAATATCCCATAAAAAAAATCTCCTTTACTTTGATTTTTTCTTGTTCATATTCCCTGTAATTGTCAAGGCAACACTTTCACTTAAAGAAGAGAGAATTTGTGTCCATTCCCCTTTTTTCCATAAGAGACTTGCACGCCATATGATAACAGTATAACTCAAAGTCAGACATAGTTTCTAATTCTTCTGTAAACTGCTGTATTTTCTGTGCCTTTTCGTATACAACATTACCTGCACGTACCACAGTGTCGGCTAAATCTATCAGATCGCTAAATAAGCCCACGAATAAAACCCTTTCTTAAAAAATCAGTTTTACAATAAGTATAACAATTCCTAACCCAATTATAGTAAATAAAATCTTATGCTCCTCAATAAATTCAAGTATATTGTCAAGTGCAATTATTTTTGAGATTATTCCTGCTATCATAAGTACCTCATCTACAATCGGGATAGGATCTGGAATAAAAAAATTTACAGCTAAAATAAGAAGTCTGACTGGCAGGGGACACGCAAAATACACACATAACAAAATGACATACAGAATAATGAGTATCATATTCTATTTCATCTCCGATACGATACTTTCCTGGTACAGAAGGAGATTTTCTTCCTTCTCCGGCTGTTGGATTGAACTTCTTTGGCCTTCCTGGTGAATATATACCCATAAGTAGTCCTCCTCACATATTTGGTTGTTTCATATAATTTGTGTAATATTAGACTGAGAACAGATTTTGCCCTTTCAACCATTTTGGCGATGATTTTACTAATCTCAAATTTTATAGGTATTATATCATATTTTACGTCATATTTCAATAAGTTTTAATACGTTAATTATAACTATATATAACGTTGTATTTTGTTTATTTTTACTATTTTTATTCTAATCTGCCGTTTTTCTGGTTCCCCCTGTAAAATAAAAGCAGTATTATAAAGGGGGGAAACCTATGTATGAATATGATGTAATGGAGCGTATTAAAGAATTGTGCCAGACACGTGGATGGACGTATTACCGATTGGCGAAGGAGTCAGGTATTCCATATTCTACCCTGACCACCATGCTCCACAAAACCAATATTCCCTCTATTCCAACGCTCATTAAAATCTGTAACGGTCTCCATATTTCTATTGCTCAATTTTTTTCTCCAGAAGATGATGTCGCCAAACTATCGGCAGAGCAACAGAACTGCCTCTGTCTATGGAATGAACTGGATGAAACCAGTCAATCTCTGGCCCTTGCCTATATGTCGGGGCTTAGGGACAGACAAAAAAATAACTGACTCTATCGCCAGTTTGTCGCCAGTAAGATCACTATTCTTTTTCCGGGAAAATCCCATTGACTATTGCCGAAAAGGATGGTAAAATACGTCTATCCCAAGAATAGTTCTGCTTCACCGTCGTCAAATTCGTCGGCGAGAGGGCCATGAATGGATGGAATAGCTCATCATTACTCGGTTTTGTGCGAATAATTATCATTTCTCATAACCCGAAGGTCATGTGGTTCAAATCCCATCCCCGCAACTGAGAGAGAACTACTTGGGAAACCAGGTAGTTCTTTTTTTGGCTTTGTTATGAGAAAAATTAGGGATGGAGCAGAAAATCATCTGTTGATGGGAAATTGAAAATAGAGCAGGGCAGGGCGCAAAAATGCTATGAAGGGATGGGTTTGTCGCCGCCGCCGTCGCCAAAACCGTCGTCAGGAAAAATCCAGGAAATGGCTTGTTTAGGAGAAAATCATGACGTCATGGGAAATTTCGTCGGCGGGAAATACGGCATCCCGAAACTAACCGGGATAAATCCCGCTGGAAAACCATCAACAGATGGCTTTATAAAGCCATTATCCCGTTATCCCGCCCAAAATCAAACACATACTAATTTAGAAACAGCAGAGGAGATATGATGTATACTACATAATATCCCGAAAAATAAGAAATAGGCTCCTTAGAATAAATAAGCTTTCTGAACTCCAATAAGGGTATGCTGTAGCGTCAGTATTTGGCCTTAGCGTCGATATTTTTATCTTCTTGATGTGGAGATGGATTTTTTAACGATATATCACTAATATGGCCGCTGTATCGGCCTGTTCTTTTGCTATTTACTGCTTTATCTCGATAAATTATATGTGTATATAAATCAGAAATGCGAATATCAAATAATGGATAAATTGATGAAAATTACCCTAATTTGATGAAAAAAGAGTAGTCCTGCCCTCCCCTGGAGGCCAGCCAGGGAACCCGTTCCCTGGACCCTGTGGCGTGCTCCCTGACGTCCGCACTCCAACATTAAAATCTTTCATGTGGTCATATACGACAGAAAATCAGATGTCAAGATAATCAGTTAGGCTTGGCCCTGGAGGGCCAGAAGGTTCATTCAGGTGTTGAGAAAATGCTTTTTGAAATATTCCCTATGCTCCCTTCCAAATTTTTTTTAATTTTGGAAGGGACAGTATATTAAGGTATTCAGATTGAATCCTTAATATATTTTAGGGAGTTGGCAAGATGAAGAGGCTCATCAACGTATCGGCACACATTTCACAGGTAAGGAAAAACGGATTTATGTTTGTCTCTGACAGTTATCCCCGCCCCATCTTTATACAGCAGTTTGAGATGGAAATCGGCAAAGATGTCATCAGCCGGTTCTGTATGAGAAAATGGAGCGACTGCTATGTAGGAGACCCTATTCCAGTGGAGAAATTGAAAGAGTTATAATATGTCATATGTGTGGCAAGAGATAAAAGCCCGCAATGGTACTTATTAGAGATGAAAGAAGCTATAGAAGCTGAGCGGTAATATCAAAGGGACTATCCGTTGTCACTGGCGGATAGTCCCTCTTTCGTTTACCTATTGCCTACTGGCGAAAAGTCAATCGTCAAAGACACGGAATACATATTGCCTTTCCTGTAAAGCAGGATTAAACAAATTGGGACGTTTTACAGAGTTATGACCAATGTCCCCTACTAAGTATCCTTCATCCTTGAGCGGCTTTAAAATGCTTCCAATGTTCTGGTGTCCATTTTCTTTTAGAAATTCCGCCATCTTATTGGGAATCGTTCTGATTTCCTGAACTACTTTCTTATTGTCATGAATATAGTTGACAGGTTCAACCTTACCAATAATAGCATCTGCGGACTTATTGGAAGAATAGTTCTTCCTCAAGAATCGTGGATCATTTTGCGCCTGGTCCACAATGAGATGATATGCTTTGATATGCTCTGGAATTTGCCCTGATTCATTGAGTAGAAGAAACCGGGCAAGCTCTTTCCAGTCAACATCAATGTCCAGTCCGTCCTTGGCAAGTCTGGCGGTCAAAAGCACCAAACCTATAAACTGTGCCCTCCTGTCCGTATAAGCATCCTGCTTTACCTGTTCTCTGGCTTCTGCATAGTACTGTCTGCACTCATCAAACATCCCTTTGATATCGTCTTTCTTTTCCTGGATATATTTTGCCAACAGAGGACCCGCATGGCCGTAATTTTCTGAAACGAACGCTGAAATATCCATCGCGTTTTGGGCTGATTGCGTCCATGCAACTTCTTGGGAAGTCTCTACGCCGTTGTTCTGCACATAGACAAGAGGGGTTGAGAATTCAAAGCAGCGGTTGATGATACCGTCCCCGTGGTCCTTTTTGATATATGTCCAGATAGGATTTTCTCCGGTGCTTAAAATAACGGTGTTCCATGTTTCCTGTACCACCGAGCCGGTTGCGGTGACATTCATCCTTCCCTTATCGTAGCCCGAAGACAGATTATAAATGACCTCTGAAAGATCCCTGCATCTATTCGTTGCAATCTCGTCAAAGCAGACTACCAAACCATGATTACCGGTTAGTCTGGCATACAGATTATTGGAGGTTTGATTCCAGGTGTTCAGAAGGGGAGTTTTTGCCTGTATAGGATTGGGTGAGCCAGCGGTTGAAATCGCCAATTTACAGGCGGTGGTTTTTCCTATGCTTGACTTTCCGGCTAAATGAAAGATTAGGTTCTGTGGTGTTTCAGGATAAGCCGAAGACATATATCCCACAACGACAGATGCCAGACCCGCAATTACTGCGAATTCCAGCGGCTTGTGACCGATGACGTATTGGTCAATACCAGCCTTCCAGTTTTCAAAACTGCCTTTGGGTTCAATCGCCAGATTACCGGCATATGCAATGGGGAACTTTTTGGTAGTAGGAACTGTCCAATGCTTAAAGAATAGACCGTTTTTAGAAACGGTGCTATTGTCATCCCATCCGACATTTTGGAACTTATATGTTATCCGCATATCCCGTATCTGCTTCTGAATACATCCTTCCAGCATGGGCATAGCATCACGGGTGACATCTACGCCCTTTTTCCGGAGGGTTTGATATGTATCTTCTTCCGTATACTCACACTCTATCATCCGTCCTTTCGCTCTTTCGGGAAACCGAAGCAAAGAATAATAACTGTCTTTATCAAATATACAAATATGCTGTTTTACTTCTACTGCAAGTCCACCTTTTATAAATTCCAATGATTCACCATATTTATCTTTTGTTTTCACATAACCTCCATAATAGCTTATGCCAGATCCATCTTTTTCAATTCCAAAGTCTTCAAAGTTTCGCGCCATAACATATGACCTGCTTTCTTTATAATAGTACTTTACACTATGCGCCATAAAATCTTATGGCTCAATCCAGCATAAAGCCTAAATAAAGCATAGCATAAAATTGAGGGAAATGCAATAATAAAATATGGATTTTTATATCTTTCTAAAAAATAGCAATCTTTATATATACGGTTATTGTGCGAAATATATAGATTCAAAATATCGAAACGGATTCATTTAATATGCATTATTGTTGCATTAAATTTTGGACGCTGATATATCGAAAGTCACGTCATGGACGATTGCGAAGCAGTTGAAATTTTTGCATGGACATTTGCTTCTTTGTATTGATTTAAGAGGATTTTTGAGGAGGACATCCTCTGTGTGGCGCGGGGAATAGCAAAATATTCTGAAGCCTTGGAAAATGAATTTCTGGAGAATCGGTCGCATGAGAAATACATCAACTTATGATAATAATTAAGAATAATGACTTTTTGCTTATCTTACTGAATTATCAGGAAAGCGAATGGGGCTGTTTGCCGGTGATGGCGGACAGCTCCTTTTTTGTGCCAAAAGTGATGAAAAATGGCTGAAAATTGCCCAAAATATCGAATATCTTGAATTTGAAAATTTGCTGCTGATTACTCATAAACTGCAATAGGAAAAAATATCCAATTCTGACGGTGGTTTTCTCCGATGCTCAAATTTTAAAAAAATGCCGTGCGAAAAGTGATTCACTTAATGGCCGCCTGGGCACTCGAAAAGCTCTAAAATTGCGTCTTGGAAAAAATCCAGTCGGCCTATTTAATTAGGGGAGCCCTTTTTTGAAAAGTTGGGACAATCAGTAAGATAGTGCGTATGGAAAAAACTGGGATTTTGGGATAATGACCGGATTTTCCTGTATCATGTGGAAATCTGACTGGGGTGCTGACTGGGAATCATCCCGCTTTCTTCGGGAACCCGTAGTGAAATCCACTATAAGCATATATCATAAACATGACCGGCTGCATATTAGATGCAGTACTATTTTTTGACCAATGGAGGTAAAAAAGATGAAGTGGATTTACGAAATGGCGGACATTGATGCGCTGGAGGATGTTCTCCCTATGGAAACAACAGGGTATCTGCGTGAACGGTTCCATGAGCTGGAGAAGATCTACGAGGACGACGGAACGCCCTTCTCCCTTGGCGAGTATGGCGGTATCGCCCTGGTGGAGTCCTATGATGAGATTGCGTCCCTTATCTTCGAGGAGGCCATACCGGAAACCTATCTGGGAATGGCCTTCTTTCGCTGTGTCCATGTTCCCAATAACGAAACCTGTGTTGACTACTGTGTTCCCGTATCGATTCTTTCCCCTGACCAGTTCAAGATTCTGCTGGATAATGCCGCTTCCTGAACAACAACAATACTGTTCCGACGAATTTTCGTTTTAACACAAAGCATGAGGAAAGGACATAATATTAAGCTTCCCAATAACCATCAAGAAAAAATGGAGGTTCGTCATTATGAACGCTACTGGACACATCAGAAAAAGGGAAACCAAGAAGGGGGAGGAGTACTATCAAATCATCGTGGAAACGCCCTCTGACCGGCACGGCAAGAGGAACAGAATCTACCGCTCCATCCAGGGGACCAGGAAGCAGGCGGAAGCTTTGCTCCGTCAGACCATAGCGGAGGTCGAGGAGCAGAGCTACATCAAGCCCACAAAGCTCACTGTCGGTGAATGGATTCATCAGTGGATGGAGCTCTACGTTGATGGAAAACGTTCCCCTACTACCATCGAGGGATATAAAAATCAAGTGGAGAAGTACATTATTCCGGCTCTGGGCAATGTCTATCTCCAAGACCTTACTCCAGCTATGGTCCAGAAATGGGTGAATCAGCTGCGGCAAAGCTCCCCAAGGACAGGAAAGCCTTTGTCTCCCAAGACTATCCGGAATATCTGGTTGAACCTTTCCTCTGCTATGGAGCGGGCAGTGATTGATGAGGTCATCAAGAAAAATCCTTGCGAGCATACAGAATTGCCCTCCAGGGAGAAATATGAAGCCCAAGTATTTGACCAGGAGGAGATTCAGAAATTCCTGAAAGCAGTATCCGGCACTGACCTGGAAGTCCCTATGTTAATTGAAATCTGCCTAGGACTAAGGCGAGGGGAATTGCTTGGCTTGAAGTGGAGGAATATTGACTTCGAGCATAGCAAGATGACCATATGCGAGAATCTTGTTTCCGTAGGCACTGAGCTGATTACCAAGACCCCCAAGACCCGCTCCGGTATCCGTACATTGGAAATACCGTCTTCTCTGTTGGATAAACTGATGCAGCAGAGGCGACGGTATCTTGAACAAAAACTGAAGCTGGGAGCAGATTTCCATGATGGGGATTATGTTGTCTGCAAAGAAAACGGTTCTCCCTATACTCCTGACTACTACAGTCTCAAATATCGGAGGTTCATCAAAAGTCATGGACTAAAACAGATTAGATTTCATGACTTGAGACACCTGTATGTCAAGCCCACGACAAAAAATATATCTTTGTAAAAGCAGAGATCCCAAACTATCGTTTCTGATAACATGTGATTTCTGCTTTGTTTAT
>Ga0209064_1004622_pt1 | contig 10024 bp, 6 predicted proteins | sample Inofromicrocosms_FD_187498 | JGI IMG/M metagenome (GOLD analysis project Ga0209064, IMG submission 187498) | Mouse cecum microbial communities from Vienna, Austria - Inoculum for glucosamine and mucus D2O microcosms (SPAdes) (version 2) | ecosystem: Host-associated > Mammals > Digestive system >... | reverse complement strand
GCTCCGCTCCGCCGCCCTGGACATCATCTCCGCCCTGGAGATCGAGGGCGGGTGCAACGTGCAGTTCGCCCTGAACCCGGACTCCTTCGAGTACGCCGTCATTGAGGTCAACCCCCGGGTGTCCCGTTCCTCCGCCCTGGCCTCCAAGGCCACGGGCTACCCCATCGCCAAGGTGGCGGCCAAGGTGGCCCTGGGCTACACCCTGGATGAGATTCCCAACGCCGTCACCGGCAAAACCAAGGCCTGCTTCGAGCCCACCATCGACTACTGTGTGTTAAAGATCCCCCGCCTGCCCTTTGACAAGTTCACCACCGCCAGCCGCACTCTGGGAACCCAGATGAAGGCCACCGGCGAGGTCATGGCCATCGCCAACTCCTTCGAGGGGGCGGTGATGAAGGCCATCCGCTCCCTGGAGCTGAACGTCCGGGCGCTGAAGCTGGACAAGCTGGAGGGGCTGTACACCGACGAGATCGAGGAGCTGCTGGTAAACGTCACCGACGAGCGGCTGTTCGTGGTGGCCGAGGCCCTGCGCCGGGGTTTTTCCCCGCAAAAAATCTACTCCATCACCAAGATGGACATCTGGTTCCTGGACGGCTTCAAGCGGATCATCGACATGGAGGAGGAGCTGAAGCGGTGCAAGGGGGAGCCGGACATCGACACCCTGAAGCGGGCCAAGGAGATGTGCTTCGCTGACAGCTACATCGGCGCCCTGTGCGGTATGGCCCAGGCCGACGTGAAGGCCCTGCGGGAGCGGTACGGCATCATCCCCGCCTTCAAGATGGTGGACACCTGCGCCGCCGAGTTCGACGCCGAGACCCCCTACTACTACTCCACCTACGACGGGGAGAACGAAGCCCGGGACGACGGGTCCGGCCGCAAGAAGGTGCTGGTGCTGGGCTCCGGCCCCATCCGCATCGGCCAGGGCATCGAGTTCGACTACTGCTCTGTCCACTCCGTCTGGGCCCTGCGGAAGCTGGGCTGTGAGACCATCATCGTCAACAACAACCCGGAGACCGTGTCCACCGACTTCGACGTGGCGGACAAGCTGTACTTTGAACCTCTTACGGCGGAGGATGTCCAAAATATCGTGGAACAGGAGAAGCCCTGGGGAGCGGTGGTCCAGTTCGGCGGGCAGACCGCCATCAAGCTGGCCAAGGCCCTCACCGATATGGGCGTTCAGATCCTGGGCACCTCCTCCGACGGCGTGGACGCCGCCGAGGACCGGGAGCGGTTTGACGAGATTCTGTCCAAGTGCAACATCCCCCGGGCCAAGGGCAAGACCGTCTTCACCACCCAGGAGGCCCTGGCCGCCGCCAACGAGCTGGGCTACCCCGTGCTGGTGCGCCCCTCCTACGTCCTGGGCGGACAGGGCATGGAGATCGCCTACACCGACCGGAACATTGAGGAGTTCATGAAGATCATCAACATGACCGTTCAGGAGCACCCCATCCTGGTGGACAAGTACCTCATGGGCCGGGAGCTGGAGGTGGACGGCGTGTTCGACGGGGAGGACATCCTCATCCCCGGCATCATGGAGCACGTGGAGCGGGCCGGCGTCCACTCCGGGGACTCCATTGCCGTCTACCCGCCCCTCCACCTGGAGGAGAAACACCGGGAGCTGATCCTCAAGCACACCAAGAACATGGCCATGCACCTGGGGGTGGTGGGCCTCATCAACGCCCAGTATATCCTCTACGACGACGACATCTATGTGATTGAGGTCAATCCCCGGTCCTCCCGGACCATCCCCTATATCTCCAAGGTCACCGGCGTGCCCATCATCGACCTGGCCACCCGGGTCATGCTGGGGGAGAAGCTGAAGGACATGGAATACGGTACCGGCATCTACAAGGAGGCGGAGTATTTCGCCGTCAAGGCCCCGGTGTTCTCCTTCGAGAAGCTCACCGACGTGGACACCGGCCTTGGCCCGGAGATGAAGTCCACCGGCGAGGTGCTGGGCCTGGCCGAGACCTACCCCCAGGCCCTGCTCAAGGCCTTTAAGGGCTCCGGGATGCGGGCCCCCAAGAAGGGCGGCCGAATCATTATCACCGTGAAGGACGAGGACAAGGGGGAGATTATCGCCATCGCCCGGGGCTTTGAGGAGATGGGGGTGGAACTGTACGCCACCGCCGGCACCTGCCAGACCCTCACTGAGGCGGGTATCGAGTGCAAGGTGGTCAACCGGGTTTCCCAGGCCCACCCCAACATCCTGGACATGATCGCCTCCGGCACCGTGGACCTGATTATCAACACCCCCACCCGGGGCCGCAAGCACGACAGCGACGGCTTCCGCATCCGCCGCTCCGCTGTGGAGCACGGGGTGGGCTGCGTCACCTCGGTGGACACCGCCCGGGCCCTGCTCACTGTCCGGCAGCAGAGCCGCAGCGAGGACCTGACCCCCATCGACATCACAAAAATTTAAGCAGAAGGCCCCCGGCTTGCGCCGGGGGCCTTCTTATGTCGTATCAGCTCAGCATCTCATTCAGCGTCTCCAGCAGCTTTTCGATGTTGATGGGCTTGGAGATATGGCCGTTCATCCCGGAGCGCAGGGCCTCCTGCTTATCCTCCTCAAAGGCGTTGGCGGTCATGGCCAGGATGGGGATATCGGCCAGCTGGCGGTTCTCCAGTTGGCGGATGCACCGGGTGGCCTCGTAGCCGTTCATCACGGGCATCTGTACGTCCATCAGCACCAGCTGATACCACCCCGGCTGGGACTGCGACACCAGATCCACAGCCTGCCGGCCGTCCTCCGCCGTCTCCACCTGGAAGCCAGCCTCGCTCAAAATCGCGGTGGCGATCTCCTGATTCAGCTCGTTGTCCTCCACCAGGAGGATACGGCCGGTGTTGGTGCGGCCCTTCCGTGCGCTGTTCTCCACCTTCTTCTCCTCAGTTCCCACCACCGACATCAGGCAGCTGCGCAGCTCAGACAGGAACAGGGGCTTGGAGCAGAAGGCGCTGATTCCCGCCTCCCGCGCCTCGTCCTCGATCTCCGACCAGTCGTAGGCGGTCAGAACGATGATGGGCACCTGCTCGCCGATCTCCTTGCGGACCCGGCGGGCCACCTCCACACCGTTCATGTCGGGCAGCAGCCAGTCGATAATATACACGCTATACACATCATTGCGCATCACAGCCTGGCGGGTACGCAGCACCGCCTCCTTGCCGGACAGGGTCCACTCCGCCCGCATTCCGATCTGCTGGAGCATGCAAGACACGCTGTCACAGGTGTTAAAATCGTCGTCCACCACCAGAGCCCGGCAGTTTTTCAGCTCCGGGATGGTCTGGGGCTCTCGCTCCTCGGTACACAGCCGGAAGGTGACCACCACGATAAACTCCGTGCCCACCCCCTGCTTGCTCCTCACCGAGATGGTGCCATTCATCATATCCACAATGTTCTTGGTGATGGCCATGCCCAGACCGGTGCCCTGGATGCCGCTGGTGGTGGAGTTCCGCTCCCGCTCAAAGGGCTCGAAAATACGGGCGACAAACTCCTCGCTCATGCCGATGCCGGTGTCCTTGATGCAGAACTCGTAGGTGGCGTGACCCGCCGGGGCGCCGGGCTTTTCCGTCACCTTAACGCTCACCACGCCCCCAGCCGGGGTATATTTTACTGAGTTGCTCAGCAGGTTGAGCAAAATCTGGTTGAGCCGCAGGCGGTCACAGTAGATTTCCTCGTTCATCACGTCCACCGCGTCCATATACAGCTCCAGCTGCTTGGCGTGGACGTCGGCCTGGACGATGCTGCGCAGGCCGTGAAGGATATCGGGCATGGAACAAGGCTTCTCCTCCAGCGACATCTTGCCGCTCTCAATGCGGCTCATATCCAGTACGTCGTTGATCAGGCTGAGCAGATGGTTGCCGGAGGTCATAATCTTCTTTAAATAGCCCTCCACCTGGTCCCGCTGGTCGATGTGGGTGGTGGCCAGGGCGGTAAAGCCGATGATCGCGTTCATGGGGGTGCGGATATCGTGGGACATATTGGACAGGAAGACGCTCTTGGCCTTACTGGCCCGGTTGGCCTGGTCCAGCGCGTCCCGCAGCAGATTCATCTGCTCCAACTCCTTGCGGGTCTCCTCGTCCACGCTGCGGAAGCCCAGCACCACGGCCCGGGTGGTGCTCCAGTCCCCCGTGCGCACCGCCTTCATCTGGAAATACCGCAGCTCATCGCCGCACTGGGTGCGGTAGTTGTTATAGAACTGGCTGTTGGCCCCCAGCTCGATGCGCAGGCGGTCCCGGGTGCAGATCTGACGCATCAGCTCTCTGTCCTCAGCATACACACATCTGTTTATGTAATCTCCCATGCAGGTCTCCAGCGTCAGCTCGCCGGAAAACAGCTCCTCCAGCACACCCAGCTTGCACTCATAGATCCGCAGCGACCGGCCTATGCCGCTGTCCAGGTCAAAGACACACACCAGGTTATAGTCGATGGTAAGCGCCTGAACCAGCCCCGCCTGGCGGCGTTCCTCTGCCAGCCTCCGCTCCTCCTCCCGGAGCTTCTGGGTAGTATAATCCAGAAGAAAGCGCTGGTAGAACAGCTCGCCATCTTCCTCGATCAGTTTGATATTTCCCATCACATGGAGAATATCCCCATTGGTATGGCGGACGCGGTACTCAATATTGACGTTGTCCCCCACCCTGCTCAGTGTCTTGATGCACTCCTCCAGCCGGGCTCTGTCCTCCGGCAGTACAGAGGAGGCTACCATATCAAAGCCGTCGGCCAGCAGGGCCTCCTGGGACTCATAGCCCAAAATCTGAAGGGCCGCCCGGTTAACGCTGATCATCCGGGAGCCGTCCAGGCTGTGGCACATAACGCCGCAGTCCATGGTGGTAAAAAGATTCTCCAGCTCCCGATTTTTGTTGACGATCTCCTGCTCGTAGGCCCGTTCCTGGGTCACGTCGATGGCCACGCCCACCGTACCCATCACGCTGCCGTCATAGTCGTACAGGGGGGATTTGTAGGTGGTCAGCAGCCGCTTTCCCTCGCCGGTTTGGACGGCCTCCTCCGACATGCGGGTCTCCCGCATCTCCATCACAATCCGTTCCGACTCAATACAGGCCGGGTCGTCCTCCTCCACATCCCAGATGTAGGCGTGGCCCCGGCCCTGCACCTGCTCCTTGGTCTTGTTCACGGTGGCGCAGAAGGCGTCGTTTACCTTTTCATGGATACCGTCCTTGTCCTTGTACCACACCAGGCTGGGAGTGCTGTTGATGGTTGCCTCCAGATACTGGCTGGTCTCCCACAGGTCCAGGCGCAGCTTCTGCTTCTCCTGCCAGCGGGCAAAGCGGAATTTCAGCTCCGCTCCGGCCATGGGCAGGATCCACAGCTCGTCGGCCAGGGACAGGCTCTCCCCCAGTTCCGCGGCCTGCTCCCGGTCCGTCAAAAGGATCAGCCGTGCATCCTCCTTCATCCCCTCCGCCAGAGCCCGCACAGAGTCCGCCCCCGCCACGGGGACCGCCAGAACTACATCCGCCCGGGACAGCAGGGCCTCCCGGGGCTCGTTGCTGTCTAAAAAGGAGTGGTTAAACCCGTCCAGCGGCGGCAGCTGCTGAACAGTCTCCAGCACGTCGGGCGGACAGTTGACAAGATAAAACTCCATATGGCAGCGATACATAAATTGTTCCCTCCAGTATGGCAAAGCTAATCAGTTTATTTTACCTCTCAAATGTTCTCTTGTCAATATTTCCAGGCCATTTCCACAGGGCAACAGCATTTTAAATTAGGCGAAAAGGATATCAAGAAGACGTTGGGGATTCAGGGCGGCAGCTTGCAGTCCATCCCATTCCGCCCGCCGCGGCAGCCAGGACAAATCGGTCAGTAAGCGATACTCCTGCCGCCACAGGCCCGCTACCTGCTCCAGGCTTCCTTTTAATTTTTCCAGTTCCATATTCCTTATTATATCTCTTCCCCGCTCAATTTTAAATGCTGTTGCCCTGGAGGGAGGGGCGTGTCCAGGGACCGCTCCAGGGCGCGGCGAGCCCGGGCCATATCCTCCCTTACCCGCTTGTCGGAGTCGGGAGTCCCCTTCTGCTCCGGCCGGCGGGCGCCCTGATTCTTCTGGCGGTTCAGCCAGCGCCGGGTATCCCGCAGGACGTTGGCCCCCATGAAGCTGCACACCAGCCGAGCCTCGGCCGACAGCTGGGGAAATTGTTCCATCATCTCCTCCGGGTTGACCGCCTTCTCCCGCCCCACCCGGTCGGCGTACACCATCAGGAAGGTCAGCACCACCCCCGCTGCTCCATATAGTGCAAATCAGCGTTGACACCTTCCACTGTGAAGGTGTCATTTTATTATGGAAGTTGTATCTATGTCTTCCAAAACAGACTAAGTCCGAATATCCCTTCCGTCTTCTGGATTGCTCCACCCACGGGTCGTCAATACTCAATTACGGGGCAGGATTTCCGTATTGAGGAATAATACTTTGGCGGAGCAAGGCAACATGTTTCACACAGGAGAGAAAATCCTGGACAATTTTCTGCTTAAAGAGTTCCGAGTTGACAATCAGGTTAATTGGATAGGGAAATTCGTCAATTGAAATAGGGATCATAGCCAGATGAGGATTTTGGATAGAGGCGCGGAACAGCAAATGATCTGTAGTAATGCCGATATAGCCGTGTTCGCTGCAGAGATGAAGCGTTGTTAATGTATCGTCAGCCAAATAAATATTGGGCACAAAGCCAATTTTTTTGCATGCGTCGTGAAGGGTTTGCAGAGAACACGGGTTAACACTTCCAACCAGACGCATCCCCTTTAAATCCTGAATGTGAATCACGTTTCTCTGAGCCAGTGGGGAGTCTTTTGTCATTACACACACCCACTGCCGTTTAAAAAGAGGCAGCAGTTCCAACCCTGGCCTGCTGACAGAACCGTATGTCAGTGCAGCTACAAGAAAACCATTGGAAACATAGGTTTCACACACGGAATGGGTGTACTCTGCAAACGAAGCCGTATAGGTGGGATGGGCCCGGCAAAACATATCAAACGCATGTTCCCCCAGGAAAAAATCCAATGTTGAGGTAATACCCAGGGTGAAATGATGGTGGGTCTGCTGGTAGAGTCCCGACATTCGGAGGGAAAGATCGTCCAAAGAATCCGCAATAGGTTGTCCCAGTTTTTGAAGCAGCTTGCCGGCTTCCGTCAGAACCAGACCGTGGACTGTGCGCAAAAATAAAGGCATCCGAAATTCGTCCTCTAAACGGGCTATGGCTTTGCTCAGGGCCTGGGGAGAGATGTAGAGGCTTTGTGCCGCCTGAGTTATATTGGAGTATTCACACACACGGAGAAAGTAAATCAGCTGACGGGAATCCATCTTCTGTCACCTCGACTTTAAGAAAACGCTTAATCGTCTGATTGCACATCGGTTTATTTTGATATGAAGCCGCTGTCAATCCTGTGCTCAACTTTTGGTTGATGCAATTCAGATATTAATTGATGTACAGTTAATACAATGAATGCTATTATAATACACAGAAGAATCGACAATACACGCAATTATTTTATCCATTATGACAATAAATTGAACGGCAGATGTTGCCACTAAAAAAGATAAATAAAACGATACCTTTTGGTATTGAGCAAATTCTATTTTTCTATTCTAAACTTTTTATCAGAATGTTTCAAGTAGAAAATATTTATTCTCCTGGTTGATGGCCACAACCGGTAAATAAAATGATGAAAATGGAGGTAATTATGGATTTTAAATTAGACAAAGCGCACCAGCTTCAGCGGGAGCTGTTCCGGAACTTCGCCGAGGCGGAAATCCGGCCTCTGGCCAAGGAGATGGATGAGAAGGAAGCCTACAGTCTGGACCTTCTGGCCAAGCTGCAGCGCTATGGCTTCCTGGGCATCCCCTACTCCAAAGAGTACGGCGGAGCCGGCTCCGACACCCTGGCCTATACCCTGTGCATGGAGGAGGTCTCCAAGGCGGACGCCAGCACCGGCATCACCATCTCGGTACACACCTCCCTGTGCTGCTCCTGCATCAACAACTTCGGCACCGAGGAGCAGAAGCAGAAATTCCTGCGTCCCCTGGTGGACGGCAGCAAGGTGGGGTGCTTCGGCCTGACCGAGACCAACGCCGGCTCCGATGTCCAGGGCGCCCAGACCACCGCCGTGAAGGATGGGGACGACTGGATCATCAACGGCTCCAAAATTTTCACCACCAACTCCGGCTTTGCCGACACCTGCATCCTCTTTGCCCTCACCGACCGGAAGGTGCCCGCGGCCAAGGGGCTCACCGCCTTCATTGTGGACCTGAAGGGTACCCCCGGCGTCACCGTCAGTGACAACATCGAGCGTATGGGCATCCGGGCGGCCTCCAACTGCATCGTCTCCTATGACAACGTGCGGGTCAGCGCCGACCGGGTGCTGGGGCCTGTAGGCCGGGGCTTTAAAATCGCTATGGGCGCACTGGACTGCGGCCGAATCGGCATCGCCGCCCAGGCCGTGGGCATCGCCCAGGGGGCGCTGGACGAGGCCATCAAGTATGGCAAATCATGCTCCAGACATACCCGGTCAGACAGCCGCCGGAGGGCAAAGCTGGAGCCGAGGAAGTTGTGAAATTTCCGGGAGCAGTCAAAGGCCGTGGAATTGAAATAGATGTGGTTGTGAATGTGGCCCTTGTCGGTATGGGTGCAGACGAAAAACTGGTTTGTGTAGGTCAGATGCCCCCACGCAAGGAACGCGCCGCCCTCCACGGGTACGCGCTTGTCGTAGTTTACGATTTCGTCCGGGGCGTTGCCTGCAGGCTTGGGGAACGTGCCGATGTCAACGGGCCGCTGGGTGGAATAATACTTGTAAAGGCCGGGGGCCTCAATCTGCGCCACCTTGACGGAGAACTGCTGCTGGTAGTTTTCCACACGCTCCAGCAAGTCCTGCTCCAGCGCGGCCCGGTCACTGCCATAATGCCCCCATTCATACTGCCTTGCGCCGTGTTCGTCATCATAGCAGGCCCACGTCACAAAGGGGGAGGGGGCCCGGGGATGCTCCCCCAGCGCAAAGCCCCGGCCATTCTCCAGCATGACGGCCTTTAAGATTGTATAGCCTTGATTTCTGTCCATAGGAACCTCCTCTCGAAATGTTAGCACTATTTTGGGAAATCGGGGCAGGACGTGTAAAAGTACGCCCCGCCCCAAAAGTGGCCCCGGAAAGCCTTGAAAACAGCGGGGTTCTATACCCCCAAATGCTCACGCCTCACCCCCGGTATTTCCGCATATATCCCCGCTGTTTCTTCTGCCTTGCGGCCTTGGAGCAAGCCTCGGAGCAATAGCGCCGTCGCCCGTCCGGGAGAAAGGGCCGCCCGCAGACAGGACAGGGCCGCGTTTCCGGGGCGGGCCCCTCGGTATTGAGGGCGGCCTCCAGCACCGGGTTCAGCGGCAGGACGGCCTCCCGGAAGTATCTGCAATAGGCCCCCGTCCAGCACTTCCCCAGCATATAGCACTCACAGTCCAAAGGCAAGCATCCCATTTCCCGGTCATAGTTGGCGCACCATTTTACTACAAGGGAGCGGATAGCGGCCTTTTCCTCACGGGTCAGCTCGCGCAAAATATCACCTCCCGCCCGGTTTTTTCAAAAGGCTCTGAAAGCAGGAGCCGCAGGGGATGCCGCGCCAGTAGGGACAGCCACAGCACCGGGAGCCCTCCCGGGGCTGTTCCGGGCGGGGAGCCCGGGGCCGTGGGCGGCGTTTCATTTCCCGTTCCAAAGGGTTCGATGTGAAATTCATTCTCCGTCCTCCTTTTCTTCTTCCTCATCCCACGGGGGGAGGTCGTCATACTCACCGCCGCCATAGTCCTCGCCGTATTCCACGGCCTCTTCAAAATCCTCGCTGGGAGCGGCGGCCTGCTGTTTGGGGCGGTAAATCTTGAAGTACCACCCGGCCCCGCCGCCGAGGGCCAGCACCGCCAGCACCAGCAGGAGCGTCCCCGCCCCGCCGGATTTTTCCGGCTCGGGCTCCGGCTCCGGCTCGGTAGCAGGTTCGGGCTCCGGCTCCGGGAGCGGTTCGGGGACGGGCTCCGGGGAGGGCTCCGC
>Ga0209064_1004613_pt1 | contig 10039 bp, 11 predicted proteins | sample Inofromicrocosms_FD_187498 | JGI IMG/M metagenome (GOLD analysis project Ga0209064, IMG submission 187498) | Mouse cecum microbial communities from Vienna, Austria - Inoculum for glucosamine and mucus D2O microcosms (SPAdes) (version 2) | ecosystem: Host-associated > Mammals > Digestive system >... | reverse complement strand
AAGCCGAAGAGGGAGCCGGCACCGCTGCCGGAAGCCCCCAAGGCGGTGGAGACGCCGGAGGAGGCGGTGAAGAAACTTCTGCAGGGGTTCGGCATACCTGCTGTCAAAGAGGACCGTACAGAGGACCAGCAGAAGATGGCCAAGGCTATGAACCGCGGCCTCAAAGAACTTATCCAGATGGTGACCCACAACGGCGCCGCCCGCTCGATAGCCGACCTTCGTACCGACGACCAGAAGGCGGAGTTTGTGAAGCTGGCCATGCTCATGGAGTATGATGCCGCCACGAAGTCCTTCATCTCAAATCCTTTCTGATACTTTTCATCATGGCTAAGGATAAAAAAGATGCAGAGAAGCGGGCGCACGCGGTGTTGACGCCGTCGTCGGCGTCGCGGTGGCTGCGCTGCACGCCCTCGGCGGTGGCGGAGTCGAAGGTCACCGACCAGGGCAGCGTCTATGCCGCCGAGGGGACGCTGGCCCATGCCTTGTGTGCTGAAGAGCTGCTCCGCCGGATGGGGCGCCCCGTGGATGACGTGGAGAAAGAGATTGCCGACCTATGCAAGATCCAGGGCGAGCCCGACGAATACATGGTGACCTGCGCCCAGGAATACGCCGAGCATGTGTGGGGCAGCTACCTTGACCTTCTGGAAGCGGACGAGGATACGGAGATACATGTGGAGACGCCGCTCGACCTTGACAGCTATGCCCCCGGCAGTTTCGGCACTGCCGACGCTGTTGTTGTGGGGCGTGATGTGCTGCACATCTTCGACTTCAAGTATGGCAAGGGCGTGGAGGTATCGGCTGTGGGTAATCCTCAGATGCGTCTCTACGCCCTCGGGGCGCTGGATGAGTTCGGCATAAGCCGGAGCATAAAAACGGTGTGTATGACCATCTGGCAGCCCCGTATCGGCAATGTGTCCACCGACGAGATAACGGTGGAGGAGCTTGACAGTTGGGCCGACACGTACCTGAAGCCGCTGGCGGCTGTGGCCGCGCTGGGATTGGGTGCCCGTGAGGCTGGCTCGCACTGCCGCTTCTGCAAGGTGTCGTCGGGATGTCCGGCGCTCGACAGGGTAGCGCTGGCCGCGTCGCTATATGATGTCGACAGCAGCGATCCCGACGGGCTGGCCCGTACCGCCCTCCCGTTGGTGGAGCCGCTGTCGCTGTGGATAGAGAACGTCAAGAGCCGTGCCATGGCGTGGCTCCTCGAAGGCACGAAGGTACCCGGCTACAAGGTTGTCAACGGCAGGTCGACGCGCAAGGTGTCGGACCCCGTGAAGCTCCGCACGGCGCTCATCGAGGCCGGTTGGGACGATGACGCGGTGATGAAGCCCAGGGAGCTGCAGACCATAACAGCCCTCGAGAAGCTCGTGGGCAAGAAGAAGTTTGCCGAGCTGTCGGCGGAATGTGTCGTCAAGGCACCGGGCAAACCTACCGTTGTGCCCGACACCGACAAGCGCCAGACCTATCAGGACATCAACCCGTTCGCGGAGATAGAATTTTAAAGAAACACCAACCAATAAAATTATAAGTTATGCCAGCAAAATTCAAGCCCGTGGTAAAGGGCACCAAAGTATTTGTACAGGGGCGCATCGCCTATCAGCACCTCACGCAGCCCTATGCGGCCAAGCCGGACGACAAGCCTGCATATTCCTGCTGCGTGATAGTCAGCAGGGAGGATGGCGCCGTGGTGGAGAAAGCTGTCGCCGCGTTCCGTGAGACACCGGAAGCCTCAGGAGTATGGGGAGGAAAGAGGCCCTCCACCTTCAAGCAGCTCATCCATGACGGCGACGAGCGCGAGGATGCAGCCTTCAAAGGGCGCAAGTACTTCAACTGCAAGAGCTACCGACCCGTGTCGGTGCAGAACCGCGACAAGCTCCCCATCGTCAACGAGTCGGAGATATACTCAGGCATGTGGGGGATAGTGTGCCTCAACATCTACGCCTATAACAATGCCGGCGGCAAGGGCGTGGCCTTAGGCCTGGCGGCGGTTCTCAAGACCGCCGACGACACGGCCTTCACAGGCTCCGACGGGTCAAACTCCTTCAACGACATTGACGTCCCCGCCGCCGATGACGACGACGACGACATCTGTTAATCGTTCATCGTTAATCGTTAATCACTGAATTCCGCGCATGACACGCAAAATAACCATCTACACCGGCAAGTCGCGGAAGTCATCGCTGTGGGCTTGTGAGGCTCTGGGCTGGGAAGAGCTCAGGGAGAGGCTTCTCGCGTTCCGTGTCACCGGCGAAACCCTCGACGAGTACCTGCAGATGAGCAGGGAAAGGCAGACCGATGTGAAGGATGTCGGCGGCTATGTCGCCGGCATCCTCCGCGACGGCATCCGCAAGAAGGCCAACATGGAGCTGCGCTCGATGGTGACCCTCGACTACGACGGCTGGGACGCCTCGCTGATGGAGTCGCTCAGGGAGAAGTTTCCGGGCGTCTGCTGGCTTGTGCATTCCACCCACAAGCACCGTCCGGAGGCACAGCGGGTGCGGGTGGTTATGCCGCTGTCGCGCGACCTCGACCCCGAGACCTACGAGGCCGTGGCGCGGATGGTGGCCGCTACCATCGGTATGACGGGCATAGACCGCACCACCTTCGAGCCGTCGAGGATGATGTTTTTCCCGTCGCGGCCTGTAGACGCGGAGTATGTGGCCGACAGCAACGACGCCGACGACTACCTCGACCCAGACAGGGTGCTGGAGCTCTATGCCGACGACTGGCAGGACCCCAAGTACTGGCCGCGTACCGACGATGAGGAGAATCTTTTCAAGCTCGCCGGCTGCGGCGACCAGGACCCGCGGGCGCTGGAGATATGGAGCCGCTATGCCAATGCCGGCGGCAAAGGAACCGACAAGGGGAGCGGCATGGAGGACCCGACGGGGAAGAAGGGTATCGTCGGGGCCTTCTGCCGCTCCTTCTCCATCTCGCAGGCCATAGCCACGTTCCTGCCGAATGTCTATACCCCTTACCGCAACGGGCGGTACACCTATGCCGCGGGCACCACCCATGGCGGCGCCGTGACATATCAGGACACATGGCTCTACTCCAACCATGCCACCGACCCGATACAGGGACGGGAGGTCAACGCCTTCGACCTTGTGAGGCTGCATCTGTACGGCAGTCAGGACACGGGGAGCAGGGTTAAGGATGTGACGCGGCTGCCGAGCTTCGAGGCCATGACGCGCATGGCGGCGCAACGCCCCGAGGTGCGCCGCGAACTCGCCAGGGAGGCGGCGGAACGCGGCCGCGACGCCTTCGCCGACATAACCCTCCCGACTGACACATCCGATACAACCGCCATATCCGATACAACCGGCCCCTCCTGGGACGACATATACGCCGGATGTCTCGACCGCAAAGGGAACTTCGATCCGGTGAGCGACAACATCATGAAGGTGCTGCTCTATCATCCCGACCTGCGTGGCAAGCTGCGTTACAACAGCTTCACGGGGCGGCTGGAGATTACGGGGACACCCTTCGGGACACGGCGCGACGACAATGACAGCCAGTTCGGCGACAACGACCGCGCGGCGGTGCGCCGATGGCTCGAGAGGTGCTACGGCGTCAAGTCGGTGAAGAGCGTCGACGACGCCCTCTGCGGCGTGGAGGACATGTCGAAGTATCATCCGGTACTCGACTACCTCGACAGCCTTGAATGGGACGGAGTGCCGCGGCTGGCGGGTCTGTTCACAGTGACGCTGGGCGCCGAGGATACGGAGCTTAACCGCTGGCTGGCCAAGGCTCTGCTGGTGTCGGCGGTGGCAAGGGTCAACGCGCCGGGCGTGAAGTATGATCTGTGTATCACACTGTATGGTCCGGAGGGGTGCGGCAAGTCGACGCTGCTGGCAAAGCTGGGCGGCGAATGGTTTTCCGACTCGGCGCTGCCTATCGGCAACAAGGATGCCATGATCAACATCCGCGGCGTGCTGATCTATGAAGTCGGCGAGATGTCGAGCATCAACAACGCCGATCTCGACACGGTGAAGAACTTCCTGACCTCCACGCACGACAAGTACCGCTCGCCCTATGGGCGTGACACGGTGTCGGTGCCGCGTCAGACGGTGTTCACGGCCACGACCAACGACCACTACTGCCTGCGCGGGTATGGCGACAACCGGCGCTTTCCGGTGGTGACGTGCGTGCCGGCGAACATTAAGGTCAATAGCTGGGACTATGTGGACCGATGGCGCGACCAGCTGTGGGCGGAGGCAGTGACGTTGTACCGCAACGGGTTCCGGCTCTACATGCCCGACGAGATAGCCAAGGCGGCTCTGGCGAAAGCCAAGGAGCACAACTTCGACATCAGCGACCCGATGTTTGAGGTTATCGACGAGTATCTGGAGAAGCCGTTGCCGGACGACTGGCCACGACTTTCCAGAGCGCAGCGGAAGCAGTTCATCCAGGGTACGATGTTTATAGCCGATGCAAGCGAGCCACGTACACAAGTACGCCTCAAGGAGCTGCTGACGGAGTGTATGAACCTCCGGGAAGGGAGCCGTGAATATTCGGCGGCGGGGCGCATGATCGCCAAGTATATGGACAAGTGTCATCCGGAGTGGAAGAAAGTGGGACATATACCGACTGACGCCATTTATGGGCGTGGTAAAGGCTGGGTGAAAGAAGTGGGAAGGGATGAAAGCTATGATATTGTCTAAAGTGGCACCGTATTTTAGTAATTTTCGGTGCCACCTTAAGAAGCTGAAAACCAATATATTAACCCCAAGTGGCACCAGTGGCACCGTAATTTCTTATAAAGCAAAAAACGAAAAATGCAAATATGAGGCAATATATTACATGTAATTATACAAACTAGTATTTTATTTATATAGGATTTCGGTGCCTTTCAGTGCCACATCGGTGTAACTGGCTGAAATTCAGCAAATAAGGGTGGCACCGGAAATGAAGCCGTTACGGTGCCACTTCAGGACCAACCAAACAAAGCAACCAAACAAAACGAAGGTATGAAGAGAGAGAATTTAGAGAAGGAGCAAGAGACCGTCGCACAGGCGACGTTGTTTTCTGACTGGGATTTTGAAGCGCCCCGGCCTGAGCGGGTGAAAAGAACGGCAGGGTTAGGGATGAGGAAGGACTTCAACAATTATGAGCAGTTCCTTGACAAGTTCCGGCATAAGCATACCAGCGATGACTGTTTTACCCCTCCCTTGGTCTATGAGGCGATAAAGGGATGGGTCGACAAGAATCTGATGTCGCTGGAGGGCGTGGAGATATGCCGCCCCTTCTGTCCCGACGGCGATTATGAAAATTATGATTATCCCGGCAACTGCCTGGTGCTTGATAATCCCCCCTTCTCGATATTGGCGAAAATCCGGAAGTTCTATCATGATAACGGGATAAGATATTTCCTCTTTGCCCCCTCTCTGACTTTATGCTCATGTTTAATAGGCACTGAAACATTTGTGGTTTGCGGCTATAATATCACCTATGAAAACGGCGCGAAAATTCCCACAAGCTTTGTGACCAACATTCCGTGTGATGACAGGCTGATCGTATCGGGCACACTGGCCCAGAGGATAAAGGAAGCCGAAATCCAAGCCAAGAAGGAGACACCGAAATGGACCCCTCCTGTGTATGTGTACCCCTCAAATGTCACCTCTGCGGCGTTGTTGCAGAAAATATCCAATAAGAGCTGCGGCATAGACCTCCGCATCCCCACCGATGAATGCGAATATATAAAAAGACTGGATTCTCAGAAGGCTCATAAGAAAACTATTTTCGGTGCCGGGTGGCTACTCTCGGACAGAGCGGCAGCGGCAGCAGCAGTGGCAGCAGCGACAGCGGCAGCAGCAGCGGCAGCAGCGGCAGCAGCAGCGGCAGCAGCGGCAGCAGCAGCGGCAGAGGCAGAACATATTGAATGGAAGCTTAGTGACAGGGAAAGGGAGATAATCAGCCGACTAAATGAGAGTGCAAATAAAGATTGATACAGTACCTTAAAAACTGAGAGATATGACAAAGACAAAATCCCTGCAGGCGCGGGAATACGCCGAGAAGAAAATTCCCGAATTGCTTCTGACCATAGAGAAAGCACCGTGGCCTAAAACGCGAGAGATATTAGCCAAAGCCTACACAGACGGCTGCGCCGCCGCAGAGCAGTCCATGACGGACAGCGAAGCGACCGTCATTCAAGGTTGGGTGGCTATTGATGAAGCATACGGAGAGGCTTTCCTGCATGAAAAGAAGCCTATCCTTAAAAATCAGCCAATAGCGGATACTGGAGATTATAATTGCGTTTGGCATAGCGATAGTAAGACGTACCTGCTTGACGCAGGATTATTCCCCGATATGGATTGCGAGTCTGAACCGCGAGAGGTAGAGATAACCATTAAACCGAAGAAGCGATGAGCGAGCCTAAAACGAAGTTGACAACGGCTTATGTGAAACTCAAATTCGACGACGTAATCCATGCGATTACAAACATAAGGACATTCGCCAACGGAGAGAAACTATACTTCCTTGACGACGGCAGTGTGTATAGCGCAAAAGACTTGGAGTTCAATCAGCCAATCCCCGAATCCGACATCCGCATATCGGTGGCGCATCTGAGGGAGATACTTGAAGAACTTGCTTCTGTCCGAGGTGTCGTGAATGAGAGTGTTGACGAAATTATTAACCGAGTAAAGAAAGAAATATGACAATAGAAGAAAAAGCTACGGCGTATGCGGAATCAAGAATCACCGTAAAGTGTCCACGCCTTGACAAGCTCATAACACCAAACGAAAAGCGAATAGAGCGATTCGATGGTTACGACATTGAGCAAGCATACGAGGATGGCGCCACCGAAGCACTCGCCTCGCAGTGGCGCAGCGTGGAGGAGCTGCCGGAAGAGAACGTATACTTACTGGTACGTTGCTCTGACGTTTACTACCCTGAGATATGCTGTTGTCTCGCATGTTTCTTACACGGGGGATGGGTCTTTTTTGATGATTTTTATCGCGGGTGCACAGTATCGCACTGGATGCCTATCCCTCCCCTTTTAACAACAAAAAACCAAGAGAAGCAGATATGAAATTCTCAGAACTGTATGAAAAATGGCATGCCGAAAAGATTTTAGAGATAAAACCAAGCACGAAGGCATTGCATGCTATGCATTGGAGAATGCTGTCGGCTGCCATCGCGGAGAAAGACATATCAGACTTCGGGCGCACGGAAGCAAAATTATTGCTTTATGAAATGCTGGAGGCCGGGTTATCTCCAAAGACAGCCAAAGACCGCATGGCATTTGTGAAACAGATGTTGTTGTTTGCGGCCACGACGCTTGAGGCGAAAATAAAGCCTACCGACTGGAGACTCAAATATCCCCAGGGGACTCCGCGGGAAATTAAATCTTTTACCGAGGCTGAGATGCTGAGGATCGTACGATATGCTGAAGAGGAAATAAAAACGGGACGGGTATCGGTTTTGCCGGTGGCGATGTCTATCATGACGGGAATGCGCATTGGTGAGACTCTTGCATTACGATGGGGCGATATTGACTGGACTCACAACATAATCATCGTGCGGAGGAATGTCGTCAAAGCATACGATCCGGAAACAAAGACAGAGAGATATTTTGTCGGATCCCCGAAGACGAAGCAAGGTTATCGTGAAATTCCGATGCTTCCGGTTCTTCGCCGTATATTGCGGGAAATCGGAGGTAAAACGCCGGATATAGGCAATTATGTAGTCGGCAACTCAGGCAATCCCACAGGACACGGTTCTGTCCGTGACTCATACTCTCGATTCTTGAAGCGACACAGATTGCCCTCAATCAATTTTCATGGATTGAGGCATACTTATGCGACATTGCTTGTGGCGAGCGGGGGAGATGTGAAGACGATATCAACTTTGTTGGGTCATTCCAAAGTTTCACTGACCTTAGATCTCTACGTTCATCCGACCCTCGAATCCAAGCGAAAAACGATGAATAAAGCATTCAGAAAACTGAGAATATATGACGCCGACGCGCCCGCCGACTTCACCCCTAAAACAGAGAAAGATTAAGGCATCGAAATCGACGCCTTTGACATACAGAACAAATAATCAATCTAAAACACGATGATGATGGACGAGAAAAACACCCTCGCGTACCTTCTCCACAAAGAGCTGCTCAAAACAGCAGAGAAGTTTTGCATGAAGCATCCCCATGCCGATAAGGATGTAATCCTCGGTGGCGGAAACCTGTATATAGCGGGATTTCTGGTAAACGCGCCGAACAAACAGAAGGCATATGAGACGCTTGACTCATGTGTGGAAATAATGCGTAACGCCATTGCCATTACGCCGGACCATTTCTTCGGTGGCCGCAACGGCGACCATGTACGGGTCAAAGACTCTCGAGGAGACGGTTGACGAGTTCGTTGCGCGACACTCCGGCACCCTCGGCGGCAAGCTGAAGCTTCCGAGCCGCGTCGGGCGTGATGGTGAACGATACCCTTACAGATTTGGAATCGACGCTGGCTTTGCGCCCGGCACCTGCACGGCGACCCCCGCGTCCCGGTTTCTTTTCTCTCTCTTGCATAAGGATGATGGTTTTATTAACTTTGCATATCCAAAAGCCGAAAGTAGGGGAGGTTTCTCTCCTCCCCTGAAGTTCAGAATCGTTATTCAATCGTGATTTTGAACTTCCACACTTTGAAAATCAGTTTGAGAGTTGCTTTCATCGTGCTTTCGGTTTTTGGTTTTTTCTTCCAAGTCTATCGGTCGGAAGATTCACCGTCGCGGTTTCTCTTAACCGCACTACAAAGTTTGTGAAATTATTTGAATTATGCAAGATATGATTCAAATAATTTCACTTTTTTACTTCAAAAAATAAATACTTTGTCATGGCGGATCACAGACACAGCGAGACGAGCGAGAAGGCACTGGAGCGATACCTTGTGGACAGGGCACACGAATACGGCGCCCGTGCCCTGAAATATTTCAACGCCAACAATTCCGGATACCCCGACAGGCTTTTAGTGTTCAAGGGGGGTTATGTATGCTGGTGCGAGCTGAAGAGCCTCGGCGATCGTCCACGCCCTTTGCAGAGCTACCGCATATCAGTACTCCGTGAGATGGGGCATCATGTCTATGTGGTCGACTCGAAAGAGAAGATCGACAGGATGCTGGCGAAAGAAGACAGAGAGGCGCAGAGCCGATGGAAAGCGCTGAAGGCTTTAAAGCGCGAGGAGTCATGAGGTTTGTACCGCACAACTATCAGAAGGCGGCCATCACCTGGGTGCGGCAGCATCCCCATTGCGGCCTTTTCATGGAGATGGGTCTCGGCAAATCGGTATGTACGCTGACAGCCATACAGAACCTTATCGACGACCTCGCGATAGGACGGGTGTTGGTTGTGGCTCCCAAGAAGGTTGCGGAGACCACATGGAGCGACGAGGCGGCGAAGTGGGATCATCTGGAGCTACGGGTGTCGGTGGTGAAGGGGACGGCGGCGCAGCGCCGTGCGGCCCTTGCCGCCGATGCCGACATCTACGTGCTGGGCCGCGACTCGGTGGTATGGCTCGAAAGCCTCAAGGCCGGCAAGGAGCGTCCCCGCTTCGACATGATAGTGCTCGACGAGCTTACCTCCTTCAAGCACTCTACGAGTCAGCGGTTCAAGGCTATGCGGCGTCTGCGCCGTGAAGCTGTCAGGGTGGTGGGGCTCACCGGCACGCCGACACCCAACGGGCTTCTCGACCTCTGGGGGCAGATGTGTTGCATCGACGGCGGGGAACGCCTCGGAAAGTTCGTGACACATTACAGGGCGCGTTATTTCGACTCGGTGATACACAACAACATCCCGATAAAGATATGGCCCAAGAAAGGAGCTGAGGAGGCTATTCTTGAAAAGATATCCGACATCTGTTTCACGATGCGTGCGGCCGACTACCTGGAGCTGCCGCCGATGGTGATACACGACAGGCGCGTGGACATCGGCGAGAAGGCGGCCAAAGGTTACAGAGCCTTCGAGCGTGACAGGGTGGCGGAGTTCAATGCCGCCGGCCTCAAGGGCACGGTGACCGCCGACAGTGCCGCATCGCTTGTAAACAAGCTG
>Ga0209064_1004612_pt1 | contig 10041 bp, 10 predicted proteins | sample Inofromicrocosms_FD_187498 | JGI IMG/M metagenome (GOLD analysis project Ga0209064, IMG submission 187498) | Mouse cecum microbial communities from Vienna, Austria - Inoculum for glucosamine and mucus D2O microcosms (SPAdes) (version 2) | ecosystem: Host-associated > Mammals > Digestive system >... | reverse complement strand
TGGAGGAATACAAAGAAATCCCGATTTTCAAGACGAGAATCCCCCGGTCGGTGAAGGTGGGGGAAGCGGCGCTGTACGGTCAGACCATCAGCGAATACGCGCCAAATCATCCGGCAGCCCAGGCATATGAATCCCTTGTAAAGGAGCTGACGGAAAATGAATAGAGCTTCGGGAGCAAGGATCACGCTGGCCAGCTATGAGGAAATGCTGGGAGGGGATTTCAGAGAGAATGAAAGGGAACAAACAGAGTTGGATATCCGCCAGCTCCAGCCGTATCCCAATCACCCCTTTACCTTATATAAAGGAGAGCGTCTGGAGCAGATGGTTGAGAGCATCTCCAGGCATGGAGTGCTGGAGCCGGTTCTGGTGTGGAAAAGAGAAAATGGGTACGTTATCCTATCGGGCCACAACCGTGTCAACGCGGCAAAAGAGGCGGGGCTGGAAAAGGTTCCGGCCAGGGTCATGGAAAACCTGACGGAGCAGCAGGCGTCCCTCATCGTCACAGAGACAAACCTGCACCAGAGGTCCTTCGGGGACATGAGCCACCGGGAACGTGCGCTGGCAATCCAAATGCACTACACAGCCATGAAGGAGGACAGCCAGAACCGGAGGCTGGTGGAAACCATCGAGCGGCTATGCGGTGTTCCAATGGGTAACGGGAGGAGCATAGAGAAGACCTGCGAAGAATTTGGGGCCTCCCAGGGGACAATCGCCCGGTATCTGAGGATCAGCAGCCTGCATCCGGGCTTACAGGAGAAGATAGACGGGGGGAAAATCCCGCTGCGGGCGGGAGTGGAGCTGTCGTGGAATAACCAGGAGGAGCAGGAAAAAATCAACGGGGAGTTGGAAAGGAGTGGGAAAACCTTGAGCATCCGGCAGGCGGAGCAGTTGAGAAAGCATACCGGGGAGCTGGATGAAGGGACAATCCAAGGGATATTAAACCCGCAGCAGGAATCCAGGCAGCACGCCGTAAGGATTTCGGAGGAGGTATTCCGGCGGTACTTTCCGGAAAAGTCGAAAAAGAAGGAGATAGAGGAAACCATAGCAAAGGCTTTGGAAGCCTATTTTTCAAAGACATAAGGTTACAGAGGGCAATTTCTGACCCGCATCAGCGGGAAAGGGATTGCCCTTTTTTGCGTCCAGGTGAAGGAGGTGAAACGGAAAATGGAAGAAAAGAGCTGGATGAAGGCCGCCAGCGGCTGGAAATCGGTGGCGGTCCCGTACCGGTGCCGTGACTGCCCGTACCCAAGCCCCGGCTTTATCTGCCGTGGGAAGGACGGGAGGTGCATGAGGACAGAGGTAGAGAAATTCAACCGGCGAAGCCGGAGAGAGGAAAAAACAGATGAGACAGGAGCAGATAAACCATCTGAAGAACCAATATCCGCCGGGGACGAGAATCGAGCTTGAGGAGATGAACGACCCCTACGATCCGGTGCCGCCGGGAACCAGGGGAACCGTCCTGGGGATAGACGACGCTGGAACCATGGAGGTTGCCTGGGACAACGGGAGGAGCCTGGGGCTTATTCCCGGCGAGGACAGCTTCAAAAAAATGCCGCCAGAGCCGATAACGCTCAGGCTGTATATGCCCATGTTCGGGGAAATCTATGAGAAAAACGAGTACGGATGGGAGGATGAGCCGTACTGCATAGACGGCAGGGAGCTGGTGGGATATGACGCAGAAATCGGGGAGGAGCTGATCAACAACCGGCTGCCGGAGGAGAAGGAACGGGGGCTTATGCACTGGTACCATGAGCAGGACAGCGTCAATGAGAAGGTACAGTCGGCGGAATTTGAAACGGAGTACCGTGAAGGCCAGCTGTGGGGCGTGGCAAGGTGCCGGGTCATGGGAAACCTGACCCCGGATGAACTGGACACTTTAAAAGAGTATATCACCGGACAGGCCTCAGATGGATGGGGAGAAGGGTTTGAGCAGCGGGAAATCCGCGTCGAAGAGGGAATCTTAAACGTGCATCTCTGGAGCAGCGATGGCTGGAGCATCCAGACAGAGGAAGAGCGGTTCGGGAACTTAAAAGAGGAGGAGGGAATGTCGATTGAACCCTGTTTTTAGAGGGGATCTGGTCAATATCCGCAGCGGAACCAGTATACGCCTGCCCCTGCCAGCCGAGCCGTATAAGATACTGGACGGGATGGAGTGTGTACACTGCGGCAGCCCGTCCAATCTGAGATATGAGATTGGGATGTATGAAAAAGCGGGATACCTGTCCGGGATATTGGACGATGCAGCGGAAGGAGAAGACATTCAGCGTCTGAACTGCCTTGCCAGCCGGTTGAAGGAGCTGGACAGCCTGCAGGAGACGGCGTTTTGCGGGATGGCAGAAAAGGAAACGCAGTCACAGAGAAAGATATCCCTGGAGCAGCTGGTCGATCTGTCGTACAGTACGGAAGGCTGCCATGTACTGCCGGAGGTCAGAAGCGACTCCCAGCTGGGAGAGTTTCTTGTGGACAACGGATTCATAGCGGATTTGGAGGACATCCCGGAGGAAATCCGGAAGTACCTGGACTATGAGAAAATCGGACGGGAGCACCGGGAGGCGGAAGGGGGGATCCTGACAAAGTCCGGATATGTGGAGCGGTGGGATGAAATCCACAGAATCGGTGAAGAGACAGATTTTCGCTTTACAAAGCCGGAATATACCATTTTATTGGAGACAAAGGAGGGTCGTATCTCCCTGCCAATGGATGAATACGAGCTGGAACCGTATTTGTGGAGGGAAATAGGAGAATATCGATGCGCGGACTGCGCGGTACCCTTTTTTGAAGGTGTCCTGGATAGAGCAAATGCGGATCTCACAGAGCTCAACCGGTTTGCCGGGATGCTGGGGGAGCTGGAGGAGCAGGGACAGCTTCGGACGTTCAAAGCGGTCCTTCAGGCGACCCATTGCCGGGATATGGGACAGGCTATGGAGCTGGGCAAAAATATAGAGGAGGAATATGTGCTGTTTCAGGAGCTGGCAGATCCGGCGGACATCGCCAGGGAATGGCTGTCGGAACAGTACCCGGACGATATCGAGCTATTCAGCGACGAAGAGCTGAGCCGCATAGGGGAAAGGTATATGGCCAAATATCCGGCGTATGAAACAGACTATGGATATCTCCAGCGGTACGACTTCCAGCCGGTTCAGCCGCTGGAGGAAAGCCCGGAACAAACGATAGACTTTCAATTATAAAGCATAGAGTGCCGTTTCCTGAATAAGGGACGGCACTTTTGGCGTTTATAAGGGAATTTAGCGTTCGGCAAGGGGGTGGTGAGAATGTGTACTGCGATGAGCTTACACGGGCCATGAGGCATAAAATGAAAAGCGTGGAGGAATGCGATGCTGAAACCGTTTATCCCGTGGGTGGGAGGAAAAACAGCGTTAAGGCCCATCCTGTACCAGCTGTTCCCCAACAGCTACGACCGACTGGTGGAGGTGTTTGGGGGCGGGGCGTCGGTGCTGTTCGGCAAGGAGCCGGACCACCGGGCGGAGGTATACAACGACCTGAACAGCGACCTGTTTAACCTGTTTATGTGCGTCAAGCTCCGCCCACTGTCCCTGGTACGGGAACTGGGGTTCCTGCCCTTTAACTCGCGGCAGGAATTTAAAGTATTCAGAAAGTTTGTGAGAAAAGAGGAGTTTACCGACGATTATCTGGCGGAGGAGATGGAGCTTTGCGAAAGGTACCTGGAGCCGCCAGACAGCATGGAAATGAAGGAGCTGCTGCTGGAGCAGGCGGACGCTGGGGATGTCCGGCGCGCCGCTGCCTTTTACAAGATGATCCGGTACAGCTACGGAGGAAGCGGCAGCTCATACGGCGGGAAGGGAATCGACATCCGCCGGAGCCTGCATTTAATCTGGGCGTGTTCCCGGCGGCTGAAGGACGTTGTGGTGGAGAATTTGAGCTATGAGGAAGCAATCCCCAAGTTCGACGCGCCGGGGACGCTGCTGTATTTAGACCCGCCGTACTACCAGGCGGAGTGCTATGAAGTGGCGTTTTCCCTGGAGGACCACTATAAGCTGCGGGAGCTGCTGGGAAGGTGCAGGGGGTATACGGTTCTTTCCTACAACGACTGCCCGTTTATCCGCGACCTGTACAAGGGGTTCTGGCAGTTTTCGGCCAAGCGGCTCAATAATATGGCCCAGCGGTACGAAAGCGGCAGCGAGTATGAGGAGCTTATCATCCTCAACTACAGCCCCAGGGACCACCCCAAGGACGAGCAGATGAACCTGTTCCAAAGCCAGAAGCCGCCGGAATATCAATATACACTGATCAGTGAAGGAGAGAGAAATGAGAATTATTCTTGAAATACCCGAAACCCAGGAGGGACTGTATATCCCTAGTAGGGTGCTGGAAGAAGCGGGGCTGTCCCAGGATCACTACAGCTATACCATAGAGGAAGGCCGGATCCTCATCGAGGAGCCGGAGCGGTATGAGCAGAGGATCCTGGAGGAGAGCTGGGAGGACGCCAAGGGCGACGGCATCCTCTGCTGCCTGCCGGAGGATGCCGTCAGGCTGTTCTGCTCCCTGGGGATCTCCCCCCAAACCATCCGGGAAGCCATAGCGAAGGGGGAGATCGACTGTGAAGGGAACATATAAGCTCATCGACAGCAAGGGGCGGGTTTACCTGCCCAGGGAGCTGAGGGAGAGGCTGGGGCTGGAATGCGGGGGTTTTGTGAAGCTGACCGAGCAGGATGGCGGCCTCTGCCTCCAGAAGGTGCATCTCATAGAAATGGGAGATGAATCTCCGGAGGCGGTGGAGGCATATGTTCACGCGGCAGCCGCGGCCATGCCCAGGGAGAAGCGGGTGGAGCTTGCCGCCCTGCTTCTGGAAAAATTGAGAAAAGAGGAATGAAGATGAGTAAGAAAATAGCGGCGCTTGCCGCCTGCATTTTGGTTTTAACCGCTTCGACGGCGGTGTACGCCGCCGAAGTCCCAGAGACGATCATTGAGGAAACCGGCTCCGGGACAAGCATATCCATCACCGACATCACCCCAAGGGAGGAAGACGCGGATGAAACGAAAGGGCCGCTTACCTATGGAAGCTACTACCCGGCAGAAATACAAACAGCAGAGGAGGACGGCGTTAAGCTGCTGGTCAAAACCTTCGTTGTGCCGGAGGGTACAAGCCCCCAGGTACTCATTGAAGAGGGGCTGACCCGGCGAGGAGTCGAGTATGAGGTTTCGGACATTCTCCGTAGGGAGCTGGAGGGAAGCCGGGAGCAGAAGACCGTCTCCCAAAAGGTAAGGCTGGAGACAGACACGGACAAAATGAGTGAAATCCTCGCCCTTTTAGAGCCGGATAAGGAATACCATGAGAACGGCTTTTCCGGCATCTTGACGCTGAACCCGGATTCCATCCGCACAGAGGAGACGGATACCTCCAATTATTCGTATACCTTAAAGGATACAAGGGAGTACATGGGCCTGGAGCGCAACGACCCCTACTATGTCCCCAAAACGGCGGAGAAAAACGGGGCGGTGTTAAAGCTGACCAATGTGAGCTGGACACCCATGGCCAGCGCGGCGGACAACAGCAGCGTCCCCTCCCTGTTCAAGGCCACAGCAGAATACAGCGGAACCGCCTGGGGGAGCAAGGCCGAGGGATTTCTGGTGACAGCGGATTATACCGGAGAGGTCAGCCGCACAACCCAAGGGGATATGGTATATACCATTATATATGAAGAGGTCAAGGCCCCGGCCATTATCCCGGAATCCCTGGAATTCGATTGGCGGCCCATCCTTACGACCATTTTGGTTATCGCCCTCATAGGCGGCGCTGGCGTCGGGGGATTCTTTTTGGTGCAATTCCTGAAAAAGAGGAGCCGGAACGGGGAAAGCAATCCCTACGCCAACCGTCCTAAAATGCAGCGTCCGGAGCTGCTGGACGAAATGGATCGGGGACTGGGGGACGCGGAATGAAGGAGAACTGGAAAAACGCCAAATGGTTGCTGTGGCTTGTGCCGGTCATAGCGGCCATTGTTTTTGTGGTGTGGCGGACATGGCCGGAGGCAGAGCCGGTCAGGACAATGGCGGAGCCGCTTCTGGAGGATGAAGTGACCTTCAACCTGGATGTCAATCCAACCTACTCCGCTGAAGACGGGGTGGTGGTGATTCAGCCCTCGGTGAAGGAACCGGATTCAGCTAAGGTGTCAGATTCCACCTGTGTATCCGACCCGGAACAGGTTTGGAGCGAACTCACTCCCCTATCGACGGACAGCTATACGCTGCCGGAGGATGTGACCGCAGCAGACGGCTCTATAGGTACTTTGTCCATTCCCAAGCTGAACCTCTCTGCCCCGGTATACGAGGCGGAGCAGGGGCAAGAACTGGAATCCATGACCAAAGGAATCGCCCACATTTCCGCCACCTCCGCCTGGGAGGGCAACATTGGACTGGCCTCCCACAACGAAGCTCCGGCGGGGGCGGTCGCCTATTTCCGGGATATCCACCTGCTGGAGCCGGGAGATTCCATCTCCTATAAGTCCTCCCTGGGGGAACGGCAGTACCGGGTGACAAAGGTTCAGGAGATATCCGACGAGGACTGGAGCTTCCTGTCCCCCAGTGCGGCGGACGACAATAAAATCACCCTCATCACCTGCATCACCGGAAAGCCCGGCAGCCGCCTTATGGTACAAGGGTTACAGGAAAATTTTGTTGGGGTTGATGAATAGCTTTCCCTCCCCTTTGCTGGTATTGTTGTAGGCATAAGGAGGCGATTCCATGAAACAAAAAGGAATGGCAATATTAATGGCGGTCCTGCTGGCGGCGGGAACAATGCCCCCAGTTTACGCGGCGGAGGAAGTTTTTAGCATAGAGGCGGTGTACGTGGGAGAATCCCAGAAAGACAGCCCGCCCCCGGCTCCAAAGCCAGAGCAGCAGAGGGAAGAAAAATCAGTTTCACAGCCCCAGAAGAAGAAAATAAAGGTTGTGGTGGTAAAGAGAAAAGAAACCACAGTCCAGACTTCACCAGAGGTACAGAACGAAGTCAAGAAAATCACAGGTCAAACCGCGCAGGATACGGAGGAGTTCCCCTACACCCTGGAAAGCTTCGCGGAGGAAGTCCTCCGGCTGACCAACGAGGCGCGGGCGGAAGCGGGAGCGCCGCCCCTGGAGCTGGACCCAACCCTAAACGAGATGGCCCAGGCCCGGAAGGATGAGAACAAGGGGAAGATGACCCACATCCGCCCGGATGGAACCACAGCGGACACCATCTTCAAGGAGTATGACACTGACCTGACCTGTACCGGGGAGATCATCATGTCAGTTGCCCAAAGCCCGGAAGCCATTGTCAACGGGTTCCTTGCGGGCAAATCCCACCGGGAGAACCTGCTCAACCCCGGCCACAAATATGTGGGGATCGGGGTATCCTGGGGAGAAACCCCGGCAGGCACGGGAATCGCGGTGCTGGAGCTGTTTGCTGTTCGCTAAATAGCCAATAAGCAGAATAAAGTCTATATAACCAATTCAAGGGCAGTCACGAGAAATTGTGGCTGCCCTTTTTACATATAAAAACCAAAAACGAAAGGAAAGAATTGAGATGGTATTATTCGCAATGGGACTCTTTATCGGAGGAATATTTGGAATCGCGGTTATGTGCCTGTTCCAGATCAACCAGCCGGAAGAACATCTGCAGGAAGCAGAGGAAAGGGTGATGAAATGAAGAAGCTATCAAGGATACTCTCGCTCCTCATGGCAGCGGTTATGCTGGCCAGCTCCGCTGTGCCTGTATACGCCTTTGAGGATTTCGGCAGTTTTGAAGACCTGCCGGGATATGAAGAAGGGAACTTATTCGACACGCCGGAGGAAGCCCCTCCCCTGTGGGACAACGAGGAGGATTCCCTCACATGGGAGGACGCTTTTGGAGAAGAAAATGACTTTTCCTCTGAACAGAACCCAACAGAGGAAGATGTGCAGCAGCCGGAGCAAACACCGGAAAATGTACCGGCAGAAACAGAGGGAGACCCCGTTCCCAAGGAAGGAGACGCCCCCTTGCCGGATGAACCGGTAACAGGAATGTCTGGATTGGATCCTCCGGACGGCTGGAGCTTTCAAATGAGCAAAGGCAGCGGCAGCTCCCGTCCAGGGATGTTCCGCTCCAGTCCCGGAAGCATCACCGTGTACATCCAGAAAATCACAGGGCTGAGCCACGCTTACCCCTTTAACGGCGGCAGCCCGTATAACGCCTACACCATGTTCACATCAGACGGGAAAGCGGTGTACTGCGTGGAGCCTGCCCGGTTCAACACCACCAACGGCAGCGTCTCCACCGGGAGCCTGGACTACAACGGCCTGAGCGATACCCAGAAAAAGGAGATCGCCAAGGCGGCGTCCTGCTGCACTACTGTGGGCAACGCGGATAAATACTACGCGGCCCAATCGATTATCTGGGAGATCTGCCTGAACCAGTCCCCCCGTTCCGGCAGCGTCTACAACGCGGTCATCGCCGCCAACTCCGGCAGATTGAGCAGCTACTATGAGCAAATCCGCTCGGAGATGGAGTCGTTAGGAGAAATCCCCAGCTTCATGAGCAAGGATCCCCAGAACCCCACCATCCACGAGATGACCGACAACGGCGGCAGCTGGAGCATCGACCTGGAGAACACCAACTCCAATGTCACCCTCAAGGCCGAGGACTTCCAGACACGCGCCCCGTTCCAGTTTAACGTCAGCGGAAATACCCTGACTGTAGATTCCCCCAGCGAACCCGACGAGGATTCCTTTGTGGAATGGCATAAAGGCGGGGAAGGCTGCGGCCTCATCTTCTGGGCCTCTTCCCAGCAGGAGAAGGCCACCTACGACGAAACCCAGGGCATCCCGGCAGACGGGTACATGGCCTTTACCCAGAACTTTATCCCTCCGAAAGAAGACCCCGCGCCGGAAACCCCGGAACCCAGCCTGGGTTACCTGACCATCGTCAAGTACGACGGGGACACCAATCTTCCCCTTGGGGGAGCGGTGTTCAAGGTGGAGTGCGAAGGGTATGTCAACGAGGCGGTGGACATCCCCTACGGAGGCAAAACCATAGTCATTCCCATCCCGGAGGGGAAGACCTCGGTGGACGTCACCGTCACCGAAGTGACAGCGCCGTCCGGGTATGTGAAGGACAGCGCCCCGAAGACGGTCACCGTCACATCGGGGGATGTGGTCAATATCGCAGAGGTGGGCTTTGTAAACTATCCGGAAGCCTGCTCTCTGGAAATTTACAAACACGAAACTGGCAACAAAGGCGTAGCGCTGGAAGGGGCCTCCTTCCGCATTCGCTATGCCGACCCCAATGTTTCTGCCCAGACCTGGACTGAAACCACCGATGGCAGCGGCAGAATCCACATCGACCTTCCCGCTGCTGGCGCTCTGATTGTGGAGGAGCTTTCCGCGCCTGCCGGTTATGTCATGAACGCCAGGAACACCTACGATGTAACTGTCGCCAAAGGAGAACAAAAAGTTCTGGACGTGCCCAATGACAAGCGGGCGCAGCTCATTGTCGTCAAAAAAGACGCCCAGACGGGACAAACCCTGGCGGGAGCCATTATCAAGATAACCCTGCTGAGGGCGCATACACCTCCCTACGAGCAGAATATCTCTTACACCCAAACCACCGGCGCGGACGGGCGCACCGTATTCTCCGGCCTTATTCCCGGAGAGTACCGGGTGGAGGAACAGTCCCCGCCCCAGTATTACCTCCCCACAGATGTTGTCCACAACGTCAGCGTATTCGAGGGGAATACCGAGGCGGTAGAGGTTGTCTTTGAAAACGAACCCTGGTCGGGTCTCACCATTAAGAAGGTAGACTCCACCAACGATAAGGGTTTAGCCGGAGCAATCTTTAAGCTGTATAAGGGCAGCCGGGAAGATCCCCTGGCATTTCTGGGGGACTTTGAAACCAACGAAAACGGCGTGGTGGTTGTGCCGAAGCTGGAATCGGGGCAGTATTACACCATAGTGGAGTCCCAGCCCCCATATGGGTATCTGCTGGACGACGAGCATCATGTCCAGACGGTCATGGTGCGGCCCGATGCGGTGCAGAACAATGTCACCGTCATT
>Ga0209064_1004607_pt1 | contig 10053 bp, 9 predicted proteins | sample Inofromicrocosms_FD_187498 | JGI IMG/M metagenome (GOLD analysis project Ga0209064, IMG submission 187498) | Mouse cecum microbial communities from Vienna, Austria - Inoculum for glucosamine and mucus D2O microcosms (SPAdes) (version 2) | ecosystem: Host-associated > Mammals > Digestive system >... | reverse complement strand
TTGTACCTTGAAAAACAGCGGCTTTAATTGTATGCACACACTGATCCGAAAGCAGTAACCCCAAGTTTGTATAGACACCATCCTGTGTTACCATTCCCAATGTTTTCATTTGTGTGAGACCAAACTTGACATTTCGTTCAGCAAATACTTTTTTTGCACTTTCGAAGGTTAAATTTTGTTCCAAAGACCGCATTTCTTCAAAATGATCTCCGTCAGTTTCCTTAATCATGCGACGGATCGCAGTGTTTGTAGCCGGAACAGAAGAATAACCTTGACGGACATAAACGCCTTCAGGACGCAAGCCTTTTTTGGCTATATAATATGGTCGCTCTGTTCCCTGCTGAATATCAACAGTAACGATTTTCTTTCCATCTACCGTTACTGTTTCATAATGAAGAAACATCGTCAGATCCGGTTTAATTGCATCTCGAACCATATTGCTGATTTGCAAAGAAGTTTCATCTGGGTTATCCAGTCCTGACACGGTTCCGTCGTCCTGAACGCCTATATACAGTTTTCCTCCCTCACAGTTTGCAAAAGCAATGACTTCTTTTTTTATATCGTCCACTACAATTGCTTTTAGTTCAACCGTTTCGCTTTCCTGAAAAATCACTTGACTGCCTCCTAATTTTATTCTACCCACATTCTACCCATTCTACTCATTCTTGTCAATCATTTTGTTGGAATGAGTAGAATAAATTAAAAATGCAATAGGAAACGGAATAATACTCAGCTTTTTCCGTTTGTCGTTATTATACCGTAACGGCATTCTCACGTGTCGCTATTAATTGACATGGGATTCCCGGCAATGCTCATTGCGGAGCGGATTGGCGATACCGTGGAAATGATTAATAACACTTATGGTCACCTATACCCAAACCGGCACGAGGAGGTAGCAGCCGCTATTTTACTGGACGGATGCCTTGCGGCAGAGTGCAAGGCACCGTGAACAGTAACAGATAGCAGTTCATTCGAATTCATGCCCTCTCTCAGAATAGACTTTCCCCCTCCATTATGATATACTTACACCATCACGAAAGCCGTCCCGTTCCCGGTCTCATCAACAGTCAGACCGGACGGGCAGCATGATCTATATCCAATATATTTTTAAGATCGGAGGAATTTACACATGAATACGAGAGGACGTGTAACCATACCCACAGACATGGATATCATCGAAGATACCATACGCCTGTCCGAGCAATGGGGCGCCGACGCGGTCCGGGACTGCGACGGGACCGATTTCCCCGTGGAGTTAAAAGACGCGGGGCTCAAAGTCTACTCCACCTACTACACCACCCGCAAGGACAACGCCTGGGCCAAAGCCAACCCCGACGAGATCCAGCAGATGTACCTTATGACCCCCATTTACACCGCATCGGCGGATTCTCTGCGCATCCCCCTGATGAAGGGTCTGTACAGAGACATGCTGACCCCCAACACCCGGGACGACATCACCCGCTGGTGGGAGGTCATCGACCGGAGCACCGGTAAGGTCGTCCCCCCATCCGGCCGGCACTGCGGCGAGAGCAGCGGAGAGGCGGTTCCCGCATCCGGCTGGCACTATGACGAGAGTACCGGAGAGGTGGTCATCCGAACCGTCCCATTTCACGATTATACGGTCAGCTTCCTGGCCTACATCATGTGGGATCCGGTTCATATGTACAACGCGGTGGTCAACGACTGGAAGGACGTGGAGCACCAGATCACCTTCGACGTACGCCAGCCCAAGACCCACGCATTTACTATGGAGCGCCTGCGCAGGTTCATCCAGGACCACCCCTATGTAAATGTACTCCGCTTCACCACATTTTTCCACCAGTTCACCCTCGTATTCGATGAGCTGGCCCGTGAAAAATACGTGGACTGGTACGGCTATTCCGCATCCGTCAGCCCCTATATCCTGGAGCAGTTCGAGCGGGAAGCCGGCTACCCCTTCCGCCCCGAATACATCATTGATCAGGGCTATTACAACAACCAGTACCGCATCCCCTCCAAAGAATTTCGGGATTTCCAGGCATTCCAGCGCAGGGAAGTTGCGAAGATCGTAAAAGAAATGACAGACATTACCCATGAATACGGCAAGGAAGCCATGATGTTCCTGGGGGACCATTGGATCGGCACCGAACCGTTCCTGGAGGGATTTGAAAAGCTGGGGCTGGACGCGGTTGTGGGAAGCGTAGGAAATGGCTCCACCCTGCGGCTGATCAGCGACATCGAAGGCGTTTCCTATACAGAGGCCCGCCTGCTGCCCTATTTCTTCCCGGATACCTTCCACGAAGGCGGAGATCCCGTGAAGGAGGCCAAGGTCAACTGGGTGACTGCCCGCCGCGCCATCCTGCGAAAGCCCGTAGACCGGATCGGGTACGGCGGATACCTGAAGCTGACGCTGGATTTCCCGGAATTTGTAGACTATGTGGAGTCCGTCTGCAATGAATTCCGCGAGCTCTATGACAACGTAAAAGGCTGCGTGCCCTACTGCGTCAAGCGTGTCGCCGTCCTGAACTGCTGGGGAAAAATGCGTGCCTGGGGATGCCACATGGTACACCATGCCCTGTATTTCAAACAGAATTATTCCTATGCGGGAGTCATTGAGGCCCTCTCCGGAGCTCCTTTTGACGTGCGTTTCATCAGCTTTGACGACATCAAGGAGAATCCGGATATCCTGAAAGGTATCGACGCGCTCGTCAACGTGGGGGATGCCGACACGGCCCATACCGGCGGGGAATGGTGGTGCGACCCGGACATATCCTCCGCGGTCAAGCAGTTTGTCTACAACGGCGGCGGTATTATCGGAATCGGCGAACCCACCGCCCACCAGGCAAACGGCCATTTCTTCCAGCTCGCCAACGTGTTCGGCGTGGAGGAGGAACGCGGCTTCACTCTGGGCTACGACAAATACAACTGGGAGTGCGGCAGCCATTTTATCACCGAGGACGCGTCAGATGAAATTGACTTCGGAGAAAGCAAGAAAAATATCTATGCGCTGGAAGGCGCCCAGGTGCTGGTAGAACGAGAAAAGGAAGTGCAGCTTGCGGTCAACACCTTCGGAAAGGGCCGCGCCGTCTACATCACCGGACTGCCCTACAGCTTCGAGAACAGCCGCCTCTTCTACCGGGCGGTCCTGTGGAGCACCGGAGACGAAGCGAATCTGCGCCGATGGTTTTCCACGAACTACAACGTGGAGGTCCATGCCTATCCTGAAAATGGAAAATACTGCGTGGTAAATAATACCTACGAGCCTCAGAGCACGACCGTGTATTTGGGAGATGGAAGCAGCTTTGAGCTGGAGCTGGAAGCGAATCAGATTGTATGGTATACCTTGTGAAGCGGCCGGATGGCCATAATGGGATGCCCTTGGGCATACCCTGAGAAATGGCCGATACACTGGGACTGCCGGAACGATTTTCCGGCAGCCCCATCACTCTGTTTCCGGCAGGCTTCCCGGAACCAGCTCCCCGTACCCGCTGTTCCTGGCAATCTGCATCAGCCCATCGTACACCTCCTCCAGGGAATACCCGTTCTCCTTCAAAAAGCTTTCCTCCATCTGGCCCACATATTCATAAAAAAGGACTGCCGCCGCCACTTCTTCCTTATTCTCATAATCCAGATTTTCCAGCAGCAGGTTCTCAGCCTCATTGATCTTCCCCCGATCCGCCATCTCTTTCAGGTCACCCAGGTTCTTTCCGGATACCGAGAACCGATTCTCCCCGGGCAGCTCCACCTGCGTATACTGCTTCCCCAGCATCAGCGAAAAAAGCACCCGTTTTTGCATTTAACCTGTTAAAGCGAAAAGTTCTGGAATACTTCACGCACGATCACAGGAACCTTCCCTGTTACTGTTCACACCCTAGCCGGGCGCTCACAGTAACCCTTCCCTATCCTTTTTCCACTTTTTCCCCCAGAACCAATTGACATGCACCCCATAATTGCATAAAATAAGAAGGCATGCAATGAATCTGTCAGATTCCGCATGAATTTACACCGTTGTATATCCCCCTCCGATCCGTCTCCGCGCCGATCGCCGGGCGGATAACATAAAGAGTAGTAGAAAAATAACTGACACATCTTGGCTTGTCTATCTGTATCACTTATTTTTCTACTGCTCCTAAATTTCCCAGAAAAGGAGCACTCACTTATGCCAACCATCCGTCCTTTCCGGAGCGTGCGGCCATCGAAGGAAAAAGCTTCCTCCATCGCCGCCCTCCCCTATGACGTTTACAACCGGGCAGAAGCCAAAGAAGCAGTCAGGCAGAACCCCCTTTCCTTTTTGAAGATAGACCGCCCGGAGACCCAGTTTCCGGATGATACCGACATGTATTCCCCGCAGGTTTACGAGCGTGCCCGTGACACTCTCCGGGAAATGCTCTCAGACGGGTCGTTTATCGAGGACCCCGAGCCCTGCTACTATCTCTATGCCCTGACCTTTGCCGGACGCACCCAGACCGGCATCGTAGGATGCGCCTCCATCGACGATTATCTGAACGGGACCATCCGCAGGCATGAGAATACCAAGGAAGAAAAGGAGCTGGATCGAATCCGCCATGTGGACACGCTGAGCGCCCAGACCGGCCCCATTTTTCTGACCTACCGTCCTGATCCGGGCCTGAGGCAGCTTACGGAAGCCGCAAAAGCCTCCGCTCCGCTCTACGATTTCACGGCAGAGGACGGGATCCGCCATCAGGTATGGCGTTTGGAGCAAAATATCGAAGCCGTCTCGGAATTATTCGCCGGGATCGGGCATATTTATATCGCAGACGGCCATCACCGTGCCGCCTCCGCAGTAAAAGCCGGTCTCAAACGCAGGGAAGCACATCCGGATTATACCGGGGATGAAGAATTTAACTACTTCCTCTCCGTGCTCTTCCCCGCAGACGAGCTGCGGATTTACGACTACAACCGGGTCGTCACCGGATGGAACGGACACACCCGCGAAGAGCTGCTGAACGCAGTCAGCAGACATTTTGACATCCGGGAACTGTCCGGCCCCCGGCATCCCGGGCACAAAGGCGAGATCGCCATGTACCTCGGCGGCGTCTGGTATGCGCTTACGGCACATGCAGATCTGTACACCCAGGATCCGGTAGATGACCTGGACGTGTCCATTCTGCAAAATACTGTTCTCGGCCCGCTGTTCGGCATCCAGGATCCCAGGACTGACCCTCGGATCCGGTTCATAGGCGGAATCCGGGGATTGGAGGAGCTGGTTCGGCTGACAGATGCAGGCACAGAGAACGCGGCCTTTGCCATGTATCCCACTTCAATGGAAGAACTGCTCTCAGTGGCGGATTCCGGCCGCCTGATGCCGCCCAAGTCCACCTGGTTCGAGCCCAAGCTGCGGAGCGGATTATTTATTCACCGTTTTTGATCCATCATCGGACACAGCGCCTGTCCCGCAGACGTTACAGGCAGTACACGGATAATCTATTCATACCATGATGTTCCGGGCGTGCCCTTTGATCGTATATTTATATAAGGAATGCAGACATATGTTAAATTATATCATTCGTAAATGGAAAAGAGAGGTAATGAAAATGCAGCGAAATGATCCATGCTGGTGCGGCAGCGGCAAAAAATATAAAAAATGCCACATGCCGATCGAAGAAAAAATCCTGTTACATGCCGACCGGGGCGAAATCGTTCCAAAGAGAGAGCTTTTAAAAACCCCCTTTCAGATTGAAAAGATCAAGGAAAGCGCAGCGTTAAACACAGCTGTACTGGACGAGGTGGAGAAGCATATCCATATCGGCATGAGCACCGCGGAGATCGACCGGATCGTATATGATTTTACCACCAGCCACGGCGGGATCCCTGCGCCGCTCCACTACCAGGGATTTCCAAAAAGCGTCTGCACCTCTATCAACAACGAAGTCTGCCACGGCATTCCGGATGAAAACATCATCCTGCGGGAGGGCGATATTGTCAATGTAGACGTGTCCACCAGCCTGGACGGTTACTTTTCCGACGCGTCCCGCATGTTCACTCTGGGAAAGATTTCCGAGCGCGCCGAGCGCATCATCCGCGTAACGGAAGAATGCGTTCATCTCGGCCTGGCCCAGGCAAAGCCCTGGGGACATCTGGGAGATATTGCTGACGCCATCAACTCCCATGCCCAGGCAAACGGCTATTCCGTAGTGGAGGAGATTGGCGGACACGGGATCGGTCTGGAATTTCATGAAGAACCCTTTGTCAGCTACGTAACTCCCAAAGGCAGCGAAATGCTCCTGGTGCCCGGCATGATGTTCACCATCGAACCCATGGTCAACGAAGGCAGCCCCGATTTCTTCGTAGACGAAGACAATGACTGGACCGTTTACACCATCGATGACGGATTGTCCGCGCAGATCGAATACATGGTGCTGATCACCGAGACCGGCGCCGAGGTTCTTACCAAATAAAAACCAAAAAAATGCGCCTGCGGCCTGTATTTGTCCTCCCGCAGCGCGCATTTTCAATTCCTTTTCCGTTTCTAACAAATAACTCTCTCACAGCGCAGGCAAACCTTCTACACAAATTTTCTCACCCGCAGCTCCACTCCCAGCGATTCCGCCAGCTTCCTGCTGTCCTCAATGTCCCTCTCCGGCAGCACATCCACCACCGTCATCTTCACCTGCGGGATCCTTTTTGCGCATTCCGCCGTAAATGCCAGCATTCCCTCAAACGCGTCCTCAAACCGCGGCCGGGTGACTTCCATATATTCCTCTTTATTCGGCGCATTCAGGCTGATCGAAATGGAATCCACCACCTCCGCCAGCATCGGAACAATGTCCCTTCCATGATACAGATTTCCCAGCCCGTTCGTATTCAGCCGGATCCGCAGACCATACCTCTCCTTCGCATATCTGGCCGATTCCACCAGATTCTCCAGCGCGCAGGTCGGCTCTCCATAGCCGCAGTACACAAGCTCCTTCCGGCCGGAAAAGTCAAACGCATCCATTGCCGCCTTGATCTCCTCCAGCTTCGGATCCTGCTCGTGCCACAGCGTATCCGCGTCCCCCACCCCGTTGTGATGGCTGCGGATGCAGAACCGGCAGCTGCAGTCACATTGATTGGTCAGATTGACATACACCTGGTCCTGATACGTATACAAAATCTCCGCCATTTTTTCTCTTCTCCTTTCTACAGCCTCAGCATCTGCTTTGCCAGACTCTTCATATGCATCTTATCCAGAGCAGCGGCCAGCGTCAGGAAGATCACCGCGCTTCCTCCCGACTGCACCGCACTTCCCGCCAGCGATGCCAGCGGAGCCGCAAAAGATCCGAACAAAATCCCCTCCGTCAGATAATACCCGGCCGCAGAGATCACAGCGGCCAGAAACGGCGCCGCAATGTTACGCGCGCAGAGGACCCTCCCCTCCTTCGATGTAAACGGCAGCACGATCAGCATCTTAATGATCACCGTGGCAGGCGCCCATACCGGCACCGTCAGGATATCCGCCATTCCTCCCCCGATCGCCGCCGCAGCCAGCGCATACGGCCTGGGAAGAAATGCTGCCCCCAGATAGATCAGCGCGTCCCCAAAATGGATATATCCGCCGTTGGCCCCATATGGAATATGGAAAATATATGCCGTCATGATCGTGATCATTGCCGCAAACAATCCCGCTGTCACAAGCTTCGAGGCTGCCGCGCTTTCCCTTCTGTTGTCCATCGTCTCAAATCCTCCTGTTTACATTGTACTCCTGCCGCCCGCGGATCAGCATCCCAAGATACTTTTCAAAATTCGTCCCGTCATTGCGGTCCACCTGCTCAGCCATGGAGTCCTTCATCGCCCTTTCAATGAATTCCCCCGCAAGGTCCATGGTCTGGAAAATGTCATCCCCCCTGGCAAGTCCGCCGGCAATGATGGACGCGAACAGATCCCCGGTTCCGGAAAAGCTCCCTCCGATATAGGGAAACGCAGACATCCTCCTGCCGTTTCGGTCCACAGCCAGATTCCCGATCATCCGTTCCCCGCTTTCTGCGTCTTCAAACCGGATCCCTGTCACGACAACAGTTCCCGGCCCGGATTCCATCAGCTTTTCCGCCAGTTCCCCCGCCGCCTCCGAAATCTCTCTTTCCCCTTTCAGCTTCCCCAGCTCCTCATAATCCGCTCCCGCAAGGAGGCACAGCTCCGTCAGGTTCGGCGTCACCACATCCGCCCGCAGGGCCAGCTCCTTCATCCGCTGCATCAGTCCCGGAGTGAACAGCTTATATACCCGTCCCTCATCCCCCATGACCGGATCCACCAGAAGAAATGTGGGTTCCTTATAAAATGTATCCAAAAACCGAAAAATATGCCGGATCTGCGCTTCACTTGCCACGAACCCCGTATAGATCCCGTCAAACCGCACCCGCATCTTCTCCCATTCCTGCCGGAAATATTCCATCTTCTCCGTATAGTCGTCGCAGTAATAGCTGGGATACCCCGTCTGCGCGCTTAACACTGCCGTCGGCAGGGGACAGGGCTGAACCCCCATCACAGAAATCGTCGGAATCGCCGCCGTCAGCGAGCAATGCCCAAATCCCGACAGATCATTGATAACCGCAATCTTTTTCGCCATCATCCATCTCCTTAAAAACTCTGTATCATTAACTTATTTTTCTGAAAAAACCAGAAAAGCACGTCATGAAATCCATTTTGGACAAGAAATTGCTTCCGCGCACCTAATACACATCTGAATCCGTTTCATAGATATCTCCGTTTACGGAAAACTCCTGCTGCCAAATATCAGGTATAAAAAAGAATATCACACAACTGGATATTTCAAAACAGCCAGTTATATGATATTCAACCAGTCCACTTTTTATTCTTTTTCAACAATCCGACATTATGATGCGGTCCGATACTATTTTACAGTCTGATATTATTTTACAGTCCGATATTATGATGCGATCCAGGATTTTTCTCTCCTGAAATATATCGCGCCTAAATCATTTTTCTCCCGAACGGATACCGCGGTTCGCCAGAAACAACGGAATTCCGACCAGCACCATTCCTCCGATCACATTTCCCGCTGTTACAAAAAGAAGGCTGCATCCCCCGTTCCATCCGTTCAGGACTCCCAGCTGCTCCGTCGTGATCCCATAAGCCTCCTGAGCTTTTGCCGCATAAGCCGGATTCATTGCCGCCAGCATCCCGGCCGGAATATAAAACATATTCGCCACACAATGCTCAAATCCGCCGATCACAAACGCCCCGATCGGAAAAAATACCGCCCAGATCTTTCCCGCAATATCCCTCGCCGCCGCGGCCATCAAGATTGCGGCGCAGACCAGAAAATTGCAGAGCGTCCCCGACGCGATTCCCTGCACCGGCGCGATCCCGGCCTTCGCAACTGCGGTCTTGATCGTATATGCCCCCAGTAATCCGCCGGAATAATTCAGATTGCCGCTGAGATACAACAGCACGGCGATCAAAACGGCGCCGGCCAGATTGCTGAGATAAACTATGACCAGATTCCGCAGCACTCTCCCCCAGGCCACGCGCCCGTCCAATGCTGCCATGACCATCAGACAATTCCCCGTAAACAGCTCACCGCCCAGCAAAATGACCATCATCAGCCCCACCGGAAAGATCATCCCGCTCACTGCCCTCGCAAGCCCTACATCCGCGATCCCATGGGCCGCCGTACTGCTTGCCGCTCCGCCCAGCGCAATGAACGCCCCGGCCAGCATTCCAAGCAGGATCATTTTTCGGGCAGACAGCGCGGCCTTCCCCTGAGCCCCTTTCATATTGGCTTCCACAACCTCCGCCGGACTATTAAAATATGTTTGCACTCTGCACCTCCGATCCGAAATCAGCCCTTGTGAAATGGCCGCAGTCTCGATCCCCCTTTGCCGCACACGAACTGTTATAAAAATAAGGAATCCACATCCGGATTCCTTATTCGTCAACACTTTCATGCCATGCCAAAAGGCATCCCCTTATGGCCATTCGGCTGTTTTACAAGATATGTATTATTTAGATGACGGGCCCGACTGATTGGTTCTCAACTTAAACCGTGTCACCAGTGACTTCAGAAGCTGTGACTGGCTGGACAGCTCTTCGCTGGCCGCCGCGCTCTCCTCAGAT
>Ga0209064_1004604_pt1 | contig 10062 bp, 10 predicted proteins | sample Inofromicrocosms_FD_187498 | JGI IMG/M metagenome (GOLD analysis project Ga0209064, IMG submission 187498) | Mouse cecum microbial communities from Vienna, Austria - Inoculum for glucosamine and mucus D2O microcosms (SPAdes) (version 2) | ecosystem: Host-associated > Mammals > Digestive system >... | reverse complement strand
TCGCACCTGCGTTTTGCATCCGGCCAGTGAAACGCATCGCCAGCTTAACGACGAGCAGTTGGCAGCGGCGGGAATTGACAGCGGCATGGTCAGACTATCCGTTGGCCTTGAGAGTGTGGAGGATATAATTTCTGATTTGGAACAGGCTTTTTCCAGCCTGACCATTTGATTACGGAAAACAAGGAGGTTTTCTAATGCGGCAAATCTACAATTTTTCCGCAGGCCCTTCGATTTTACCGGAGCCGGTATTGCAGGAGATGGGAATTATCCAATTGTCCCCCCGGTAACTGTCCAATCGTTACTTCCAGGTGACTATACCACAATATTGTGCGTACTTCACAGCCCCCAAAAGCTCTGCTATAATACAGACAGAGACATGATAAACCGTTACCAACGGGCCCCGAAACCGGTCTATGACAATCTGCGGAAACTGGCAGAAGGCGTTAAGGACTATTTTGTCCTCACCACCAATGTGGACCACCAATTCCAGCTTGCGGGCTTTGATAAAAAGCGGCTGTTCTACACCCAGGGGGACTATGGCCTGTGGCAATGCTCCCGGCCGTGCCACAGACGCACCTATGACAACGAGGAAACTGTAAAACAGATGTGGGCTGAACAGAGGTAAAAAAACACGCCTTGATACTGTGTCAAGACGTGTTTCTTTTGCGGCACAACGTGTTTTTCTCTATGGGTTCAGCCGGTTTGGGCCCCGGAAAATAAACATGGACTCCTTGATGTGCAGCCCCAGCAGCAGCATGGTCAGCCGGTCCACCCCCAGCCCAAAGCCCCCATGGGGCGGGCATCCGTACTGGAAGAACTCCAGGTAAAACTTGACGTCCTCCGCCAATCCCTTCTCATCCGCCTGGGCCTTCAGCCTGTCGTAACGGTGCTCCCGCTGCGCTCCGGTAGTGATCTCCACCCCGCGCCAGATTAGGTCGTACCCCTGGGGAACGCCGTTTTCATCCCGCATGTGGTAAAAGGCCCGCTTTTCGGGTCCGTAATCGGTGATAAACAAAAACTCATGGTTGTAATGCTTCTTCACCCACTCATAGCTCAGCCGCTCCGCGTCGGTGGTCAGGTCCCCCTTTTCGGATTCCTCCACCGTGTATCCGAAGTCCTTCTCCAACCCCTCGTACAGCTCCCGGAGTGTGACCACCGGGAAGGGTGTCTCCGGAACAACGACCTCTGTTCCGAACAGTTCCTGAATCTGCGGCCCGTATTTTTCCCTGACTGCCGTCAGGGCGGCTTTCAAAAGCTCCTCCTCCAACTTCATCACATCCCGGTAGGACTCAATATAGCTGAATTCCAGGTCAAAGCCGGTAAACTCGGTGGTGTGCTTGCTGGTGTAGGATTTTTCCGCCCGGAATACCGGTCCCACTTCAAAAATTCGCTCAAAGCCGCTGGCCATTGCCATCTGCTTATAAAACTGGGGACTTTGGGCAAGATATGCCTTGCGGTCAAAATACTTCACCTCGAAAACATCGGCTCCGCTTTCGCTGGCCGCCCCGATGAGCTTGGGGGTGTGTATCTCGATGAACTCCCGCTCCAGCAGGAACCGGCGCATGGCGTTTACCATACAGGACTGGGCCTTGAAAATCAGCTGGTTTTCATCGGTGCGCAGGTCAATCCAGCGGTAGTCAATCCGCTGATCTATGCCGGAGCGCTCCAGTGCTTTCTTCTTTTTAGTAGCGGGAATCTCTTTGCGCACAATGGGCAGGGCGTCCGCGGCGCTCTCCAGAATCAGCTCGTCCGGAATCAGCTCAATGCCGCCCAGCCTGACGTATTCGTTCTCCGCCGCCCTGCCAATCACCGTAATGACCGAGTCGCCGGTCAGTTCCTCCAGCCCCTGGCAAAGCTGGGGACGGCTTTCCTTTTCAATGGTGATTTGTAGTCTCCCTGTAATATCCTTCAGTACAATAAAGGCCATTGTCTTGCTGTTGCGGAAATTTTCCACAAAGCCCTGAACTTTTATTCGCTCGCCCAGTTTATTTTTTACCTCTGCGGCGTAGGTACGTTCCATTATTTTTGCCCTCCTGTTTTTTTCATAATGATAGCACGGAGGCAATGTTTTTTCAAGGGGCTTGTCATAGTCCCATCATATTTTGAGTTGAAAAAAGATTGAAACAAAATACTGTAAAATCGTAAATGTTTTAACAAAATATCCATAGCTTTCCGGAGGAAAATGTATTATAATAGGGTATGTATAGTCCTGTTGTGCTGTGCCTCCCCGGAAAGCGAAAAGCAAGCCCTCAGGTATTCATTGCCGCGGACCTTCCCGGCAAAATCCGAAAGAACAGGAAAGAGGTTGAATCACATGAAAAAGATTGATCTGACCAAGTATGGCATTACCGGTACCACTGAAATTGTGTACAATCCCTCCTTTGATGAGCTTTATCAGGAGGAAATCAAACCTGAACTCACCGGCTACGAGCGGGGACAGGTCAGCGAGCTGGGGGCTGTCAACGTGATGACCGGCATCTACACCGGTCGTTCCCCCAAGGATAAGTTCATTGTTATGGATGAGAACTCCAAGAACACCGTTTGGTGGACCACCCCCGAATATCCCAACGACAACCACCCCGCCTCCGAGGAGGCTTGGAAAGAGCTGAAGAAGCTTGCCATTCAGGAGCTTTCCAACAAGCGCCTGTTTGTCGTTGACGCTTTCTGCGGCACCAACGCCGACACCCGCATGGCTATCCGCTTTATTATGGAAGTGGCGTGGCAGGCACACTTTGTCAAGAACATGTTCATCCGCCCCACCGAGGAGGAGCTGGAGAAATTTGAACCCGATTTCGTGGTCTACAACGCCTCCAAGGCCAAGGTTGAGAACTACAAGGAGCTGGGCCTCAACTCCGAGACCGCCGCTGCTTTCAACATCACCAGCCGTGAGCAGGTTATCCTCAACACCTGGTACGGCGGCGAGATGAAGAAGGGCATGTTCTCCATGATGAACTACTACCTGCCCCTGAGAGGCATTGCCTCCATGCACTGCTCCGCCAACACCGATATGAACGGCGAGAATACCGCCATCTTCTTCGGCCTGTCCGGCACCGGCAAGACCACCCTTTCCACCGATCCCAAGCGCCTGCTCATCGGCGACGACGAGCACGGCTGGGACGACAACGGCGTCTTCAACTTCGAGGGCGGCTGCTATGCCAAGGTCATCAACCTGGATAAGGAATCCGAGCCCGACATCTACAACGCCATCCGTCGCGACGCCCTGCTGGAGAACGTCACCCTGGACGAGAACGGCAAGATTGACTTTGCGGACAAGAGCGTTACTGAGAACACCCGCGTTTCCTACCCCATCGACCACATTGAGAAGATCGTTCGCCCTGTTTCCGCCGCGCCTGCCGCGAAGAACGTCATCTTCCTTTCCGCCGATGCTTTCGGCGTTCTGCCCCCCGTTTCCATCCTGACCCCTGAGCAGACCCAGTACTACTTCCTCTCCGGCTTTACCGCCAAGCTGGCCGGTACCGAGAGAGGCATCACCGAGCCCACCCCCACCTTCTCCGCCTGCTTCGGCCAGGCCTTCCTGGAGCTGCATCCCACCAAGTACGCCGAGGAGCTGGTCAAGAGAATGGAGAAGAGCGGAGCAAAGGCTTACCTGGTAAACACCGGCTGGAACGGAACCGGCAAGCGCATCTCCATCAAGGATACCCGCGGCATCATCGACGCTATCCTCTCCGGGGCCATTCTGGACGCCCCCACCAAGAAGATTCCTTACTTTAACTTTGAGGTTCCCACCTCTCTGCCCGGCGTTGATCCCGCCATTCTGGACCCCCGTGACACCTACGCCGACGCCGCCCAGTGGGATGAGAAGGCCAAGGACCTGGCACAGCGGTTTATCAAGAACTTTGTCAAGTACGAGGGCAACCCCGCCGGTAAGGCTCTGGTTCCCGCCGGTCCTCAGCTGTAATTTGACAGCGTAACGAATCTCTTAAAGGCATAAAGAAGCCGCCGCACGAAATTTTTCTGTGCGGCGGCTTTTTTGTAAAATTATGAAAGCAGATTAGGCACCTGCCACATCCCTTTTCAAAAGCTTATGCAGCCTGTAATAGAAGAAGCCCATCAGCAGCAGCTCCGCCGCAAGCCACGCCAGAATCTCCGCAAAGTAGATTCCCCCCTGGCTAATCAGCCTGGGGAGCAGCAGCGCCGCCCCGATGCGCATCACCAGCTCGGCGATGCCGGAGACCAGGGGGATGATGGTGTCCCCCATGCCCTGTAGGCCGGAGCGGTACACATACAGCAGGTACAGCACAAACAGCATGGAGGACATGAACATCAGATAGGTAAAGGCAACGTCCAGCACCTGGGCGGCGACCTCCGGCTCGGCGGAGATGAACAGCATCAGGATGTTTTTACCGAATACCACCATCGCCCCGGAGATGACCAGGGCCGTGCCGATTGCCATGATGACGGCGGACTTCCCGCCCTGTTTGATTCTCCGGTACTGCCCTGCCCCCAGGTTCTGGCCGGTGTAGGTGGCCATGGAGAAGCCGAAGGAGGTGGCGGCAACCTCCAGGATGCCGTAGAGCTTGTTGGTGGCGGTGAATCCGGCCACAAAGATCATGCCGAAGCCGTTGACCACCGTCTGCACCACCAGACCGCCGATGGAAATGATAATATTCTGGAAACAGATGGGAAAGCCCAGGGAGAGGAGCTTTCCCATTACCTTTGTCTCCGGCCTCCAGTCGGAGGGGTCCATCTGGAGCTGGGGAATCCTCCGCAGGGCGGCGATACAGCAGAGCCCGGCGGTGAACTGGGCAATCACCGTGGCGGCTGCCGCCCCGGCGACGCCCCAGCCGAACCCCACCACAAACAGCAGGTCCAGGGAGATGTTCACCAGGGAGGCGGCGATCATGGCATAGAGGGGGGTGCGGCCATCGCCCATTGCCCGAAGTACAGCGGCCATGACGTTATACGCGGTGTAAATCAAAAGACCACCCAGAAGGATGTAGAGATAACGGGAGGCTTGGGACATGATATTTTCGGGGGTATTGAGGAGGCGGAGAATGGGGTTGATGGAGAAAAAGCTGATAATGGTCATGGAAACTCCGATGATTCCCCCCAGAAGGGCGGACATGGTGACGGACTTACGGAGGCCGTCGTTGTCCTCAGCGCCGAAGCGTTGGGAGATCAAGATAGAGAAGCCCTGGGAGAAGCCGGAGGACACCCCCTGAATCAGCCAGATGATCCATTCGCAGACCCCCAGTGCGGCGAGGGCCTCCACCCCCACCACCTGGCCGACGATGATGGTATCCACCATGGTGTACATCTGCTGGAAGACGTTGCCCAGCATCAGGGGCAGGGCGAAAAAGAAGATGAGCTTTGCGGGGCTGCCGGAGGTCATATCCTGAACACGTTTCATAAAAGCTCCTTTTGCAGACAGCATTATAGATTATAATAGATGTTATTTAGTATAGCACACCCCCTCAACCGGTGCAATGAAAAAGCCAAAGACAATTTTTTATTACAAGATTTTCTCAAAAAAGATGAAAAAGCGGGAATAAGTAAATGTTTTCGCAATGAAAAAGTGGTATAATCAATATAACAACGGGAAAGGACGGTGAAGAAGCCATGAAAAAGCGAAAACGGAGGGCGGCCATCTTATGTCTCGGCTTGCTGGCCCTGCTGCTGACGGGGGCCGGGGAGCCGGAGGAACCTTTGGAGTACTTTGCCGTTTGGGATGATGAAAGCTTACAGGACATGGTCTTTACCGACAGCACAGGCAAGGAATACTATCCCTACGAACTGCCGGAGGCGGAAAAAAGAGCGCTGGAGCTGTACGAAAACGTTATTGTGGTGGACAACAAGGGCCAGGAATACTCGCTGGACCAGTTTGACGAGGAGCAGAGGGGAGATATCCACAATTACTGGACGTATACCTCCCCGCCCACTGACAGGAAAGTGTGGTCCTATGGGGAAGAAACCAATATCATCCGCGGGGAGGACAACCACTGGACGCTGACCGATAAGGAGGGGAACCTGATAGCGGAGGCGGACGGTATGCCGGACTGCCGCTTTGATTCGGACAATGAGCGCCTCCCCATTTTTCGGGATGCGCAAACAGGGCTTTACGGCGTGCTGGATGAGAAGCTCCAGGTTTTGCTGCCTGCAACATTTGCCAGGGTCCACGCCCTGGGCGGACCTTATTTTTCCTGCTATACCGAAACGGACGGCTATGTCTGGAACGCCGAAACCGGCGAAACGGAGTGGCAGCTCCCTGAAATGCCGGTGAAAATGGCGAAAACAGCGGATTGGAAAAGTATTCTCTTTTATAACGGGAGCATTGCCGCTGTCAGCTATTCCCGCACAGATGCCTACCTGTTCCGGCTGACGGAAAGCAGCCCGGAAAAACAGACGGAATACTTTTACGATATTCAAAAAAACACCAGAGTTTTGGAATCGATTTTGCGGGCTTGACCTGCTTTGGCAACGGCAGGGTCTATCTGTTGGACGGAGAGGGTAGAGAGCGGTTTTCCGTGCCCAACAACAGCACCTTCAGCCTTGAATGCGTCAGCGACGACCGCTTTATTGTCCATAACCACGGAAAGGATTACATGGTAGACGGCAAGGGAAACGTTGTCCTGGAAAAAGAGAGTGAAAAGTACGCTTACCACGACATCTACCCTATTCCATTTGGTAATATGCTGCATGAATGCTACCGGTTGGAAAATTTCAAAGGACCGCTTCACACGATTTTATCTTTGGACGGCGAGGTCCTGATTGAGGGCTTGGCCCAGATATACGCCTATGGGGAAACCTGCCTCTATGTCAGAACGGGATACTCCGCCGGGCTGATGGACTATCACGGAAACTGGATTTGGAAACGCTCCGCCTTTCGGAAACTGATGGATTAGGAGGTAACATAAATGACACCGGAAGTACTGTTTTTCTTCAACCAAAACCCGGAGGCCATCCCCCTCTACGCCGCCCTGGAGGAAAAAATTCTCTCCGAAATGGATGACGTCTCTATCAAGGTGAGCAAGACCCAGATTTCCTTTTCCAACCGGCGCAACTTCGCCTTTGTCTCCTTCCTGCCAGCGCGGAAAGCAAAGGACCGGCCTGAAACCTATATCACCGTCACCTTTGGCCTGGGATACCGGGTGGATTCCCCTAGGATTGACGGGGCGGTGGAGCCCTATCCCAACCGCTGGACCCACCACGTGCTGGTTTCCCACATCCGGGAGATTGACGGCGAGCTGATGGGGTGGATTCGGGAGGCGGCCGCCTTTTCAGCCGGCAAGCGGTGACACTTTACAGAAGGGAGCGGAACAATGAACAGAAAAATTGCAGCGGCGGCGGGCTTGACCGGGCTGATGCTCCTCCTGTCAGGGGCCGCCGGGGTTCCGGCGGAACAGAATCCACCCCTGCCGGAGGAAACGGTGGAATACTTCGCCATATGGAACGACGAGCTGTACCAGGATGGATTCGTGGTGGACAGCACAGGCCGGGAGTACTCCCTGGACGACTTTACGGAGGAACAAAAGGAGGATATATACTGCTATTCCAAAGAATATGTGCCAGTGGATATCTATCTCCGGACACAGGAGGGCCATCGCGCTGATCTGTTCTCTAATGAACATGGCCTCTGGAAAATGGTTGACAAGTCGGGAAACCTGATCGGAGAGGGACCCTTTTTGCAGCTTTGGTTCAGCGGCGATATCTGGTCCAACACTGGGGGAAACCTTGTGTATCCCATATTCCGGGACACCCAAACCGCGCTTTACGGCGTACTGGGCGAAGGGTTTGAGGTCCTGCTCCCCGCGGAGTTTAAGAGCATGGAAGCCATCTATGGCCCCTTTTTCTCCTGCGAAACCCCCGACGGGGACTGCCAGGTGTGGAACGCCGAAACCGGGAAGATGGTCTGGCAAGTCCCGGCACAGGAGGGAGGAGGATACCAGCGGGTGCTGTTTTATAACGGGGAGATTGCCGCTGTCCACGCCAAGGATGGGGATTATCTCTTTTGGATTGCAGGAACCGAGGTACAAAACCAGAAAAAATTCATGGATATCAGTGTACAACTGAACAAGGAGCTCAACCCCCAATACGGCGTATATGAAATTGCGGGCCTTTCCTGCCAGGAGCAGGGCGCAACCCGGTTTCTGGATACCCAGGGCACAGAGGTGTTTTCTGTTCCGGAAGAATGCCTCATCAGATATATCTCCGATAACTGCTTTTTGATATACGGCGAAGAAATCTGCTATATGACTGACAAAAAGGGGAAAAACCTTTTGGGGGAAGAGAAGCGCTACCAGTATATCTTTACCACAGATAATCGGCCCATAGGTGTTTATCCCTATGACGGGTTATATGAGGGATTGTTTGACGTCCTTTCCTTTGACGGGAGGGTGTTGATCTCAAAGGCGTCCTCCGTGTACGCCTGCGGCGAGCACTGCGCCTATGTGACCAGGGGATTTTCCACCGGGCTGATGGATTACGAGGGAAACTGGATATGGAAACGCTCCATCTTCCAAACGTTGATGGATTGAAAGGATGTATGAAAAATGAAGCAAAGAATATCTCTCTTATGGCGCGGGGCCGCCTGCCTTTGTGGTGTCCTTCTCCTCCTGGCGGGCTGCTCTCCGGCAGAGGCACCCTCTCAGCCGGTGGGCAAAACAAACTCCTCCACAACGGAAAGCAGCCAAAGCGTCCAAAGCTCCCAGGCTCCCCAAAGCGCTAGCAAGCCGGAAATCCAAAGTTTTGAGGACTGGGACGGGACCCCCTTCCTCACCCTGGACAATTACCCCAAAATGGACGGTTCCACCGCCAACCTCCCCCTGATGGCCCAGGTGCTCCACAAGGCCGCCGGTGTTTCTATGGAGGATGCGGAAATCCTCTCCAACTGCTCCACCACGCCCCTGGCCTGGGAGGCCCTGGCGCGGGGAGATGTTGATATACTTTTGGTATATGAGGCAGCAGAATCTACAAAATCCGCCATTGATATGGACCGGCTGGAGATCACCCCCGTGGGCCGGGACGCTCTGGTGTTCATCAACAACGAGGGGAACCCGGTGGACGGCCTGACCGGACAGCAAATTGTGGATATCTACTCCGGCAGGATTACCAACTGGAAGGAGCTGGGGGGCAGCGACCAGGAGATTGTCGCCTACCAGCGGGACGAAACCAGTGGCAGCCAGTCCCTCTTTGCCAAGCTGGTGATGAAGGACACCCCCCTGGCGGAGGCCCCCACTGAGCTGAAGCCCGCCGGGATGGGAATGCTCATCGACGGCCTGGCCTCCTACCGCAACGAGGGGAACGCATTGGGCTACTCGGTGTTTTACTATGCCTCCTACATGTACAGCCAGCCTGGGCTGCGGCTGATGTCGGTGGACGGCGTCTTTCCTTCCGACAAAACCATCGCCGACGGCAGCTACCCCTATCTCAACGACTTCTTTGTGGTCATCCGCGCCGACGAGCCGGAGGGAAGTCCTGCCAGACTGCTGCGGGACTGGATTCTCAGCCCGTCGGGAAAGCAGACAATCATTGACGCGGGGTATATTCCGGTTTGATATCTCCAATGTGTTTTCATCTCTGTATCCACAGCTTTTTCAATCCGCATAAAAAATTTTCAATTCTTTTCCATAATTTGTCCCAGTATACTATTTTGAAAAACAACGGTCAATTTTGTTGACTTCACACATCTGCCGCTATATAATAGGGATTGTCAAGTGTCTTGACTGGTGTCAATTCATATGGCGGCGTCACGCAGGAAGTTGGTGTTTTCCGTATATGGTGATTGGCTTTGCCGCCGCTTGTCTGTTTTTATTAGCCGGGCTTTATTTTATCCGCGGAAGGGGTGCGGCGCTGCTGCTTAGGCTCCACGCCGTTCCGGAGGAGGATAACGGCACATACGATCCCTCCAAAATAAGCCGCTTTATCGGCCTCATTTCCCTGCTGTTTTCTCTGGGCGCTTTTTTGTGGTGGCTGGGGAAGGTCTCCGGGAAAAATCTCTTTTTGACGGCGGGCCTGGCGGTCTGGATTGGAACAGCCCTGTTTATCCTCATCTACCTGAACACCGGGGAACGGTTCTGGACCCCCAGCGCGGATTACATCTCC
>Ga0209064_1004602_pt1 | contig 10067 bp, 14 predicted proteins | sample Inofromicrocosms_FD_187498 | JGI IMG/M metagenome (GOLD analysis project Ga0209064, IMG submission 187498) | Mouse cecum microbial communities from Vienna, Austria - Inoculum for glucosamine and mucus D2O microcosms (SPAdes) (version 2) | ecosystem: Host-associated > Mammals > Digestive system >... | reverse complement strand
CATCCGGAGCCGCAAGAGCTGAAGCATGTTCAGGAAACCCTGCAAATACTCAGTGTCATGAGCGGCGACCACAGATTTGAAGAGGTATACAATAAAAATATAGAAAGGGGACCCCACACTATGTGTGAAATGCTGGACAGAATGATAAACAAGGGAAAAATGGAGGGCATTCAGGAAGGCAGACAAGAGGGCATCCGGGAAGGCAGACAGGAGGGCATCCGAGAAGGCAGGAAAGAAGGAAAAGCTCAAATGATTTTAAATATGTATCAACACAATTTCACGCTGGAACAGATTGCAACGGCAGCAGAAAAAACGGTAGAGGAAATCAAATTGATTGTCAAAGAGCAGAACTCTCTTCTTTCATAAGACGCACAAAATTGATACGAACACCTTTAAAAGGGCTGCCGAATCCCGGCGGCCCTTTTGCAGGGCATGGAACGCTTTTGTCAGCCGTCCTTTTGGGGCGGTTTTGATTTTGAACTTTTTCCCGCGGATGAACCGCTGTAAAAGTCCCCTTCCGGGATAAATTCTGCTTCGTTGGTTTTGGGATTATACTGATATACGCCGCTCACCGCGGAACCGGATGACGATTTACTGGAGGATCCAGAGCTGTTCTCTGTCTCTGGAATATCATAGACAAATTCAGCCACCAGGGTGTATTTCCCGACATCCTTCACAATGCGGTAACTCCCTTCTGAAACATCCCCTTTATTCCAATGCACATGAAATTCATCGGTATTCCCAGGGCCTTCGCTCAAAATCATCGCCATAGCAGGAACAGCCACCTTTATTTTCAATCGATACCATTGATCATCCTGTTTCACCTCCAGCCCATATTCACATCCGTATGTAAAAGTATCTGAAGTTTCATTGGTAATGAGCAGGATAAGCCCTGTATCGGTAATGCTTCCCTCTTTAACGGCAAGGGTAATATCGGATGTCGTGCTCAAGCTCGTATTGCTTTCAACAAGCTCTGGTTTCGCTTTTTCTTCCGCCGCCCGACATCCGGCAAAAAGAAAGAGCAGCACGAGTACAAGAAAAATTTTTTTCATCACCGTCTCCCTCTTTTCAACATTTTATGATATCATTATAAACGATGAAAGGAAACTTGTAAATCAATTTTAAACAGGATGGTTTGATTGACATGAAGGAAAACAAGTACGACGATCCCCAGTTTTTTGAACAATACAGCAAAATGTCCCGCTCGGTCCAGGGGCTGGAGGGGGCGGGAGAATGGCATGAGCTGAAAAAACTCCTCCCGGACTTCACAGGAAAAACCGTCCTCGACCTGGGGTGCGGCTTTGGCTGGCACTGCCGGTACGCAGCGGAGCAGGGCGCGGCCCAAGTCACCGGCGTTGACCTGTCCGAAAAGATGCTGAAAAGGGCGAAGGAAATGACCCGTTCCCCCAACATTCAGTATATCCGCAATTCCATTGAGGACTTCCCCTATCCCGAAAATGCCTTTGATGTTGTGATAAGCTCTCTGGCCTTCCACTATGTGGAAAATTACGGCAAGGTGTGCCGGAGGGTTTACAACAGCCTGAAGGACGGCGGGTACTTTGTCTTTTCAGTGGAGCACCCCGTCTTTACCGCCCAGGGAAAGCAGGACTGGTACTATGGACCGGACGGGAAGCCGCTCCATTGGCCGGTGGACAATTACTTTACAGAGGGATGCCGGAATGCCGTCTTTTTAGGAAATAAAGTAAAAAAATACCATTGGACACTGACAACCTACCTTAACGTATTGACAGAAGCTGGATTTTCTCTGTGCCATGTCACAGAGCCCCAGCCCGCTCCCTCTATGCTCGATCTCCCCGGAATGAGGGACGAGCTCCGCCGGCCCATGATGCTGATAATAAAGGCGCGGAAAACTTCGCGGTAAAAAAGGAGATTTTAAATGACAGAGCTTCTATGTAAAGGTACAGCAAACGACAGAGAGGATATCCTGGACTTTGCCAATTATGTCTTCAGCTTTGACCACGAGCCCCACAACTTCATAGAGATGGTTCCAAGGCTGTACGGTCCCGAAAGCGCGAGCGAAGCATTTCATTATCTGATTCGGGAAAACGGCAAAATAAAGGCTATGGTGTGCTCCTATCCCATGGAAACCAAGGTTGGAGAAGAAACTTTAAAGCTGGCGTTTATCGGAACCGTTTCGGTACACCCCTATTCCAGGGGAAAGGGATACATGAAACGCCTAATGAACGCCGCCATCGCGGACATGCAAAAGGACGGTACAGACCTTGCGGCTCTGGGGGGACAGCGGCAAAGATACCAATACTTTGGCTTTGAAAACGGCGGGATAGAATACGGCTTTTCCTTTAACCGTTCCAACCTCCGCCACGCCTTTAAGGACGTTGCATCCCCGATAAAGGTCGTCCCTTTGGATGAAATGGGGAAGGAGCAGTGGGACTGCGCCTACTCTCTGTTCCAACGGCAGCATATCCACGGTATACGGAACCGGGAGGAATTCCCTGCCATACTGCACAACTGGAACGGCATCCCCTATGCCCTTCTGGCGGATGGAGAAATGAAGGGCTACTTTTCCGTAGGCGGCAAAACATTTTTTGAGTTCGTTTTGGGGAATGAAGCAGAACTGCTCCCCGCCGTAAAGTCAGCCATGGAATCCCTGCATATGGACCGGGCTGTTCTCAAGGCGGCGGATTACGAAGAAAAGAGGCTTTCTCTTCTCTCCTCTGTGTGCGAGAACAGCTCCATCGTTTGCAGCTCCAACTATCGGATATTCCATTACGACAGGGTGATTTCCGCCTATTTGAAGGTGAAGCAAAGCTACAGCACTTTGCAGGAGGGAAGCATCATTTTGAATATAGACGGAAAGCAAACGGCTGTGGAGGTTCGGGATGGAAAAATCACCGTTGGCCCTGTCTCCCCTCACCTTTCTGCTCCTGTGATTTCTCTGGGAAATCTGGAAGCGGTGGAATTTCTGACCGCTCCCTTCAGCCCGCGTCGGAGGGAGGAGGCAAGGCGGTTCCCCTTCCTTCAAAGCTGGTTCCCAATTCCGCTGTATACCGCTTCCTTGGATGAATGTTAAAAAAACAATCTGTTATAAGGAAAACCGCCTTTTTGACAATGAAAGACGAACTTCCAAGAAATATATACCTGCACTTTGATATATCACCTGATGTCCTGACAGTCCATTTACAGTAACAGGTTGTATTTCAGACAACTGCTGTATTGGGGAGATTTCTACAAAAAGAGCCTGTAATTCACTTTCTGTGCCAGTACAATCTTCCTCTACATCCCATTCTACATAACAGGATTCATCTGGAGACCACGCGCTGATGCCATATTGGTGCACAAATTCTGGCTCCGTTTCCATAAGGAAACCATCTGGCATAGTGAATGAAACCCCATGGGTATAAAATCTCCCATTTTGAAAACGTAACATATTTTTCTCCTTTATTCAGATTTAGGGATAAGGACGCTATTTTCCTCCCTTCTATTTGAACTGTTCTCTAAATGGAACGCCCTCACCAATAAGCAAAAGAAAATACTTCTTGCCTTGATGGAAATTATGTAAAGCTTTCCTGTGAAAATACGGTATCCCTTGCAGTGCTCGACAAAGAAAGACAGCTTAAAGAACAGAAGAACAGAATACCAGTCTTACCAAATGCCGCCTGGAAAGAAAAGGGAGGCGTTTTCTTTTCCGCCTCAGGAAACACTGCCGCCTAATTTTTTCTTGACAAACATACAACAATGTGTTATATTTTAATTATCAACAACATGTTATACATAAAGGAGGAAATTCCATGGTCCAGCAGATATCCGACGCAGAGCTTGAAATCATGAAGATCGTGTGGGGAAACCCATCGAAGGTGACGCTGTTCCCCTATATCATGGACAGACTGGCGTCCAGGGGAAAGCCCTGCCAGAAGAACACACTGATCGTCCTCTTGTCCCGCCTGATGAACAAGGGCTTTTTAAGCGCGAAAAAGATCGGCCGCCGCAACGAGTATACCGCCCTTGTCTCAGAAACGGAATACCAGACAGCCCAGACCAAAAGCTTCCTGAATAAAATCTACGAGGGCAGCGCCAAAGGACTTGTCTCCACCCTGATTTCCGGCGACCTGCTGACCAGTGATGAATATGAAGAATTGAAACGTCTTTTGGAAGAAGGGAAAGGAAAACAATGAACACGGTTTTAAAAGTATTCCTCTCCATGTCCCTTTCCGGCTCCCTGCTGATTCTGGCGCTGTTCGCCGCTGGGCGCCTCTGGAAAGATAAATTCAGCCGTCAATGGCAGTATTACATTTGGCTCGCCGCCCTTCTCCGTCTGCTGCTACCCCTTGGGCCGGAAACAAGCCTGATGGGCAAAACCTATCAGGCAATCGATCGGGCGATAACCCAGTCCTCTCCCCTGCCGGTTTGGCCGAACACGCCTGAGCTTTCAAGTGTTTCCGGCAATCAAAGTCCTCAGATATCTCAAAGCTCTCCTACGGTTGAGTCGGTTCCACAAAACGCGGACAATCCAGCAGAGACTTCAAGTGCTGGCCATTCTTTCCGGGATATTGCTCCGCCGTTGGTCAGCCGTCTTTGGCTCGTCTGGCTGATTGGTGCGCTGATTCTTCTGATACGAAAAATAACAATCTACCAAAGCTTTATCCAGTATATCGCCGCCGGGTCCTCTCCTGTTTCCAACACGAAGCTCTTAGACAGGCTATCCCTGATTGCAGAGCAGATAGGCGTTAAAGGCCCCGTGGAGCTTTGCGTCAATCCCCTGATCTCCTCGCCGTTGCTGACCGGCTTTTTCCGCCCCTGCATTGTGCTGCCAAGCTTGGAAATCCCTGAAAGGGATTTTCAATACATCATACTGCATGAATTAACCCACTATAAGCGGCGGGATATGTTTTACAAATGGCTTGTTCAGGCCGCGGTATGTCTGCACTGGTTCAATCCGTTTGTGCATCTGATGAGTCGGGAAATCACAAAAGCCTGTGAATTTTCCTGCGATGAGGCTGTCCTTGTCAAAATGGGCAGAGACAAAGCGCAAGAATACGGAAAGACTCTGCTAGACGCGATGGCGTCGGTTGGGAAATATAAGGAATTCCTTGGTTCCGTTACATTGGCCGAAAACAAACAGCTTTTGAAAGAAAGGTTAGGCGCGATTATGAAATTTAAAATGACGTCCAAAAAACTTAAAACCTTAACCAGTCTTCTGACATTATGTATCGTTTTAAGCGCTTCCTTTATCGGTATTTACCCAATGAAAAACAGCGTTGACGCGATGGAGACCCTCCGTACAGCTGACATATCCTCCCTTTCCCTAAATATCATCAATGCATCTGTGAATGTTTTATCCGCACCAAAAAATGAAAAGATTCACGCGGAGTTCAGCGAGGCAATTTATAAGGTTGATATTTTTATTGACGCTCAAAAGGACGAGTGGACGGTTTCCGTTTCCAGCAAAGCGAACCCCAAAAACGAAACCGTTACTCTGTACCTCCCCGATATCTCATACGACAATGTAAAGCTGAACGTCAACACCGGATATTTGGACTGCGGCAATTTTAAATCCGGAAATATCACAGGTAATTTCAACATGTCCTATGTACTTTTGACTCTACCGGAAGGATTTGCCGGTTCGGTCGACGCTGCTGCAAGCGGCTGTTTCCAGTTGGTTTCCAAAGACGATTTTAAAAACACCTCTGCATCCATTGCCACCAGCGGGGAGTGTGTGATATCTAAACCACAGAGTTTCAAGAAAAACGGAAATACCTATACCTATACCGAGGGTTCTGCAAGCAATGTGATCAAGATTACCCAGAGCGGTTCCTGTATGATGGGGATTCATACTTCCGATACATCTGATTTCTTAGACTTTTCAGACCAATGGGATTTCGCGAACTTGTGGAAAAACGGAGAACTGAAAGAAGACAGCCAGACAGAACCGCAACCAAAGTCTAATGATTCCGAGCAGGCAGAGAAATACTATCAATCAGGCAGCCTTCCCCTGTTTCAAATCTCCTTCTTCCATCTAGATAAAGAGGCACAGGAAAAATGGATGGACAGGATTTACACCGATGATCAAATTGCGTTTTGGGGAGCCGCTGTCGATTTTCTGGATGAGGATTGCGGCCTGGTTCAGCGTTTTGCAGAAAAAACCTACGGGGACAGCAATATTTCCTATTTCTCCGTCCTGGCCAACCGTATGAGCGAGAAGACGCTGGAGCGGTATCTGGACAAATCGCTGAAGGATGGAAAATGGGCATTCCAGTCCGTTCTGTATAATTTGCTGGACCGGAAGGATGAATTTGACGAGCAGGAGAAAAAGAAGGAAAAGGAATGGGCAGAAGCACTGAAAGCGCAATACCAAGCGGCAGGGGTTACGATGATAGATGAAAAAAATTATTATTACCAGGGGCAGTTAGTCGATATTTTTCTGGATCAGCGTACCAATCAATCCTTTTACACTCTAAATATGAATCCTGCCGGAACAGTCAATATCAAGATTCTCCGCAATGCAAACGATAAAATTACCGGCGTCTCCTATATGACCAAGGCGGAAATTGAGGAGCTCTTTGGCGACATGGAGGATTGATGAGGACAAGCCGCCACACCAGAGGTCCCTGCATTGGTTTGAAACCGTACATGTGGAATCTTGACACTCTTCCGCACAAGTGATAGAATAAGTTTACTTTTGTGTGAGGAGGAAATACAATGACACGAGTACAGCAGGTTATCAACAAAATCAAGTCAGATGTTGCGGACAAACAGGTGATTGAAATTGCCTGCGGACAGGCTGATTTTTCCATCGAAGCCTCCAAAACCGCTGCGACAGTTCACTGCATCGATCTTGACAACTTCCGGCTCAATGACAAAATTCATGAGTGCCCCAACGTTGTTTTTCAGCAGATGGACGCCACTGCCCTGGAGTATGACAACGGGACCTTTGACACTGCTGTTATCTATAACGCTTTTTTTCATCTGGAAACAGTCATGGAAAAGGTTCTGTCTGAAGCTCTCAGAGTGGTAAAAACCGGCGGGAGCGTTTGGGTCATCAGTTCGTTCAGCATGGACAAAACTGCTATGGAGGAAAAGCTATTCCCCCACCTGTCAGCCTCCGGCCTGGAATATGAGGTAAGTATAGATAAAGTCTTTACATATGTACGGATTGGCAAACCAGCCGAAGAGGAAAAGAAGGAAATATCATGAAATTAGAGCACAATCTGCTTGGAGAAAGAATCCTCATCCGAAATTACCGAAAATCCGATTTTTACTTTATGACTGATATGTGGTTTGATCCGGAAAACGGGAAATATATGAGCGACCCGGAGAGAGGATACGTTGATGAAAAATATCAAAGCATTCTCGATACCCTGGAGGAAAGCCAGGATGGCTACTACCTAATCATTGAACTTTTGGACACCGGTGAGCAGATTGGTTCCTGCGGCATCTTCCCCCTTTCCGAAAACGATGCCTATGATATCGGCTATTGCGTCCACAAATCCTACTGGAAAAAGGGCTTTGGCAGCGAGGCCGTCGCACTGCTGCTGGAATGGCTGGAGGAGCACCAGGCCAAAAAGGTAATGGCGGAGGTGGCGGTGAAGAATCTCGCGTCCCGCGCCCTGCTCCATAAATTTGGTTTCAAACCGGAAAAGCCGTCACAATTCAAAAAATATAACATGGATGTGACGTTTGACAGCATTATCTATGCCAAAGCGCTATAAAAAGCGGTCCCAAACCACTCCGGTCTTGGGACCGCTTTTTTGCCTCTTTCCCTCTCACCGATTTTTCACCCCCTGCATATGATGTGTTGAACCCGCAAAACCCCACATTTTAAAGGAGGTCATCACTTATGTGCAACAACAACTGTTTCGGCGGCTCCTGGAGCTGGATCATCCTCATCATCCTGATCCTCATCTTCTGCGGCAATGGCAACGGCATCTGCGGTTCCCTGACCAACGGCTGTGGCTGCGGCTGCAACAACAATGGCTGCGGCAACAACGGCTGCGGATGCTGCGACTAATCTGATCCAACTCGTTAAACACACTGTTTCCTTAGAGCGGCAGGGGCGCTTCGGAGCCTTGAAAAGCTTCCGCGCTCCTCTGCCCTCCCGGAATCCCAAAGTCCATAACTTTAAGAAGCACCGTGCCATATTTAAAGGAGGTTTTTTCCATGTGCAATACCGGCTTTGGCGGCAATAGCTGCTGCATCATCATCCTGATCATCCTCATCCTTCTGTTCTGCTGCGGCGGCGAAGGCAATGGCGGCTGCGGCTGTGGCTGTGGCTGCAACAACTGCTGTGACTGATTGCTCCATAAAAAGGGCATCAAGCCGCACCGGTACGATGGGATACGGCAGTCTTTTGCCGTATCCCATCTTTTTAACTTTATATAAAATTCCTTGACAGCTATTACCTACAGGTGTATAATTAATTTATATAAATAAATTATATAAATTATTTTTATAAGGAGGACAGCCATGCCCAAGCAAAAAATCACAAAGGAAATGGTGGTTGAAGCCGCCTTCACCCTGGCGCGGGAGGAAGGAATGGAGCAGGTGCTGGTCAAAAACATCGCCGACAGACTGGGCTGTTCCGTACAGCCAATCTACAGCTATTGCCAAAGCATGGAAAGCCTGAGAAAGGATGTGGCGGAGCGGGTAGACAGCTTTGTCCGCGAATACGCCGCCGCCCGCATCAATGAGGAGGACCTGTTCCGCAGCACGGGGCGCGCTTATCTCCAGCTGGCAAAGGAAGAACCGAATCTCTTTAAAATATTCACCCTTCACCGGCGGGACGGGATTTCTTCTTTGGAAGAATTCTACCGCGCCGAAGCATCTCCCCGAACCGCTGAGGTTATTGCAAAAAGTCTGAATCTCACCCTTGACCAGGCGAAACAGCTTCACCTCCATATGCTGGTCTATACCATCGGAATCGGGACCATCCTCTCGGTGACAGCGCCGGGCATCCCCGCGGAGGATATCGATTCGTTACAGGAGACCGCATATGAAGCCTTTTTAAGGCAAATTCAAAAAGTAGAAGGAGAGCAGAAAAGTGGAAAATAAAGCTGTCATTGTTTACAAAAGCTGCACAGGATTTACGAAAAAATATGCGGAACTGATTGCAAAGGAAACCGGCAGCGCCCTGGAGGAGCTCCAAAAGGCGTCTGCCGAAAGTCTGTCCCCCTATCAAACGGTTGTATTTGGCGGACGGCTCCATGCGGGGCATATCGACGGCTGGCAGAGGGCAAAGGCGATGGCGCAAAAAGGCGGAGCCCGGCAGATTATTCTGTTTGCGGTAGGCGCTATGCCCAATACGGCAGAGGGAACCATTGCGGAAATGTGGAAAAACAATTTATCCGCAGAGGAAATGGAGCATATCCCTCATTTCTATATGCAGGGCGGCCTGAGCTATGAGAGAATGGGTTTTCTGGACAAGGCCATGATGAAAGCCGCCGCCGCGGTGATGAGCAGGCGCTCCGACGACGAGGTGTTCAAAAAGATGATTTCACAGTCCTATGACATCTCCTCTGAGGAATTTATCAGGCCGCTGGTCGGGGTATTAAAAAGTGACTGAAGCTCTGCCCTGGTGCGTCATGGTTCTTGAAAAGCAAAAAAAATTGTGGTAATATAAACATAGAGAAAATTCTGCTTAAAACTTCCGGAGACATTTACCATTTTTATCACAGAAAAAGACTTTTATGGAATGGGCGAAGCAGTTTATCCAATCGAACGTATCAACCTTGTGACAGGTAAACCTTTTGAAGACGGAGAACACATTCTCTATGTGAACGGCGAGTACCGGGGCGATTCCGACATTGGAAAACTGATGCATGATTTTAACTGCACCGACGCCGCAGATATGAATTTCGAGTTACTGGCTGAACGCACCAGATATTTGAAGAACAATCCAAAGGGGGTTAGTGAAATGTGTAAGGTAATTGAGGATATGCGTACTCGGGAACGCAAAGAAACCATGAAAGAAATTGCACTCCGAATGATGAAAGCAAGGCGGTATGCGTTAGAGGAAATTGTTAATATCTCAGGCCTCCCCCTTGATGAGGTAAAGAAGCTGAAAGCTGAGCAAGGCTCATAAGCGCCAAATC
>Ga0209064_1004596_pt1 | contig 10085 bp, 9 predicted proteins | sample Inofromicrocosms_FD_187498 | JGI IMG/M metagenome (GOLD analysis project Ga0209064, IMG submission 187498) | Mouse cecum microbial communities from Vienna, Austria - Inoculum for glucosamine and mucus D2O microcosms (SPAdes) (version 2) | ecosystem: Host-associated > Mammals > Digestive system >... | reverse complement strand
CGGGAGCGTTAGCGAAGACATCTACGGCGACTATACCGGGACTAAGACGCTAAAACACACCTACGCCGAAAACGGCGTTTACTACGTCATTGTCGCCGGAGTAGTCGAGGAAATAACCGACTTTTCTACCAACGGCATCATCGTATGGAACAGATTATAATTACCCATTCCGACGGAAGCGAAACCCCGCTTTTCAGCCGTAAGAACGTCAGCGGAATCAGTAAGGCGACCCAAAAAACCGCCTTACTTTCCGACGACGTTGTTACAGTTACCGTTTCGTCAGCCGTACCCCTTCCCGTCGATATTGGCGACCGTATAAAAGTCTACGGGCGTACCTATACGGCTAACCAATTACCCGAACCGGGTAAGAACGGACTACGCCGCTACGAATACGACATAACCTTTGAAGGGCTACAATACGGGCTGATAGACGCGCAATATAAGTTACCGCCGGACGCTTACGGCGATACCTATTACAGCGACCTATATGGGCATTTGCGCGTATTGGTGTGGAACGCCAACCGCGTACAGCCTAACAAGTGGCGTTTAGGGAGCTGCCCGGCAGAAGGAACGACCGACTACAAGAACCTAACCACGTCAAGCCGTAACTGCCTACAAGTGCTTCAAGACATTTGTAGCGAATGGAACGTAGAATTTGAGATAACACCCGGCAACGGCTTCAACACGATTAACATCAAGGAGAAGGCGGGCGTTACCCACGCCTTTACGCTTCGTTACGGACGTGGCAAAGGCTTGTATAGCCTTAAACGTACCAACGTGAACAATGCCGGACTAACTACCCGCCTTTTCGTTTACGGCGGACAGGATAACCTCGGACAAAACTACGGCCATACCCGGCTGTGCCTTCCCAACACCGACCGCCTTACTTCCTTCTTAGAGGACGCGAAGGCAATAGCCCAATACGGCGTAAAGGAAAACGAAAAAGTTTACGACATCAAGCCGGAGCGCGTCGGCGAGGTTACAGCCATAGGCCCGGACGAAATAACCTTTTCCGACACCACCGCCGGGGATAACGCTATGTTCGACTTGAACGCCAAAAAGCCGGACGGAAGTACCCGTTATCTATTGGACGGAGTGGCGGCAAAAATCAAATTCCAAACCGGGCAGTTAGCGGGCTACGAATTTGATGTACACAAGTACGACCACGCTACCCGAACCTTCATACTTAACCGCTTCACGGACGAAAATGGTATGGTATTCCCTTCCGCCACGTCCGGCGCGTTCCAAATTTCCAAAGGCGACAAGTATATAATTACCGAGATACAACTGCCCGAAAGTTATATTACCGCCGCCGAAAACAAGTTAGCGGAAGCCGCAAAGAAGGACTTCCCGGCCATGACACAGCCCCAAGTAAGTTATAAACTTACCCTTTCCGAAGACTTCCTTATAAAGACCTTCGGGCAAGAGGTGGAAGCCGAAATTTTCCACGTTGGCGACTACATTAACGTCAAGGACGAAGAATTAGGCATTAACAAGGCTGTCCGCATAGTGAGGATAGAACGCAACCTATTGAAGCGGCATACCTACGAAATAACCCTGAGCGACACCGTTACGAAGTCTACTACCGTCCGCGTATTGAACGAGATAGACGACATTAACGACGTGATAAACATCAACAAGTTAGCCGACCCCACAAGGGCGCGGCGACGTTGGATGGCTACGCAAGAGTTGTTAAACATGGTATTCGACCCGGAAGGCGACTATTACAGCGAGAAAATAAAGCCCCTTTCCATTGAAACGCAGATGTTAAGCGTTGGCGCGAAGTCTACGCAGTTCACGCTGTTAAACGTAACCTTCCAACCGAACTACAACAAGGATCCAAACGCGCTATACATTTCCGGCGGCCGGTTGGCCCATTACGCCATAGAAGAAAATATTAGGCAGTGGGTACTGACTACGGCGACCTATACCAACCTTAAACCCGCAACAGCCTATTACATTTACGCCCGTTGTTCCACAGCAGCGGGGGACGGTACTATTATCCTTTCGGAAAGTGCTATAACCGTAGAACAGGAAGCAGGGTACTATAACTTCCTCGTCGGAGTGCTTAACAGCGTCGTAACCGACGCGGGCGGCAAGAACCCCGGCCGATTGGTAAGCCTTACTTACGGCAGTTCCACAATAAACGGGCGTTTCCTTCGTACCGGACGAATTGAGAGCAGCGGCGGCGGTAAGTGCTACTTCGATTTGGATAACGACGAGATAGGCGGCGTTATTCGCTTCGTCGGCACGGACGGCAACTACCACGACCTTACCGACGTACAGGAGAAGACCGACGAACTTAAAGACTACATCAACAACACCCTGCCCGGCATATTGGGCGACCTTCAAGGGCAGTTAGACGGAGTTATAGAACAATGGTTTTACGAAGTGGATCCTTCGCCGTTGAATACCGCGCCGTTAGCCGAAGCCAACGAACCCGCGAAGGAATGGACGGACGCAGACACCGCCGCCGGGAATAACAACGAGAAGGAAAAGCACCTCGGCGACCTTTACTATAACACCACGTCCGGCAAGGTTTGGCGATACGTCAAAGGTTTAGTTTCCCCGCGCCCCGGAGCAGCGCGAGGACTCCGCTACTATTGGCAAGAACTTGAAGACACCGAGTTAGCCCAAGCGTTAGCGTTGGCACAGGACGCCCTCGACGCCGCCAACGATAAGGCTAAAATTTTCGTTTCCACACCTTACACCCCTTATCACGTCGGCGATTTGTGGGTACAAGGAAGCACGGGCGACATACTACGCTGTAAAACGGAACGTCTTACCGGGGCCTTCAATTCCGGCGATTGGGAGAAGGCAAGCAAATACACCGATAACTCGGCGTTAACAAACTTCATAAATAACAACTTCCTTCCAACCGTCAGCGACATAGAAGACCAAATAGACGGAAAGATAGAGAGCTGGTTCCAGACTACCGACCCGGCTACGGCGTGGACGACAACAGCGGAGAAGTTAAAGCACGTCGGCGATTTTTGGTACAACAGCACCACGAAGACATTAAAAAGATACCGAAGCTCCTCAATTCGTAACCCCCAAACGGGGGCAGTTGCTTATCTTTTTTCGTGGACGACCATAGAAGACCAAAAGGCAATAGACGCATACGAAGCCGCAAGCCAAGCACAGGACACAGCCGACCGCAAGCGGCAAGTATTCGTAGCACAGCCTTACGGCCCTTACGACGTAGGCGACCTTTGGCTACGCTCGTGGACGGATAGCACAGGAGTAGCCCGGAAAGACCTCTACCGTTGTGTTACCGCCCGCGCTTCCGGCTTTAACGTGAACGATTGGGCGGAAGCCACCTTTTACGACAATACCCAAGTAACCATCGACCGGGGTATAATTACAGCCGGGACGGTGCAGCTTGCTAACGGAAATTCCCAAAGTATTGTAGCCGGAATAACGGGCGGCGAGAACGAAGCAGCTAACGAAACCGAAGCCCGAAAGGTGAGGATTTGGGCCGGAGCAAGTAAGGCGAATCGCTTTACCGCTCCCTTCCGCGTCCTTCAAGACGGTAGTTTTGTAGCCACCAAGGGAACAATCACGGGAACCATTAACGCCAATTCCGGCACTATTGGCGGCTTTGAGATTGGAAGCGGACGAATTGGCACGGCTTCAAGTAGTACGGCTTCTTCGGGGAGTGGCCTATCCCTGTTTGGCGATTTTATAAAATTCGCTAACACTTACTGCTGGGCTTCGATTGGTACCAACGTATTGCCCGCGTCCGTCGGAATGGTAGGCGTAGGACGTTTTACTAATTCAACGCCAAACTCATGGGGTACGAACTACGGCCTTCTTATTAGCGTAACAGGAGCAACAACCAACCTCGCAATAAAAGCGACCGGGGCAATAGTTTCGGATAGCTATATAGAAAGTTACGGACTTGCGACAATAACACCATCTACCAACACTTGCCATATTCCGGGCGAGTTAACCTCGCCTACAATGTTCCGCATTAAAGCGAAGTTCATTTACGATAACGCCGGGATTGGCTTCCCTTCGCGTGGATCCATAGCCACCGCGTTAGGAATTGGCAGTAGTACCCCTTTTGCCGTCCGCTTTACTATTATTGTCGATAGCACAAGCACAAAGACAGGCTACATTACCGGGCGTAATACCTTCGTAACGGGCAAGAGCAGCGCCGGAGCCACAACGTACCCGATGAATAGTAATAGTTACCCATACCGACTAAACCAAAACGGCGGCAACGAAACAGGTAAAATGAATATGGCTAAGGGCGACACCGCCGAATTTATGTTAGTTTGGGACGGAAGTAGCAACTATTACGCTTATTGGCTTAGTCATATAAGTTAACCGACTGAAACACGCCGCTATATAGTGCTTTGTTACCCCGTCCTACACGGCGGGCGGGATAACAAACACTTCACGGATATTTAGCGACGTATTAAATTGATACGATTATAAAGTAAATTTGCACCAACTTAAAACGACCCTATATGACAAACAGGAACGGCGACCAAGTAAGCGTACAAGTTTCGGTAATTGGCCCGGTCAACTTCGACGGCGGCAGTTTCCGAAAAGATACCCCCTTTTGCGTCAAGAACGACGGAGAAGCGGCGGTAGTGCTTGAAGTGAACCTTTGGGGAATGCCCGAAGGCGAGTTTATAGCCACGCGCTTTGAAACAGGGTGGAACCCCGAAATAGTCCGCGAGATAAAATCAACAAGTCAAAAAACCGCCCTTCTTTGGGGCTATTAAAACAACATACGAATATGGGTTTAATCATAGCAGCGGGCAACACTAAGCCCGCCTTCCCTTACGATTATTACTACGGCGTTAAAATCAAGACGACCGTAGCCGCTACCACGTTGGAGAGAGTGGGCCGCCCGGAACTTCACGTTTCGCTGCCTATTCAGTCCAAAATGCGCCGTTGTGTGCTTCGTGACAACGGAACGGTAGCCTACTACCTTCACGCTACCGACAGCACCAAGCGCGACAACGGAGCCGCCGCCAACCTTACCGGGGCGGACGGGCAAGTAATGGTTGAAATTCCCCGCCATTACCGAAAGTTTGAGTTCGACGGCACGGACTTAGTAGCCCTTATTTCCGAATACCCGTTACCCGGCTTCCACGAAATCCCCTTAATGTACCGCAGTGCCTACGAAGCCACCGTAGACCGCACCGTTACGGCTACGCCTAAATTGGCTTCCGTCGTCAACGCTACCGCCGCCTTCCGTGGTGGAAACAATAACACCGCGTGGGATGGAACATACCGCAGCCTTCTCGGACTTCCGGCTACACAAATTTCCCTTACCAACTTCCGCAACTACGCCCGCAACCGTGGCGAAGCCGGGCTTAACGGCAAAGGGTGGAACTGCGACCTATACGCCGCGCAGCTTACAACCTATTGGCTGTTCGTCATTGAATACGCCAACCTTAATTGTCAAGCGGCATTTAATGCGCAGCCCGACGCAAACGGCTACAAGCAGGGCGGACTCGGCGCAGGCGTAACAACGCTTAATAGTACGAAGTGGAACACCTTTAACGGCTATTATCCCTTCGTGCCGTGTGGCTATACCAACAGCCTCGGCAACGCTACGGGCGTGGTAGAGTTCACAATGCCCACCGAATACGACGCTACCCCCTTAGTCGTACAGGTTCCAAGTTACCGAGGGTTAGAAAACCCCTTTGGGCATATTTGGAGCTGGACGGACGGCTGTAAGTGTGAGATACAGAGCGACGCGGACGGCGGGCTGTCGAAGTTCTACGTTTGCAACGACCCGGCTCAGTTCCAAGACAGCAGCTATAACGGCTACGAGTACCGGGGCGACCTTCCCCGAAAGGAAGGCTACGTTAAGGCCATACTTGCCGGAGAGTTCGGCGAGAATATGCCGCGAGAGGTTGGCGGCGGTTCTACGACCTACTTCTCGGACTACTTCTATACTTCTATACCCGCTTCCGGCGTGGCTATGAGGGGCGTTTTGTTCGGCGGTAGTGCGACCTACGGCGCGTATGCCGGGCTTGCGAACGCGCATACGAACTACGCGGCTACGCTTACGTCTGCGCGCATCGGCTCCCGGCTTTGCTTTATACCCGCCGCGTAGCACGACCACGCCCCCACGACCTACAAAAACACAATAACCCGCCCCAACCGCCGCGTACCGTTTATTCGGCGGTTGGGGTCAATAAAAAACAAAAATATGGATACTCAAACGAACCCCGGACACGACGACGGAACCCTCGCCTTCCTGAATATTCCACAGGACGAGAATAACAAGCACTTCAACTGCCACGAAACCACGCAGCAGAAGTTAATTAACCTTTCCTTCTTCGTGCTTGACTTCATCGACGGAGTTAAGACCAAGTTCGGGGCGGAACGCTTCTTAGTGAAGATAAAGCACCCGGACAACAGCCCCGACAAGGCGGGGCAAGTGGAAAAGTTCTTTACCAATTCCACCGAAATAAAGTATGTGCTTCGTGAGATTAAGAAGCGTAACGCCTTCCCGCGAAAAGTCACTATGAGGGCTTCGGGAACGCGCTACTACTTTGAATAAAACGAATTGGGTTGTTTGCCTTCGGGCGTTTTGTTCGGCGGTAATGCGAACAACGGCGCGAATGCCGGGCTTGCGAACGCGAATACGAACAACGCGGCTACGAATACGAATGCGAACATCGGCTCCCGGAATTACTGATACACTTAGCCCCACAGGGTTAAGACACGATACTAAAAAGGCAAAGACCCCGCCCGCAAAGGCGAAAAATAGTAATTATTTAACGGCTTTTGGTAGGCTACCCGCCGAAGAACGCCATAGAATCAGCAAAGCAAAAAGAAGTGAAACGACGCGGAAACATATACGGCGAATTTAGCAGCGTGGAGAATATAACCCACGCTATAATCACGTCGCCGAGCCGCAACAAGAAGAAACCCCGGCGACTTGCAAAGACCGTCGAGGAACAGGCGAAGGAAATACACGCCCTTCTCGTTAGCGATAGTTTCCGCCCGTCGCCTTCTTACACCGTTACAATTCACGACCCCAAAGAACGACTTCTTACCATACTTCCCGAAACGCCCGACAAGATAGTACACCGCGCCCTGTTAAACGTGCTTCGCCCCATTTGGGACAAAGTATTTATTTCCGCTTGTTATTGTGGAGTGAAGCGGCGCGGGCAACTTCCGGCAGCTAAAAAGGTTTTGGACTTCTTACAGGAAGCCCGGCAGAGCGGCCCGGTATATTGTCTTAAATTCGACATAAGGAAGTATTACCCTTCCATAGACCACGGCGTAATGAAGGGAATAGTACGCCGGAGCATTAAGGACAAGCGGATACTTAAAATTTTGGACGACATTATAGACAGCGAACCCGGTATTATGCTCGGTAGCCCGCTTAGTCCATACTTCGCCAACCTTTATATTACGCCGTTGTGCCATTGGCTCAAGGAGAAGAAGGGCGTTAAACACCTTATTGACTACGCCGACGACTTTGTTATACTTTCCAACGATAAAGAGGAATTGCACCGTTTACTCGCCGAGATTGAGGACTACACGACCAACAAATTAAAAATAGAGGTCAAGAGGAATAAGCAAATTTTCCCGGTAGCCTTAGACCGAAGCGACAAGCACGGCCGGGGCATTGACTTTTTAGGCTTCGTCTTTTACCTTAACGAAACACGGATAAGGAAGGGTATAAAGCGAAACCTCTGCCGGAAGTTGGCAAAGTTACGGAAAGCCAAACACCCCGTACCCGAAAAGGAGTTTTTACAGGCACTTGCGTCGTGGTGGGGTTGGCTTAAATACAGCGATAGCGACTATTTTATTAACAAACTAAACAAGAAAAGCCCGTATGAAATCAAATTCAGACGTTAGGCCGGCGGCTATTTTGCCGCTCGGTAACGGTGCCTTCCACTATAACTACAACGTGAAGGCCCGCACACAGGAAGCAGAACCCGCACCCCAGGCCGACGAAGGCAACCCCGAAGGAGTGGAAACCGCCGTAATGGTGGAATCGCCCCGAATTGTCTACGACTACGACACCGTGGAAGTGTGGGGCAACCCGAACTATAAAGAGATAGTCCGCGCCGTCATCCGCGCCGAAGTTTCGGAAACGGAAGAGTTCGGACTGATTAACGACTACAACGCCGCCCGCGCCGGACTTGTAGAGGAAGCCGAAGCCAAGGAAGCCGAAGAACGCTATACCGCGCACCTTCGCCGCGTCGCCGAGATTAAGGCGATGGTTAAGGTAGACCTCGCCGGGGCCGGGTACTAACCAACCTATACAACGATGGAGTATTTACCCGAAATAATTAGCGCGTTGGCTGTGATTATTACCGCGTGGTTCAGTTACAACCAATACGCAAAAAATAAACTTACCGACTTGAAGGTAGAGCAGATGCAGCGCGACAACGAAGTAAAGCGTAAGCGGCGTTCCGACAATTCGGCGTTAGTCCACGGCGAATTGTGGGAAATACTTCATGAACTTAAAGCCGACCGGGTTTATATAGTTCAGCCGCACCCATTAGGCAACGAAAGCATGGTAAGCATCTACTTTGAAAGCAAACGCAAAGGAGTGGAGAGCATGAAGCCGCGTATTCAAAACCTAAAAATGTGCGACGTAGCGAAGTTTTGCGCCGACCTTACTAAGAACTTGTTTATGTTCATAACTGACATAGACAACCAAGTAACCGACCGCTACGCAAAATCTTTACTTTCGTCGTGTGGCACGGAGCAGGTAATAATAAAGCGACTTTCCGATAATTCGCACGATTGGGTAGGCTCAATCTTTTGCGAGTTTACCCACGGGCAGAAGATAGACGAAGCCGAAGCCCGCGCCATTCTTCACGAAGCCGCTATGAATATTCAGTACATTCTGCCCGCCTTCATTGACTAACCAATATTAACACAGCATGGCAAATTTAGCAATTTTAGCCCCCTTCATTTTGTCGCACGAAGGCGGCTTTGTAAACGACCCCTTAGACCGGGGCGGAGCGACCAACAAAGGCGTTACTATTGCGACGTGGCGACAAGTTGGCTACGACAAGGACGGCGACGGCGACATCGACGTAGACGACCTCAAGAAGATAACCGACACCGACGCGGTGGAGCGTGTTATGCGTCCCCACTATTGGAACCGGTGGAAAGCCGACCGCATTACTTCGCAGTCCGTCGCTAACATTGTCGTCGATTGGGTATGGGCTTCCGGCAAGCACGGAATAACCAAGGTGCAGGCCCTTCTCGGCGTAACGGTGGACGGCATTGTAGGCGACAAGACCTTAGCCGCCCTTAACGCACAGCCGCCCCGCGTCCTGTTCGACAAGATTAAGGCCGCCCGCGTCGCCTTCATTGAAGGCATCATAGCCGCCAACCCTTCACAAAAGCGGTTTAGGAAAGGCTGGCTTAACCGCCTTAACCGTATTCAGTACGGAAGCCTTACCCACAACACGAACCCCGCTAAAAAAGTAACCTTCCCCGACGTATGACACGAATAGCCATTTTCCTAATAGCCGCCGTCGCCTTCTTCCTTTCCGGCTGTTCCACCACCCGGAAGACAACGGCGACCAAAACCCAGGCCGAAGCGCAGCTTACAGCGACGACCGCCGGACAGCAGCACACCGAAGCCACAGGGCAGACCGCAATAATTACCAACGTGCAGACCGACGAGAAGAAGAACGTAGTTATAGACTTCGCCAAGGTGGAATTTTACCCCGGCGAAGTTCCTACGCTTCCTTCCGACAGCACCGCCCCCGATTGGCTTAACGCGATAGTTCCGGGCGGATCCATTGAGGACGGCACGAAGGCGAAGCCCCCCAACGTGAAAAGTATCACTACGGGCCGGGCAGTCATTAACGGCGAAAAGAACGAGAGCCGGGCGACCGAAGCCACAGCCCAAGCGACCGCCACTGAGGACACCGCAATAAAAGCCGACGTTTCGGCGGCCCAACAGGAAGCCACCGAAACCAAGACCGAGGAAAAGCCGAAGTTCGCTATTTGGGATTGGCTTTACCTTATAGTTGTCGGCGGCTTTTCTGCCTATGCCTTATTTTACGGCGTAAAGACAATTATTAAAATACACAACGCCGCGAAGAAGGGCAGCTAACACAAGAACCGAGCCG
>Ga0209064_1004595_pt1 | contig 10086 bp, 8 predicted proteins | sample Inofromicrocosms_FD_187498 | JGI IMG/M metagenome (GOLD analysis project Ga0209064, IMG submission 187498) | Mouse cecum microbial communities from Vienna, Austria - Inoculum for glucosamine and mucus D2O microcosms (SPAdes) (version 2) | ecosystem: Host-associated > Mammals > Digestive system >... | reverse complement strand
CTCGTCAATCTGACTGAAACTTTTTCCGCTGCTGTGCCAGGCATTGATTGCCGAAATCTGAGATTCGTCCCAGAATTTTTTGTTTTCTTCACACATTTTACTAAAAAATGTTGAATCTGACGGTCAACACTTTTCCGGACTAGACACTTGGTCCATTATTTAAGCCTTTGGAGCGAATGATTGCAGGCTCTGGAAAACCTGTGTTGGTCACCATATATCCCTTAACCGCAGTTTCGTTAAGACGCTTGATGTTACCACAAAACTCGGTATAATCACCACTATTAACAGCATGATGATCTGACCATTTACATTCAATCAGAATGTAGAGAGATGGCCTTTCACTTTCTTTAGTACGAAATACCTCTATACTTATATCAGGATTTATGGAAACATTGTATTGGTCGTAATAAGTCTTGTGTAAATAAACCTTTGCATGTTTAGTTGCACCAGGCATTTCACCATCTACAACTAATTGACTTATGAAATCATACACTTTTTTTTCGTACTCTTCAGCGTTTTTACGGCGATTATCTTTCATTAGATGACAGAGGGATTTATTCAAATATGAAGAAATATTGAAACCATAACATCATAGCTACCTTCAATTCCAAAAGCGATAATTTAGGTGCTTTGTGTTCTTTCTTGAAAAATCAGTTAGCCTTTGAATACGGATGCTCGATGAAATTTCATATATTCTTTTCGGAAGTCATCAAGCGGAAGCATTTGTACGAATTGCCCTTCCTTAATACCGATACGTTTCTTATTGGAAGGAGAAATCCAATTAGAGAGAACTATACAGCGGTCTTCTGTGAAAGTCATAAAGCCTCGGTCGAATAATTTATCATATAATGGCGATAACATAAAGCCATTTTTATAGTCAAGTTTTTCAGTTTCAGAGGAAACTGCCCATGGTTTGATATGACTTGCGATAAGAAGACGCTCATCGTTTATCATAGTTATCGGACAGAAAGGACACTCTGAAAGCAACTTTTCACGATAAAGACCTTGTCCAACGCGAGCATAGCGAATCTCTTTTTGTCGAGATGTTTCTTTAGGCTTGATGTATTTAGCATCTTTTTCACCCTTTTTGCCATAAGTGAATACAAGGGCATCGCGCTTATCAGAAATTGCATCGAAATCAGCAAACAGCTTCCAATAAAATACGGGCAAGCCCGATTTGTCTACAAGGCGCATAACAGAAATGTAGCTTACCAATGGAAGTGAAATCTCCCTTATAATATCATAGCCAAAATCAGATGATTTAATGTAACCACGTGGGCCGATGATCTGGTCTTGGTCTTTAACATTAAATTCAATAACTTCCGGCAAAGCATTTATGGTATTCATTCGTTCTACCCAAAGCTTAGGCATTTCGTCAACACCACGATAAGATTGGGATGGATGCAGATACTCCGCGTGAATTGCGTTCATGTAATCCTCAAGATCTTGGCGTAAAATAAAACAGCGTACGGTAAAGCCTGGCTCGCCGAAGAAGTCGTACATAGACGGTTTTGATGTAATGTAGAGTTTAGCCTCTCCATTGCCTCCTCCAATTTTATTATTACGTTTGACAAGACAATCAGGAACAGTGATAGACGAATCAAGAGTGTCAGAGATATCGAATTTTTGACCTGCTATAATCATATTCCGTATTGAGTAATATCAAGTTGTTTAAGTAAAGCGATAAGGACATCAACGACAATACTATTCCCAGCCTGCTGGTACATTGATGTATCAGAAACAACTATTTTAAAAGAATCCTTAAAGCCCATAAGTCGCAGACACTCACGAGGGGTCAGTTTGCGGATACGCCCAGAATGGGTTACGTAATTGTCAACGCCAGCTCTGTGCATCTTGTGCATAGACTGGAGCAATGGACGTGCCACATCAAGATCGGTTTCTATTGTAGTACGGAAGTTCTTAGTTCCCGGAGTGAGAACATATTTAGCTACTTTATCAGACAGATAATATTTTTCTTCTACCTCATGCACGTCAAAAACAAATTCATCCCATCCTTCTTCAACAGGTTCATTTTCTGCCTGAGGATGAAAAACGAAATCACCATGCCAATTAAACTGTTGATTACGCTTTTGGCAGAGAGCAATATCACCGTTAATTTGCGTGTAGCATTTTTTGCGATTTTTACTTGACGTGACGAATTTGATACCTTTTTCACGAAGAAAATATTTGGACGCAATAGTATCCTCCAAAAAATCATACATTCTATACTCTAATGGAATAGGAATTGGGAACTCAAACTTAGTATGTTCTTTAAAGCCAATACAAAAGATGCGCTCACGATGTTGAGGTATACCAAAGTCCTTACTATTTAAGACTTTATAATAAATATGATAACCACAATAATCTTCAAATGTACGTCTCATCACTTCCCACGTGTTACCTCCATCATGGTTCAGCAATCCCTTAACATTCTCAAAAATGAAAACTTTAGGCTGACATTCTTTAACCACACGAGCAAATTCTCTGAAAAGGGTACCGCGGGTGTCCTCAAACCCTTTTCTCTTACCTACCACAGAAAATGCCTGACAAGGTGCTCCGCCAACAAAAATATCAACCTTCCCTAAATATGGCTTAGCATCCATACTATGAATATCGGAGTGCCATTGTTCTTCCGTAATATCATAATTTGCAAAATATGATTGCTTGCATTTAGCGTCAATATCACCGGCAAAGACTATCTCAAAGTTTAGTCCTAGCCTAAGAAACGCCTGTTCTATGGCTCCTATTCCACTAAAAGAAGTAGCTAATCTTATTTTCTTTTCAGGATGAGAAAACACACGATTTGCCCAACAATTATTATCGGTGGTTCCGGAATCAAACATCGCTGTAACGCGATATTGAGGCACTGATATGGTGTTTGGTACTGACATTTATTAACCAAATATTTGAGTACACTTTGGAGACATCACTTATAAATTCCACAGAGAATTTCAACTAAAATTTATAAAAATCCCCGTAGACTGACAAATAACCAAACCTTTACGCTACGATGAAGCTTATTGATACTCTAGTGATATAGAATATACATTATTCGGCCTTTGTCAGCACTTATCACGTTTAAAATGCAAAGTTACGAAATTATTTTGAGATTTAAATTTTGTGCGACACAATATAATAATGTTTAGAGTTAACAAGCAAGTACAAAAAGACCGATTTGTCTTAAGTGGTACAAAAGGTATACTTCTTGAAAAAAACATATAAACAAAGCAAATTCACAAAAATTTATAAAAAATTATACATCTGAAATATAGCATAGTTCGCTTGCTCTTTTTATATAAATTTGGGATGTTTCACTGCGAAACGCCTTATGGCCTCATCAATACTGACCTTTCCGGGGCCTGACGAACAAAGCAACAATGACAGAGCCGAGTACATCAGCGACAGCTGGTCCACCCCTGATGCAATAGACCCGATAGCCGTAAATCCGTAATATACTGCCGGAAAAAGACATACCGGGCGAACAAAAAGTCCGATGGCAATCATAGCACCGACGACAAGATTCCCTAAGGCCACATTATAAGCCATCCCGGAATACGCAAGCCCTGCGATTCCGGCATAAATCAACAAGCCGCCGACAATTATCCGGAGAACCAAAAGAGTAACTGAAAGCCTCAACCCCGCATTCTGTGTAGGGAAAAGGAAATTAAGAACAGGGAAACTCTTACGGACACTCAATACCGGCCGACGCGCAATACGCGCAGCACACCTCGCCGACACGTTGACAAACCTCGCTCCTTCGGCCGTATTTCCCGGATTGACTGATATAACTTCTGTCCGTACCATAATATGCCTGATTTTTGCAAACGGCATAAACGCCGCAAGTCTCAGTGGTATAACGACTTCAACAGGCCAAAAGTTCAAAGCCACTCGATTCATCGCACAGCAATCGGCGGGGACGGCCGTCAACGATATATGAGAGCCGTAGCAAACGCAGAAATCCCTTCACGGCGACCCGTATACCCGAGTTTCTCCGTAGTCGTGGCCTTGATTGAGACACAATCCGCCTCTATATCCATAATCGAGGACAAAATGCCCTGCATCTTCTCTATATGAGGATTTATCCTGGGAGCCTCGGCACATATCGTGATGTCAACGTTGCCTATCTTCCACCCTTTTCCGGAAAGAAGCCCCACAGTCTCAGCCAAAAGCATCTTGGAGTCCACGCCTTTGTAGGACTGATCCGTATCCGGAAAATGATAGCCGATGTCGCGCAAGGCCGCCGCTCCGAGCAACGCGTCGCAAAGCGCATGAATCGCCACATCAGCGTCACTGTGGCCCAAAAGTCCCAACGGATGGTCTATGCGCAGACCGCACAGCCAAAGCTCCCGTCCCTCCACGAGACGGTGCACGTCAAAACCGAGTCCTGTCCGAATATTGAACATATGCCTACTATTTGCGGCGACGGCCTATGAGGTCGCGCAGACCGTCCATATCGAACGTAAGAGTGAAGCGCAAAGTCTGGTCGAGCGGACTGCTCTGTGCCGTGGCAAGCATATACGAAGCGTCCAGCTTCACCACATTCAGCGAAAAGCCCGCGCCGAACCCGAAGTAGCTTCTCCCGCCCTTGTTGGGATGCTCATAGTTGTAGCCTATGCGGGCAAAGAACTGCTGATTGTAGCTGTACTCTGCACCGAGCGACAACGAAATCTCCTGAATCTCCTCCTTGAATCCTCCAGGAGCGTCATTGAAGCTCTTGAAGATACCCGTAATCGGCGACATGGTCTGCCATTTCTCTTCAGCCGCATTATAGGCATCCTGACCCTCGGTGGTGTCCATATCATAATCCGACCTCCTGGGCTTCGTCGGAACCATAAGCTTATTCAGGTCAAGACCGATTCCCACGTTATGATAGTCGGCCAACGGAAACATGAAGTTGCATCCGAGACGCAGATTGGTCGGCAGATACGCATAATTCGCGCCATGGTCATAACTTACCTTCGTGCCGACATTGGATATGTTGAAGCCGAAAGAGAACTGGCACTCGTTGCGCCCCACCATAGGATACGTAACATAATATCCGGAGAGGTCTACTGAAAACGCATTGGCGGGAGAGTTGGTTTCACCCGACGAAGTATCCTCATACGACAGATCGGAAAGTATGTAACGCAAAACCACACCCATGGAGAACTTCTCCGAAAGCTTTCGGGAATAGCCCACATCAAGAGCGAACTCATACGGATTGATGGTCTGTACGGCCGACGACCCGCTGTTCAGAGACACTTCACCGAGCGAAAAATAACGGAAAGACGCCGAAAGGGCCTGATTGTCGCCGCTGCCTATCTTCCAATAGCCCGACAGGTCGGCAAGGAATATGTCGTTGACAATCTTGCGGAGCCAAGGAGTATAGGAAAGGGAAAGGCCGCCGGTGCTGTACCCGAAAGCGTATTTCGACGCGTTCCAGAACTGAGAGTTCATATCCGGATCCGTGGCCGCGCCGAGGTTGCCCATCGCGCTTCCCCGCGCATCGGGAGTGATGCTCAGAGTTGTTACGCCCGTATTGACAGGATTGAATTCGTTGTCCTTGATGTCATTGTCGCTGGCCCTGAGGAGAGGAGTCCCCAATCCGAGACAACAAAACGCCGTGAGTAGTCTGTATGTAGGTTTCATCTGCATTTATTGGCGAGTCTGATTCTCTTTAATGGATTTCTGACCTCGGCATCAGCAAACCGCCACTTTCCAAGGCCCTATTCTATTAACTGAAAACAGCCTTTATTATTGCCTTGTGAGTCAATCTTCAGAGAACTGGAACCATGAGTTCATCGCTCATAAAATCCGCGTAATCCGGATTCGGACTCAGCGCCACCGCACGGTAAAGCCCCGTCGGCACACGCTTTCCGGACGCATCAGTGAGATTCCAGCGGAACTCCTTGCCGTCGGACGGAATCCTGGCCACTATCTTTCCTTCCGTGTCCATTATGACCGCCTCCATATCAGACGGCAAGCCGTCAATCCCCTCTTCCACCGAAAGCAAAGCTTCTTCCATAGCCACGACGCCTTCAAGACTCAACGTCGCAGAACACTTTCGTCCTACCAAGAACGTAATGGACCTCTCAGCCTTGTTGCCAGCCTCGTCAGCAACCTCCACCGTCGCGGTGTGATATCCGTCGGAAAGCTGTGGAAGCGGTATTTCGGTCGTATATGCCGGGCGGTCGTAGTCAATCTTGCGCGGACATATTTCTGCACCCGGAAAGGCTTTCCCATCAAGCCTCATGCTTATACCTGCCCCGAAAGGAAGCGTCGAAAGATTAAGTGCGACGTCATCCGAGACAGACACAGACAAGGCATTGGCGGAAGGCTTGTATTCCATATCGTCTATAACAGGGGCGCAGACATCTTCAAAATCCGGATTCGAGCCGAATCCGGCAGCAAAACCGACAGATTCCACGCTTCCTGCGCCGAACCTCCGCGACGGATCGTACGCTCCAAAAGCCAGCTGCATGTTTTGCCCTTCGTATGAAGCGGCTGCGGCAGGCACCCGCAGTGAAATTTCAAACCTTCCTCCAGAAACTTTGGCTGCGGTCATAGTCAGGACATGGCTATGAGTATGGAAAGCGTGCTGCCCCACCTCATCATTCGGCAACGGGAACGGCATCATGACGGTATCTGAAGGAGAAAGCAACCTTGCCACGACTTCGCCTTCAAAAAGCTCAAGAAAATCACCGTCCTCATTCCTTATCTCACCTTTCAGCACAAGGTTCTCGCCGACATATGACATTTCTGGAATCGTGCCAACAACCACGCGCGCCGCAGGGATGATGAGACGCAGCGCTGGGTCGCCGATGAGAGTGTACGTAAGCTCATTCAGGCTTTTTGTACGCGTCTTCATATCGGCATACACCTTTCCGAGCAGAGGGGAAGTGTATTCCCCCGAGGCATTGGCACGGTTGTGGAGCGACGGGACAAGTTCCTTGTACATCGAAAGGTTGGACGAAGCATACGTGCTGCGCATTGACGACAAAGACGCCATAAGCCCATATTTGGTGGCCACGACCATCGTCTCGCCCAGCCCGCGTGTCCCCCTGTCTGCATCCGCCACATCGCAGCACGCGAAAAACATCACAGGATTCTCCTTATTGCGCACTCTATACGTGTCCTCTATCGACACCATCTTCAGCGTGCCGTCCAATGCGTAAGAGGTGGAATGCCCGAAATAAAAAGCCATCTGAGTGTTTGAAATCTCCTTAAGGAACCATTCCCTGATGCGCTGCGAATCCCCTACCTCGGAACACTGCGATGAATGGGCATATCTCGGACCGGCAAACTCGTCAAGATAATTGGCTATCGAATCAGCATACCTTACGTGCATATTGTTGTCTCCGCTTCCGCCGAGATGCATCGTATGGTTGAGCCTGTATGCAAACCCGGTGTCAGTGATATGCCTTACAAGTTTGTCGGCATACAGATTCACCTCGTGAAGAGTCCTGCACGGTAGAAGCCCCACGCCGATCTGAAGTTCCCGACGTTCTACCGAATTAACGTTGTACGAATCAAGGTTCGCACAGAAATCAATCGCATTGTAACCGTTGTTCATCGGACTCTCGTATCCGTGCTGGTACATGACAATAGTCTCGCCGGGATTCCCGCTCCGTTCGATGATTTTCACATCGGATGCCACTGGCCCCAAGAAAAGGACGTTATCCAGACGTCCGTCAGACGATTCATACACATTTTTGAGCAACGCCCTGTATGCCATAGGGTCGCAACGCCCAGAGGAATACTCGTTGTAAATCTTGTCCAGCTGAAAAACCGAAACGTTCATATTGTCGAATTTACGGTGAATCTCAGCCAACTTCTCAGCTCCGGAGGCCAGCCCCGGGACTGTGATTATCACCATATCCGCAACTTCTGAAGCTTTGGAGTGCAAATCCTGGTTTGGTATTTCCGCATAACTGACCGGACGCTTCAGTCGCCGTCCCGGATCAAAGACCACAGTATGAATCTCTTGGGCAGACGCTGTGAAAGACACCCGTCCGTCTGTTCCTGAATTGAGAACCACAGGATTTGCAGCATCAGAGACATCAATCATAAGATGAGATTTGTCTCCAAGCGCGACTGTATAAGCCTTGCCTGCGTCAAGCTTTTCAAAAAGGATTCTCGCCTGGGACTCAGACCTGAGACCCGGCACTCTCTTGGAATAGCTCAATATCCAATAGTCAAGATGACTGTAGGTCAGCTCCGTGCTGCGGTAAAGCGGATTGAGGGAAACAAACAGTTTTCCTCTGTTTGACGCAAAACCGACATGCCTCTGATTGCTGTCTACTGTCCTAACAAGATTATCCGACTTAGGCATGGTCCTGGTCAACTCATAATTGTCCGCCCCGCCGGAAACACCGAACTTCATGACTGCCGACACCTCGCCGTCGAGATATATTTCAGCCTTCATGGCTGCCGGCCGCTGTTCAATCAGATCCGGAAAGAAATAGTCCCATTCATATCGTTGGGTTCCGAATACTTCAAACTTTTCCCCGAATAACAATCTGCCAGTGCCGTTCACGCCCATGGTCAAATCCTGTTCATGGTACATATAATCAAGACCCTCTTGCAACTCATATGCCGCATCTTCCGAGCCGGCATCCCCATTGACGACCGACATCTCCAAAGGCTCGCCTTCAGAATCCGTCAAGAAATAATACCCCGTCTCTGTGTACAAGTTGCGGGAAACACGGTCGAAGAAACCGCTTTCATCCCCTTTCCCCGCTTTGAATCCGATCTTCTCTACACCGCATCCATAAAACACAAGTTTGCCTTCTGAATGCAGGACAGGCACAGGCTGCAAATCGTCTTTGTAAAGCTGAGTTCCTTTTGAAGTGACGAACTGCTCGTCAAGAGCCGTCCCTCCGGCTCCGAACAATGCAACCCTTTCCGGGGAAGTGAAGCCTAATGTCCTAAGCTCTTCATGCGTGATCTCATATACTCCGGAATCCTCGATGCCTATTTTTACCCATCGGCCTTTTGCAAGACGTGAATTCCCGACGAAAAGGGACGATTCGGCATCAAGCACTGAAAACAAGAACGTTATGACCAATATTGGTATTGAAATGAGTCTTCGGCACATTTTGTCAGAAAAATTTCTTTATGATGAATCAACGTATCTTCGTCTTAAGGACAACCTCATCGCCTACACTGCAGACTATCGTCTGGCCTACAGATATATCCAGACCAGCTGGTGGAAAGCCGAGAAGAACCACATCACCGTTCTTTATGGTGAAGCGACGGCTCAGGCGGCTCAACGCCTCGTCAGCCTTAAGCTTCAGCATATCCGGAAAATAGCTCAAAGGCTGGTATGAAAGCGTCCCTTCGCGGTCTGTCATCGACACGCGCACCTCCACTCCTTCTGACAGAAGCCTTGAGGCAGGCATAAACGTCCCCAAAGGGACACTGTAGTCAAAGGCAACGGCTTCAGTCCATGGCAGCCCTGCCTTTCTAAGGTCGGCGAGCATGCTTTCGTCACGCACATTCATCCCGAAAGCGGCTTCCGAATAATAACGGCCTGCAAACCTCGGACTGACCGTCTTGCCAAGCCTGCCCACCCTTATGGCCACCGAAGGATAGGCTCTGTAGACATGTCCGTCGCCGGGCACGAAGAACGGCTTCCCCGGGCCAATGACCGACACGTCGGAAAACTGAATCAGGGAAGGAGCACGTTCGTCCCCTTCCCCGCCGTAGTTGTCTATGAATCCGAATACTTTCATGGTTTATGAAATCATTGTGCCGTAACAGCCAGTTTTTTCGTTGCCGTGTCCACTATGCCTTTTGAATTCTTTACAGTAGCCCTGTAAAGATATATACCTCGGGGCACACGGCGTCCGGATGCGTCCCTGAGATCCCATTTCATCTGCACATTGGCATCCCCGGCGAAATTGACAAGTGTGGAATTTGTCCACAGACGGCGGCCGTTCAGGTCAAAAACGTCTATTATGCACTCCGTGCCCGGTTCGGGCTGCTCGGCGGTAAGCATGAACACCACGCTCGAAGAAGCCGGGTTCCTGTCAGTGGTCAGGTCATATATGACAGTTGTCTCATGTGCTCCGACCACAAAGTTCAGGGAAGCCTTTGAAGAATTGC
>Ga0209064_1004594_pt1 | contig 10091 bp, 7 predicted proteins | sample Inofromicrocosms_FD_187498 | JGI IMG/M metagenome (GOLD analysis project Ga0209064, IMG submission 187498) | Mouse cecum microbial communities from Vienna, Austria - Inoculum for glucosamine and mucus D2O microcosms (SPAdes) (version 2) | ecosystem: Host-associated > Mammals > Digestive system >... | reverse complement strand
GACTGATTCCAGTCAGATAAAAACTGTCAATCAGCTTCTTACAAGCTTCGCTTGACGAATCTGACTGCCATTTTTTATCCGACTGTGAATAGTAACAATGGGATATAAAGAAACGTTGTTAAATCCGATCAAAATCGGAAACAGAGAGTGTAAAAACCGTTTTATGCGCAGCCGATGGAATGTGTGGATTCTGACGAAGAGGGGAATCCTACGGACCTGACTTATCAGCGATATGAAAAGCTGTATCAGGGCGGGTTTGGACTGGTGGATCTGGAGGCGATTACGGTTACGAACGAATCCAGGGCAAGAAAGACGCAGCTTGAAATTATGCCGCATTCCCAGATTATCCGCCCGTTTAACGATCGCGACTGGAAATACGGCGACTCCTGGGAAAGGAGGGCGCAGTGGGCATATGACCTGCAGGAGAGGATCGCGAAAGCGGTGAATGACAAGAATTTCCTGATAGGCTCTAAGATGTCCATGTGGGAAGGGCATCCGGGCGGATTTCAGGCAGTCCTTTGCCGATCCGCTCACTCACTTAAAGCTCATGGAGGACAGGGAGGATGAGATCAAGTATTGTACCCAGTGCATGAACTGTGAAGAGCTGATGATCCGTCAGCAGCCGGTGGGATGCGTGGCATTCAATAAGATTTACACGGAAAAATTTGTGGAGACACGGAAAAAATTCGGCAAGCTATCGGAGCTGCATACCTGACCACAGACTGCGGACAAGGCGGATTTGGAACAGAAAACAGAATAAAAATGAGAGGATGGGCTGCGGTTTTCCGGCCGGTGAACCGCAGCCAAAGACAGACATTCAGGAAGGTAGATTATAATTATGAAGGAATACAGGAAAGATATTTTAACAATGAAGGATATTGTGATTGACGAATCCGAATTATAAGAAGCGGAAAAGCAGGCGTAAAAAATGATTTGTCTCCCCCGGATAGAACTGTTATAATAAAAATATAGCTGGAAAAATTTTTGTTGTATATTTTCAAAAGATATAGTAAACTATGCCTAAGCAGCAAATTTTATATTTTACTGACCCGATATTATGATTCGCCCGTCAAAAGGTTTTACTTCCTTAGCTGGCTGATTTTATGAACCTTCGTGCCATAATATATGTCAACGATGCGACTTATTGCAGCACGAATCTTCAAAGATCATCCCAGCATGGGAAGTGGATTTTTTGGCAGGCGATTTTCACTATACGGCGTAAAAAACAGATGAAAGGACTGCGGATATTGTATCAATGTCACCCAGAAGAGAAACACAGGAAAGGAAAACAAAAATGGGCGCAAAGAAAAAAATACTCTATTTGTTTCTGGCAGTCTGCTTTATGTGGATCGTTCAGCCGGAAACGGTATCTGCAGACGGCGGGATCCGGGTAAACGGAACCGATATTCTTCAAGCGGCGGATCAGACCATACCGTGCGGAAGCGGTACGGCAAAGTATGATCCAGCTACAAAAACGTTGACGCTGAATCATGCGGAAATCACCGGGGACAATGTTGGAAAAGCTCTTGTAAATGGAATTGATATTAACGAACAGGGAGTCACCGTAGAATTGGTCGGGCAGAACTTGATCACAGCATGCAGAGGAATCGGAAGCAGCTATCCATTTCTCTTAAAAGGAATCGGCGGCGGAAGCCTTGCAGTCAACGCAAGTAAAAATGATGAGTCCGGTACACTTTTCTGCAGCGGAATCAACATAGATGGCGGCGGACTGACTGTACAGGATGCAAATCTACAGTTTACAGTAAGTGGTTTAAGCGCGAATGTCAGCGGGTATGGGCTTTACATTAACGGGGGCGAAAATCGGATCAGTAATTCTAATATAGTGATTGATATGATGTCTGCCTTTGATACGGATACGAAAAGCATAGGCATCAATGTATACGGTGAAGCATCACTTACGATATCAGATAATTCAAGTATTACTATGAACAAGGTGGATATGGGAATTAATATGGGCGGGGGAAATCTGACGATTTCCGGCAGCAGGCTCGCAGTTCCCGATGCAGACGTATCTGCAATATCCTGCAATAATCTGGAGATTCTAAATGGATCTGATGTGACAGCAATTGCAAATAGCAGAATTGCACTGCAGGCAAACGTAAATATTACGATTTCCAATTCCACGGTCAATGCGGAATCAGCACAGTCGAATAGTATCCTGTGTAATAACTATGCAGCCATAGAGTCCTCAAATGTAACTGCCAAAGGATATTGGCCGGCCCTTTTCCTGCCGAAGGATACTGTGATCAAAGATTCTGTCATAGAAGCAGAATCAACAGCTGACGTCGGTATTTACTGTAAAGAAGGGAATCTTGAAGTTACAGGCTCTGAGGTAACGTGTACATCAAAACCGGGCTGGAAAGGAATCTTTATAAAAGGAAACCTGACAATGACGGATTCCAAGGTTGTTTCTCCCGCGGAATCCGGCGTATCCGGAATCCATGCCAACGGCGATATTACCATCACCGGCGGAACGACTGAGATCGGAGCAGGAAGCATTTCCTCCGAGAATAATATTCACATCGGCGGTATCATCACCTCTAACGGGGTGCCGTCCTATGAAAATATATCGAGCAATAATGCAAATGGACAGGTTACCTTTTTAGACGCGGATTACAGCGCGGTGGACGAGGCGATCGCAAAGGCAAAAGCGCTGAACAAGGCGGACTATATCAATTTTGATACAGTAGAGGCTGCGGTTAATGCGGTTGTTCGGGGAAAGGATGTCCGGGAGCAGGACGTTGTGGATGGATATGCGTCGGCGATCGAAGCCGCGATTGCCGGATTAAAACCTCTGCCCGCCGTATCGGTCATTGAGGGTGCGGACCAAATGTTTGTGATCGGCAAAAATAAAGGCGTTACCATCAAGGCAGATGGAGATTTCAGTAAATTTGCCGGAGTGTCGGTGGATGGAACTGAGATCGCGAAAGAACATTACACGGCTGCGGCCGGCTCTACGATCATCACTCTAAAGCCGGAATACCTGAAAACACTGACAGCCGGAAAGCATACGGTGGCAATCCGTTTTACGGACGGTCTGGCCCAGACGACATTGACGATTCAAGAGGAAGGATCAGGAAATCCATCCGAAAAACCGGATGACCCTTCTGAAAAACCGGATAACCCTTCCGAAAAACCGGATAACCCTTCTGAAAAACCGGATAACCCTTCTGAAAAACCAGACAATCCATCTGAAAAACCAGATGACCCGTCAGATGAAACCGGGCAGCAACCGCCCAAGGATCCATCCCAGAACCAGACACAAAAACCGGCTCAAAAGCCTTCTCAGAGTCAGGGAAATTCGGAGAGCTCTCCTAAAACAGGCGACAATACGCCGGCCGTGTGGCTGCTCACCTTTGCGGCCGTTTCCGCAGCAGGATTGGCAGCAGGAAAACGCTGGGGGCAGTGAAAAACTTATCCATGTGAAATATTTACAGAGAAAAGGTGCCTGTACGAGTTCGAATCTGGAATCGCACAGGCGCGGCAGTAAAAGCCGCAGCATTACATTGCGGCCATGCAGGCGGGAAAATTCGTTACAGGTCACATCTTGACCAAGCGTGACATGTAACAAAAACTCCTCGCGCGGAACAGAAAATCTCTGCGCAGGGAGTTTTTTATCAAAAGCTGTTTGGTCACTTCCCGTCTCTCCCCCTGATCAGCAGATGATCAAAGCAGATCTGAGAAAACAGAGTCGTTTTTTCCGCAACTTTTTCAATATCTTCCGTACATTGCTCCTATAACCATTTCTCAAAAACCGCATAAAATCCCGAGGCATAAAAAAGAAGCATATCGTCAAATTCATTTTCACTCATGTGCTCCGGAAGCTGATAATTCTGCAGGGTCTTGATCTTGAAAAGCTGCAGGACCTTCCGGTTGACCTTCTGCCAGAAATCATACCGGTTATTTTTTAACAGGAGAAGGGACAGCAGCTCCTTCTGGTCATAAATATATTCCAGGATCATCCGTGTCACCTGACTGGGCGCGATCGAATGCCGGGAGATCTCTTCCGCCAGCCGGTCAAATTCTGCCAGGCAGTCCAGTCAATTGCTTTTTGTTTCAGCAGGCCGAGAAAAATCTGTTTGATCGTATGCTTTGTTTTTCTCGGCCGGCGGTCCGGTTTTTTCATCTTGATCTCCATTCCGCCGCCGTTTTGCCGGCGGCTTAAATTATCTATGATCCGCAACCGTGCAGGCGGATATATTTCCAGAACAAGTTTATCGACAATTCAGACAAAAATGTTGATTAATCAACAATAGAACAGGATTGTTGATTGTCTGGAAAATCCAGTTGTTATATGATGAACATAATCATTCGGAACAGCTATACCTTAACATAATCGGAAGCTGAAAACAAGATTACACTATTCTGGCTGGCCGATAAACTGTAAAAAACAAGAAAACGAGGAGAAATCATCATGAAAAATTACATGGATCTGACAGGAAGAGTTGCGGTCGTAACGGGGGCATCCTCCGGACTTGGCTACGAGTATTGCAAAGCCTTTGCGGAAAACGGCGCGAAGGTGGCTGCATTTGCAAGGCGAAAAGAGAAGCTGGAAACGCTCAAAGGGGAAATTGAAGCCATGGGCGGGGAATGTCTGCCGGTTCCGTGCGACGTGGGAGACGAGGCCCAGGTCGTGGCAGGGGTGCGGTCTGTCATTGATACATTTGGAAAAGTAGATATCCTGGTGAACAATGCCGGAATGATGGCGTACTGCCCGACGGTGGACCTTTCTCTGGACCAGTGGCAGAAGGTGGTGGACGTCAGCCTGACAGGGTATTTCCTCATGGCAAGGGAATGCGCGAAAAATATGATTCAAAACCAGTACGGCCGCATCATCAACACCGCGTCCATGTACGGACACATCGCGGCGATGAACCACCCCATCCTTGCCTACAACGCGACAAAGGGGGCAGTGCCGAACTTCACAAGGTCACTGGCGCAGGAATGGGCGAAGTACAACATTACCGTAAATGCCATCGGCCCGGGAGAATTTCCGTCGGAAATGATGCGGTTCGACGAGGCGGCGCTGGAAGAACTGAAAAAGAGATGCCCGCTCGGCAGGCCCGGAAAGATTGAAGAGCTGTGCGGACAGCTGCTGCTGTTCGCGTCGGAGAACTGCGCCTACACCACCGGACAGACGATCTATATTGACGGAGGGTGGACAGCGGTCTGACAGTATGACATACGGCCGGACCAGGGGGAATATCGTTACGATTCGCAGCCGTCAGGCCGTCAATTGTAACGAAAAAGCCCTTGCTCCGGTTTTGCTGTTGGCGGTTATGGATTGATCACCGTTATGATATCCGCCTCTTCCGCCATATCCGCTGCTCTATATTCAATAAAAAGATAGCCCTCCCCGTCCAGAGCATATCCCATCCTCAGCGCAGCGTCGGGCTCTGCATAGCTACTCACGTATCTTTCCAGCGCGGTTCCGTCCTCGGCCTCCAGATGCTGGCCGGCCAGATCCATCGAGAATCCGTTCTGCTTCGTGACCATCACACGGTAATCCGCGTCCGCGATCCCGTAGAGCTCCTTATCGATGGCCAGACAGTAATCATTTTTCAGGACATATCCGTCCCCGAGCCGGAAGCTGACCGCCTTTTCCTTTTCCTCTTCGGTGAGGTCGAGAGAATCGGGATTTTCTGTCTTTACCATGCTTCCGGTGCCCCATGCCGGGTCCGTCTCAAATGCCTGCCCTCTGAGGGTGCTTTCCGCTCCGTAGATCCCTTCTCCCATGGAAATGACCGGCTGCATATACATGCCGCTGGAAATATTCAGGATTTTTTCATCCTCCGGGGGTAGATTCACATACCACCCCGTGAGCATCAAAAAGGACATCAGCGGTTCCATTCCAAGAGTCCCATGTACATCCCTCAAGACATAGATCCCGCTCCGTTTTCCCTCTGCCCGCTCTGTTTTTTCCTGAAAAAATTTTTTCGGCAGTATGACTCCGCGGATCTGAAGCAGATAATCAGCGGCTCCCTGCCGGAGCGACGCCTGTAAATCCGGATCCTCTGTATAATCCGTAAGCGCAAACCGTTCGCGCATGGTCTCGACTTCCGGATCGGGAAGATAATAATCACAGAGCCCGTTCAGAGAGCAGTAGTCGGATATAAGAAACGAGGTCATGACTCCCGGCGCGTTGGAGCGCTCCTTGGTCTCCTGCCGGATAAACGCGTCAAAATCGCCTTCATATTTTGTATGGAAAAAACCGTTCTCCAATCCGCCTGACAGGCTGTCGGAAAACGAGGAATCCCAGAACAGCCGTCCCTCCTCATGACCGGTCAGGGCATTCAGCCTTTTTTCAAACGCGTCCTTGATCTCCGATTCCTGGAGATTGTCAAAGCAGGCAAATGTGCCTTCCGCTTCTTCGATATCCCGCATGGCATAGGCAATGATATTTCCGGATTCCGGTTCACGGACCTCAAAGGAATCGATCCGGTCCTCATTGCTGCCGATAAGCTGTATCTTTTCCGTTTCAAGCTCTGCCGCCGTATAATCTGAAACACCATATTTTTCATTCAGATATTCTGCCGCAAGCACAGAGACGCCGCCCTCTGTTACAGATTCCTGATGCAGGCCCGTCATTGCCAGGAGAAAAAACGCAGCGGCCAGCGCTGCCGGAATGCCGATCCATTTTCTCCGTCTCTCGGCTTTCCTGTGCAGAAGGGGAATCTGCCCGGAACAATATTTTACGATCTCCATGGCCGCCAGCGCCCGGTCGCTGTCCCCCATCTCGGCATAGAATCTTAACCGGGAATTCATGTTCGTCATGATCAGATAGAATACTTTTTCGGAAAGCGCGTTCTCCCGGATCACTTCCAGCAGGATCAGCAGAATCTCCTCATCCTCGTCCATCGTGAGATCTGTGTCAAAAAACTGCTGCCACGCCTTTACCGCCTTTGGCCACCGCAGGCTGACAAGCTCCCGGAGCTTTTGGCGCATGAACTGTTCATGCAGATGCTTCTTCCGCAGCCATTGTTCCTGCGCTTCCTGAAAAAATGTACCGTATGCCGCGTTGGAGGATACAGAGAACGGTTCTCCTGCCGACGTCTCTGTTTCCGCCGCCGCCCTGGGCGCGTCTCCGCCGGAGAAAGCATCATCAGCCGATCCTGCTGCGTCTCCGCCGGAGAAAGCATCTCCTTCCGCTTCGGTTACGTTTTCATCGAAGTAGGTCTCTCCTGCAGTTCCAGAGCCGCCTCCGCCCGCAAAGCCATCACCAGCCGCTCCCATAGCGGCTCCTCCTTTTCCAACTCTGCCGCTGCCGTATTCATTTTCCAGAAGCTCCTCCGCCGTCTGCGCATACTCCAGGGCCGTCTGGTATGCCCCATAGAGTTTCTCCCATTCCGCCGGATGCTCCTCCGGGTGGTACTGCTTCGCCATCAGGGCATATGCTTTCTTGATCGCCCTCGTGTCCTTTGTCGCCTCGATTCCTAAGATGTCAAATGCCCGTCGTACCATTTCAGATCTTCCTCCTCAGCCATAGAATCTGCTCCTTCCCCAAACGGATCTGCTCCTGAATCTGGTTCATACCAGGAACTGTCATTCTCCAGGCACTGCCATGCATCCGCAAATGTATCCAGATACTGGTTCGCACGTTCAAAAAAATCCGCGATATACTTTCGCTGCTTCCGGATTTTATACGGATCCTGCTCCTGGTTCACCAGATATTGAAAATACTGGATCCGCCTTCCGATCTCTTCCCGCAGCTCCCCGGTAGTCTGGGCAAAAAGCCGTTCTCCCCAGGCGATCAGCATCTGGTTCTCCTCCTCATTCGCGGGAAGAGAATGAAGCTGCTCCAGATCCCCCAGATACTGTTCCAGCTCTGCCGGATCAAGGGTATACGTTCCGGTGGTGATCACCTGCCTCGCCTGCTTTCCGGTGGAATCCACCTTCACATCTACGATCAGGATCCCATTGATATCATAGGTATAGCATACCGCTATGGATTCCTGTCCTTTCAGGGCCATGGGAACATCCACACAGAGCTCCCCCAGATAAATATTTTCGTCTGCATAATAGGCTTCTCCCTGATACACATCGATCTTCACAGACTTCTGAAAATCCTTCGCAGTCTGAAAACGCTGTTCCTTTCTGCAGGGCAGCACACTGTTGCGGTCAATAATGGGCGCCATGATGGAGCGCCGGGCATCCGCCTCATTATAGACTCCGGTGCCCAGGGTAAAGGGACAGATATCGGTCAGGAGAAGGTCCTTTACCTCCTCCCTACGCTCTTTGATCCCGGCATACACGCCCACTCCCGCGGCGATCATATGATCCGGATCCATCACCGTCATCTGTCCGTAGGGCAAGAAATGCCGCAGGTATTGCTGGACCGTCGGCATCTTGCAGGAGCCGCCTGCCAGTACGACCTTGGAGATCTCCAGCCGTTCCTTCTGCCCGTCATTCAGCACGGCTCTTACGGGAACAAGCATCCTGTGGAACAGAGGCATGGAGATCTGGATCAGCTTCTGGTTCGTCAGTTCCATCTGCCCCTGGAACTCCCCGTCCGTAACGGTCATGACCGTCTGCTCTGTTTCGGACAGCATGCACTTTGCCTGTGCCGCGCGCCTTAAGATCACATTCTGCCTCTGGGGGGACAGCGCATCGAAGCAGAGGCCATGTTCCTTGCAGAACTGCTCTGCGACGGCACGGTCAAAATCACTTCCCCCAAGGCGGTTATCGCCGCTTACCGACACGATCTCGACCACGTTGTCAAAGCAGTCCACCAGCGACACATCCAGAGTCCCGCCGCCGAAATCGAAGACCAGCAGAGTCTCATCCTCCTCAGCCTGCCCCTTTCCTCCGGTGCTCCGGCATGCCAGCGCGGCGGCGGAGGGTTCATTTACGATCCTTTCCACATGAAGCCCCGCCAGAGCCCCCGCATCCTTGGTGGCCTTTCTCGCCATATCATTAAAATATGCCGGCACACTGATGACTGCTTCTTTGATCTCCGTACCCAGATACCGCTCCGCGTCCTCCTTCAGCCTGCGGAGCACCAATGCCGAGAGCTCTTCCGGACGATACTCCCTGCCGCCGAGAGCATAGGTCTTTTCCGTCCCCATAAACCGTTTGAACAACGCGGCCGTGTGCTCCGGATGGGAGGTCAGCCGTTCCTTCGCGATCTTCCCGACGTATACATGCCCTTCCTCATCAATACTTACGATACTCGGTGTCAGATATTCCCCCAATGAATTCGGGATCAGTCGGCTCCGCCCATCCTGCCAGACGGAAACCAGGCTGTTGGTAGTACCGAGATCGATCCCAATGATCCTTTCCATAGCGATACCTCTGTCCTTATGCTTTCTTTGAGAACTGCAGGAAAAAAACTGTGCAGACAAGCAAGACACATAAGTAATGTTCCTACAGTTCCTTATTATAAAATATAGATTGCCTTCATCATAGCATAAACCAAATACGAAAACAATGAAGGTCTCTTTTTTGCGCGGCATGTTCAATGGATTGCGAAAATCTATGGCCTGGCCCAAAAATGTAAACTTAAGCTAAAATTAAGCCCGCCCCCGCTTGTATCCTCTCTCTGTAAGAAATATAATATAGATTGGAAAACTCTCCTGCGCCCATCTCACAAATCTGACGCAAGGAGTTTTTGGGAATGCTCATAGAGATACGGAGGTGCAAAATGAACCCGATCCCCGCACAAAAAACAGATTATAAAATCATGCTTGTGGATGATGAACCCGACATCCTGGACCTGCTCGAGAAGGCTCTCAACATAGAAGGCTACTACAACATTATCAAAATAGAAGACGGACAGACCGCAGTCCAGTTCTGCCGCAGGACCTCCCCGGACATCATCATTTTAGACGTGATGCTTCCCGATCTGGACGGATATGAGGTCTGCAGACAGATCCGCGCCTTTTCCCATTGCCCGATCTTATTTTTATCTTCCAAAAATGACGAACTGGACAAGATCCTGGGTCTTTCGGTGGGCGGGGATGATTACGTGGCAAAGCCGTTCAGCCCGAAGGAGATCGCGTATCGGGTCAAGGCGCAGCTCCGGCGGGCCGCGTATCAGCAAGACCCGTCGGAGAAGGAGCTCATAAAAACAG
>Ga0209064_1004593_pt1 | contig 10096 bp, 12 predicted proteins | sample Inofromicrocosms_FD_187498 | JGI IMG/M metagenome (GOLD analysis project Ga0209064, IMG submission 187498) | Mouse cecum microbial communities from Vienna, Austria - Inoculum for glucosamine and mucus D2O microcosms (SPAdes) (version 2) | ecosystem: Host-associated > Mammals > Digestive system >... | reverse complement strand
GGAAAGTCGGCTTGCAGTTCAGCAACCTCGGCCTCCGTCAGAAAGACCTTTCCATACCGGCCAAAAATGCGGGCGCTCTCACTCACTCCACTCAAGTTATTCTTTAAGTTACTATTACTTATTTTATTAGGGGCCAATTTTCTGGCTATCTGACGGCCAGTTTTTGGGCTATCAGAGGGCCAATTTTCTGGCTGTCTGGCAGCCAGTTTTTTGTCCATCAGACGGTCAATATCTTGGCTGTCTGGTTGTTTCACATAGATGCGATTAGGCATCCCGTTCCCACAGCGCCGCCGTTCTATCAGCCCAGCCACCTCCAACTCGTTCAGTGCGTTCTTGACAGTTGAAGGCCCTTTGTCCACCAGGTCAGCCAGCTTGTTGAGCGGAAAAACTACAAAGATATTTCCGTCCTCGTCCGTCCAGCCGTTGGCGCGGGAAAGGTTCGACCTGTCCAGCAGGACGGCATACAGCACCTTGGCGGTCTGCGTCAGATCGGCCCCCAGCAGGAAACGGGGGAATGGTAGATATGGCAGCAGTTTTGTGTCGGTTTTCATGTAGTCGGACATAGGGGGACACTCCTTTGTGTCTGGCGGTGATTGTAACGCCTTTAGAGGGCTGTTTTAGGGGTTGGGAATGAAAAGTATCAGGCCCCCTATTGACCACGCCCGGAATGCCTTGAAAAATCAGGGGCGTTTGGGGCCTAAAGCGTTACATACCAGCCCTATGTCGGCGCACCCGGTCACGGGTCTTTCGCCGCCGCTCCTGTTTTGAGCAATCAGGGCAGTATTTGGCCCGGTTGGATTTGGGGATGTACCAGCCGCCACATAGGACGCATTTCTTCATGTTCTCCCGATAGAGCAGGGCGGCGCACAGACTTTCATCCAACGGCAGCACAGCGGCCCGGAACCAGCGGCAGATCAGTGAGTAGGAAATGCTTTGTGGACAGACACATTCCTCCCCATCGTCCAGCAGCAGACAATTCCCCCGGTCGTAGTTGCAGCAGCTATGTACCAGCCGTTGGACAGTGCGGTACTGCGGATAGGTCATGTGGGGTATCATCGCTCCTGTTCCTCCCTGCGCTGGGTCTGGCCCTCCCTGGCAAGACGCTCGGCGGTCTTTTTCAAAGTCTCAACCGCCTTAATGTCCTCCCGCATATCACGCATTTTCAAATAATCAGCGTCTTTCTCGGCGGTCAGCCTTTGGACCTCGGCCCTCCACGCCTTGGGGGTGATGGCCTCGCCGGAGGCTTTCAGCGTGTCCAGGTAGCGGACGGCGGCATGGAACAGGGCAAGGTCGGCGCTGTGCCGCTGCTCGAATTGCTCCCGCTTGGCCGGGGCAATCTTGTCCAATTTCTGGCAGACAGGCTTATATTTTTGATACTGCGCCCACATTTCCAGTCGTTCATCCAGCACCGACAACCGGCGCTCCGCCTTGACAATCTTGCCGCGCAAATCATAATAGCCGCTGTTCATGGCGGAAACCTTTTCATAAAGCTGCTCCATAAGCCGCCCACGCCGCCCGCCACTTCTCGGCGTTCCCTCTCTGGTTCCAGTCGGTGGTGTCCTCCCGATGGTTCTTCCAGCCGCCTTTGCCATCCGGGATGCGCTGGCCCTGGCCGTTCAAATCGTACACCTTGCGGCATTTTGCTCCCCACTTGCCGTCCTCTCGAATGGGGCGGATGGTGAGCATGATATGGGCGTGAGGGTTGCCGGTTCCTTTATCGTGGATGGCAAAGTCGGCGCACATTCCAGCATCCACAAAATTTTCCTTGACGAACGCTCGGACAAGGGCAAGCTGCTCCGCCCTGGACAACTCAACCGGCAAGGCCACTTCAATTTCCCTGGCAAGCTGGGCGGTGCTGGATTTTTCGATTTCCTCCACACTGTTCCAGAGGGTGGAGCGGTCTGCGAACGCTGGCGGGGCGTGGGCGGGCAGCATGATTTCTGTATGGACAACACCGCCCTTGCGGGTGTAGTCGTGGGTCATGCCGTCCCACTCGTTTACCAGCTTTTCGCCGCTCCGATAGGCGGCAGCGGCCACAGCGGACTTGCCCTGGCTCCGCTGGATAATTTGGATGGGACAATGAAAAATTGCCGTAAAAACGCACCTCCTTCCAATGGTGGATATTGGCCCCGCCAGAAAGTGACAGACGCGCAGCGGGTGTCACTTTCTGGCGGGGGTGCAAGGGGATTGGGGAGTGCAGCTCCCCATCGCGCTCGGAGAGCGCAACAGCCCCCGGCAGGGCGCACGACACCGGAACGGTGTATAAGTGCGCCGTTCTCCGAACGGACTACCCCTCGTCCCTGGCGTTCTGCGTCTTTTCCGCAAGCTCCGCCGCCCCCGGCAGACGGGAGAGGGCAATCAAAAACGCCTTGACTTCCTCGCCCTCCATCTCCACGACAGCGGGAAAAATGCCCTCCAGGATGGCCCCGCGCCCAATCAGCCGGTGTGTCCTGGCCCGGTGTTCCTCGCTGCGCTTTTTGTTCAGCAAAATCTTCTGGCGGTTCTGATACTGGCTGATTTCCTTTTCAACCTTCTGTTCCTCCGGGGTCTTGTCCATTGCTATTGATCCTCCTTTTCCAGCCAACCATTTTTGGCAAAAATCCTCTGCAACTTTTTGAGTGCGCCGGTCACGCTGTCACAAGCGCAACTACCGCTGATGCCCTCGTCCGCCGCTATCTCCCGGAATTTCTTCTTCAAGGCATACCGGGCATGGAGCCGCCGCGCCTGGGTGGGGGATAGCTGGGAGATGGCCTCCGCCAAACGTTCCAATAGAAGTTCTTCAGCGGCCTCGTCAATCTCCCGTATTATCAAATCCTCCGGGGACTGCACCAGGAACATGGCGTGGTTCTCAATGCCAGGACTGCAATCCATGGAGTAAACGTGATAGTAACTTTTCCTGCCCTCCTGCCGGTTCTCATAAAGCCGACATTCCTCCATGACGGCGGCAACCTCGTCCGGCACTTCAATAAACGTGTCCTTTGTGTAGAGCGGGTAATAGTGCTTTCGCAAATTGACAATCGCCATGCCGCCCTCACTTTCCCTGGAGGTGGTCTGCGTAGTAGCGGCGCAGATTGCACAGACCCCGGCGGATGGACAGACACACGTTGCTGTTGTGGACGCGCTCCCGGTCTGCGATCTGCTGCTGGGTCAGCCCGTCCAGATAGTAGGCACAGACGCGCCGGGCCTGGGTGGGAGTGGCGTGGGCCAGGGCCTCCCGCAAGGCAGAGGCCAGCCGGTCACGCTCGGCCTGTTCCTCCGCCAGCATGACAAGCTGCTCCGGGGACGGGCTGTGTTCCAAGGCATAGTTTTCCGTCCAGTCGTAAGCGTCCAGGGAATAGAACGCCCGGTGATACCGCTTGCGGCGCTCATGGTTCCGCATTTCCCTGACGGACTGGCACAGCACGTCAAAGACTTCCTCACTGACCTCCACCAGTTTGTCCTGCTGATAGTGGGGGTAGTAGAACCGCAGATTGATGATTTTCATTTTGACCTCCTAAATGACAGGAGGGACAAGCAGCCGAAACTGCTTGTCCCCCCCGGTGATGGAGCTAACGCCCCTCACCTGGTAGCCACTTAGGGGGTCTATCGTACACCCTATTTCCAAAATTTCTTGAAAATATTTTTGACACCGCTGACAGACTTTTCAACTGCGCTCTTGGAGCAACCGCACAGCCTGCCAATTTCCGCATAGCTGAAATCGTACAGGGCGTAGAGCAAGAACCGCTCCCGCTGGGTTGGAGTGCAGAGCGCCAGCACCGCCAGAATTTCATCCAGCGTTTCCCGCTGGCAGACCAATTCCTCTGGGGTCGCGCAATAGGGCAAGCGGCCCTCAGTGTGACATTGATAAAGAACTTGCAAAATCGCTCAAAAATACACACAATATTTGAAGTCACCCAAGGAAACAGGAGCTTTCGACAACTCAAAATAAACAAAAGCGGCGCAGTCCTTGTAGACAGCGCCGTTTTTATTCTGAAAATCAGGAGGTATGGCTATGAATACAAAAACGAAATTCGACTATTGCTACGGAGAAGAGAGCGGCCAATTTTCATTCTGCCGCATCCCTCGCCAGCTAATCACCGGGGAAGCGTTTAAGGGACTCTCTACGGACGCCAAGCTGCTCTATGCTCTCATGCTGGAACGCATGGGCTTATCTGCTCAAAATGGCTGGCATGACGAACACGGCCGCATTTATATTTATTACACAGTCGATGAAATCCGGGCGGTGCTCAACTGCGGCAACGACAAGGCCATCAAGCTCCTGGCCGAACTGGACACAGTGAAGGGTATCGGCCTGATCGAGCGTGTGAAGCAGGGCCAAGGTAGGCCCACAAAGATATTTGTAAAGAATTTTTCCAGGCTGACCAGCTCACCAATCAGCGCTCCAGACTCCACAGTAGAAGCCACCCCCGCAGAAGGTCGTACTCAAGGCTGCGACTTTACCGCAGCCTTGACTGCGGTTTTTCCGCACTCTTGGCCGCTGCTTTTCCGCAGTCAAGACATCGGGAAAGCCGAATGTAATTATATTGATATGAACTATACTTACCTCAGCTATATCAATCCATCTATCTATCAAGACCCGAGCTTGACCCAATTCCCGCACTCAAGATGGATGGGGTGGATAGATAAGCGGCGAATAGAAACATTACAAAAGCAGGCTCTTAATGAGCATACAATATCGGAATATAGACGCAATGGCGTTTAGTTTCGCAGTAGGGTCCGAAAGGGCAGACAGCGGCGCCTCCGATGCCGCTGTCACAGCAAGTACGGAATTTTGACAGCAAAATTCCACTTGTTAGGGGCACCGCCCCTAATACCCCTCCCATCCGGAAACTTACTCCGATTTGAGGCAAATTCCATCTTTGGCAGCAAGAGAGGATGGTCCCAAAGTGGAACGTTCCCCCTGCCCACAAAGGGTAATCCGCCGTTCGTCCCCCGTCAAGGCCGGGCGTCGGCTTGCGCCGCCGCCCGCGAGCCGGCCAGTCTGTGGACTGGCCGGACCTTGACCGGGGCCGCCCGCCGGATTTATAGGTGGGTAGGGGGGAACATTGCCGCCATGCCGCCCAAGGGCGGCCTTTGCCAGCGTGAGTTTTGCCGAAACCTGCCTCAAATTGAGGTAAGTTAGAAATATCTGTGGAAATATAGGACGGTTTATGGTATTCTGTAGAAAACATGACCGGGAGGGCACTGTTATGACAGACACAGAACGCCGCGCCGCCGCGAAACAGTTCGCCAACCACTAGCAGGGCCGGGGCGATGAAAAACAGGAGACCCAAGCCTTTTGGATGGCGCTCCTGCAAAAGGTATACGGCGTGGCCGAGCCGGACAAATACATTTCCTTCGAGCTCCCGGTGAAGCTGGACCACACCAGCTTTATTGACGGTTACATTCCGTTTACCTGTGTCCTCATCGAGCAGAAGGGCCGGGATATCGACCTACGGAAAGGGTACAAGCAGTCTGACGGCAGCATGCTGACGCCCTACCAGCAGGCCCGGCGCTACGCCGGGTATCTGCCTCACGACCAGAATCCCCGCTGGATCATCGTGTGCAACTTCCAGGAGTTCCAGATACACGACATGAACCGCCCCAATGATGAGCCGGAAATCGTGCGGCTGGAGGACTTGCCCCAGGAGGCCCACCGTCTGCAATTCCTGGTGGACACGGGCAGCGAGCACATAAAAAAGGAAATGGAGATCTCCCTCCAGGCGGGCGAGCTGGTGGGGGTGCTCTATGACGCACTTTTGAAGCAGTACAAGGACCCAGGGGACCCTGAAACGCTGAAAAGCCTGAACAAGCTGTGCGTCCGGCTGGTGTTCTGCCTGTATGCCGAGGATGCGGGTATTTTCGGTGGTAAAAGCATGTTCCATGACTATTTGCAGCAGTATAGAGCAAAGGACGCACGCCGCGCCATTATTGACCTGTTCAGAGTGCTGGACACCAAGCCGGAGGACCGGGACCCCTACATGGACGAGGACCTTGCGGCGTTCCCTTACGTCAACGGCGGGCTGTTCGCGGATGAAAACGTCATCATTCCCCGGTTGGATGAAACCATCGTTGACTTGATTTTGCGCAAGGCCAGCGAGGATTTCGACTGGTCCAAAATCAGCCCCACCATTTTTGGAGCCGTCTTTGAGAGCACTTTGAACCCGGAGACCCGGCGCTCCGGCGGGATGCACTACACCAGCATTGAGAACATCCACAAGCTCATCGACCCACTGTTTTTGGACAGCTTGAAAGCGGAATATGAGGAAATCAAGGCTGTCTCCGTGGATAGGACCCGCAAGGTCAAGCTAGAAGCCTTCCAGCGCAAGCTGGCGGGGCTGAAATTCCTGGACCCGGCCTGCGGCTCCGGCAACTTCCTGACGGAGACCTATATCTCCCTGCGGCGGCTGGAAAATCAAGTGATTGCCCTGCTGAACCGGGACCAAATCGTGCTGGATATGGACAACCCCATTCAGGTGTCCATCGGGCAGTTTTACGGTATCGAAATCAATGACTTTGCCGTGACGGTGGCAAAAACGGCCCTGTGGATCGCGGAGAGCCAGATGATGAAGGAGACCGAGGACGTGGTGCATATGTCCCTGGACTTCCTGCCACTGAAAAGCTACGCCAATATCACCGAGGGAAACGCCCTGCGGCTGGATTGGGAGAGCGCAATCCCCAAACACGAACTAAACTATATCATGGGGAATCCACCGTTTGTAGGATATTCTTTGCAGAGCAAAAGCCAAAAGGAAGATATTTTGTCCGTCTATGTGGACGAGAAAGGTAAGCCCTATAAGACGGCGGGAAAGATCGACTATGTTTCCGGCTGGTATTTCAAAGCGGCTCAGCTTATGCAGGGAACAGCCATTCGGACGGCGTTCGTGTCCACCAACTCCATCACCCAGGGAGAACAGGTGGCGGGAGTTTGGAGGCCCCTCTATGAGCGGTTCGGTATCCACATCGACTTTGCACACCGCACGTTCCGCTGGGACAGCGAGGCCAGCTTGAAGGCCCATGTCCATTGTGTGATTGTGGGGTTCAATGCTGCCACCAGCGCCGTGCCCAAGGTGATTTATATCGGTGAACGCTCCCAAACCGTTGAGAATATTAATGCCTATTTACTTGATGCCCCTGATATTTTTGTAGAAAGTCGTAATCACCCGCTTTGTAAAATACCTGAGATGATAAAAGGGAGCAGTCCTGTAGACGGCGGGGGTTTTTTCTTAAATGAAGAAGAGTACAATTTGTTCTGCTTGCAGGAACCAAAATCTTTGCGGTATATCAGGAAATTTTATGGTGCAAAAGAGTACCTTCACAATATTCCTAGATGGTGCCTGTGGTTGAACGGCATTTCCCCATCCGAGTTGTCTACGATGCCGATGGTGAAGCAGAGGGTAGTGGCGGTAAAAGAATTTCGTCTGGCAAGTACGAAAGCGGCAACGAGAAGATATGCGGACTACCCTCTGAGATTCATGGAATTGCGGCAACCAAACGCAGATTATATTCTAATTCCGCGGCATTCTTCTGAGAACCGGAAGTATATACCATTTGGCTTCATGAGTGCAGATGTTGTTTGCGGTGACGCAAATAACATGATTCCAGATGCAACACTGTATCATTTCGGCGTTCTTATTTCTAATGTGCACATGGCATGGATGCGGGCTGTGTGCGGGCGGATAAAAAGTGACTATCGTTATTCAAATGACGTGGTTTACAACAACTTCCCCTGGCCCACCCCAACCGACGCGCAAAAAGCCAAAATCGAACAGACCGCCCAGGCCATTTTGGACGCCCGTGCCCTCTACCCGGACGCCAGCCTTGCCGAGCTATACGATGAAACCACCATGCCCCCGGAGCTGCGCAAAGCCCACCAGCAGAACGACAGGGCCGTCATGCAGGCGTACGGGTTCTCCGTCAAGGACATGACCGAGAGCAAGTGCGTGGCGGAGCTGATGAGGATGTATCAGACGTTGACCGAGCAATAGTCGACAATGAAGAACAGCAGTTTTCCAGTATATCGAAAAACTGCTGTTCTTCGTTGAATATTAAAAGGGCAAGTCATTATCATGTGAAATTTCCTGAGCTTCCCACTTAATATACTCTTTCACTTCAGACATGGACAAGCGCACGATGTTCCAATCGTCATCGAATAAATTTGTGTAGATGGTCAAGGTTTGAATCTCATCGTCTTTTTGTCGCCAATATATAAAATTGTTGGATTCTTCGTTGTCCTCATCACGGATAAAACCAGCACATTCCAAAAACTCATTCAATCCAACTTGATCATGAACGATGAAGACGGTTTCTCGTAATCCCAATAACATTCGCAAATAGTAAAGAGTATTATTCGTTGTAAAGTAGGTACCTTCAAACGCCCCAAACATTTTTTCAGTTTCGTTTCGGAAGTGATCCAATAAGTCCTTGAAATTTTCAGTGGTTTCTTGTAGATCATATGCAGTTTTTGATTCTGTTAAAGAAGCTTCCCTCGTTAAATAACTTTGAAATAACCCTGCAAATTGGCTCCTCAACGATTCTACTATATCAGTTGTTGTGTCAAATGTTACGATTGGATTGTTTTTCACAGTTTCACACAGTTCAGCTATAAATTCATGAATTTTAATATCGTCAACATAAGCTGGCTTAAACGATCCAGAATCCCGGTTTTGGAGATATGTCCTATTTTCTGTATAAACGTCTTTTGCAATGAAAATGTAGATTTTCTTCTTGTTTTTGAGTGCCGTTCGCAATTCCTCCATTGTAATAGAAAAGTCGCTATTGGAAGATTGTGTGCCAAAATGATTGCCAATGATACATACAACAATATCACAGGTGGAAAGCTCGCTATAACAGCTATTTTCAAGGGGTTCAATCTGTGTATAGGCAACGCCGCCTTTGTCATGCATGACGGGAGCATATCCTAGGCTCGTAATAAAATTGCATACATCATTCCGAACGTGTTTTAAGTCATAATAAGTTGAACTGATGAAAACTCGAGGTGTTGCCATAATGTACCCCTCCCTCAAAAAATGCGACATAGAAATAACTCAAAATTATTTTATCATGAGAGAGCGAATTTTGCAATATTTACTCTTTCCATAAAACAACTGCCCATCTTCCATCCGAGATGTGGCAGTTATTTTATGATAGGTTCAAAATTTTCAAGCAGCGGATGTTGCTCAAAGAACAAATGACAGACAATAAAAAACTTACCTCAAATTGATGCAAATTAGATAAAAATGTGCAAAAATTCCGCTGTCCAGCAGACTGAACAGCGGAATTGTCGTATTTTGTCGAGAGATTTTTTCCGAAATGTTTGCCTGGAAGGCCCAAAATTTCGTAATAAGGACAACGGGGAAATTATGCCCACGCACATTGACAACAGAATGACCGTCCAAAGGGGATATATACGCCGCTGAGTTCCAGGGGCAGGAACGGACTTTGGGGAAGCGGCAATTTGAAAATGGAAGGTGATTTTTTGACACTGATTACACGGTTTGATATAATAATTATGTCGAAAGGTACTATTTCCGATGGAGTGGCTGCCGGAAATGGAGGTCAAGATGGACAGGCAGTCTGATAAACTGGCGGCTTTCTACTGCCGCTTATCCCGTGACGATGAGACCGATGGGGACAGTAACAGCATAACCCATCAAAAGCAGCTTTTGGAACGCCACGCTCACGAACACGGCATAAAAAGCTATCGTTTCTACGTGGATGACGGATTTTCAGGTACAAATTTTAATCGTCCCGGCTTCAAAGAGATGCTGGCCGATATTGAGGCCGGACTCGTCGGCATGGTAGTTGTCAAGGATATGTCCCGCTTTGGTCGGAACTATCTGGAGACAGGGATGTATACTGAAATCGTATTTCCTGAGAAGCATATCCGTTTCGTTGCCGTCAACGATGGGATCGACAGTGCGCAGGGCGAAAATGATTTCGCGCCGCTGAGAAACCTTGTGTAGATAAACGAGATGCCGCCCAAAAACGCCGTGATAAAGTCAAACAATGTGCGGAAAATCCGAAGATTATAGCCAATAAAAGAAGGAAAAAGTTAGATATTTCAAAACAGCCTCCCGTTTCAAAAAATTTACGCACCAAAGATGCAAAGTCCGCT
>Ga0209064_1004586_pt1 | contig 10103 bp, 7 predicted proteins | sample Inofromicrocosms_FD_187498 | JGI IMG/M metagenome (GOLD analysis project Ga0209064, IMG submission 187498) | Mouse cecum microbial communities from Vienna, Austria - Inoculum for glucosamine and mucus D2O microcosms (SPAdes) (version 2) | ecosystem: Host-associated > Mammals > Digestive system >... | reverse complement strand
GTCGATGACCCCTGTCTCCACAAAGTGGACGATGGAGGGATGTTTCAGATTGACCACCGCGCTGGGCGCAAACCGCAGGCCCCGGATTCCCAGCTCCTCGATTGCGGTGAGCACCTGGCCTACGATCTTGTCTCCCTCCCGGAAGTGGTGGTGGAAGGAGATGGTCATGCCGTCCTTCAGTCCGGCCTCTAAAATGGCGTCCCGCAGACTGGGCCGAATCTTGCTGCCGCCGTCAAACCCGGTCCTGCCGGTGGCAGGGTTGGTCCGGGCGAAGGGTCCCTCATAGGGGACCAGGGTGCGCCCGCCTGCCTGGTCCGGCAGAACGGTCCCATTGCTTGTCATGCCCATCAATCCTCACCCCCGTCCCATTTTCCCGTGGCCCTGGCCAGGGCCAGCGTGCGCTCGGCCCGCTCCACCACGGGCAGGTCAATCATCTTGCCGTCCAGGGCAATCACGCCGGAGTGATGCGCGTTGGCCTCTTGGATGGCCTCAAAAATCCGGACGGCCTTCCGAATCTCCTGGTCTGTGGGGGTAAAGATGCCATTGATCACATCCACCTGCCGGGGGTGGATGGCCAGCTTACCGTCATAGCCCAGGGTTTTGATGGCCATCGTGTCGGCAATCAGGCCCTCCTCGTCGTTGACATCGGCAAAGATGGTGTCCAGGGCCTGGATACCGGCGGCCCGTGCGGCCAGAGCGATGGCGCTTCGGGCGTAGAACAGCTCGCTCCCCTCCCGGGTGCGGGTGGTTTTCATGCTGGCCGTAAAGTCCTCGCCGCCCAGCCCGATGGCCACCAGCCGGGGGGAACTGGCGGCGATGTCCCGGGCGTTGAGCACCCCCGCCGCCGTCTCGATAGACGCCATAATGCCCGTACTCCCCTCCGGAATGCCGGCATCCCGCTCGATGCGGCTGATCGCGTCACATACGGCCTGAACATTGGCGGGCGACTCGCACTTGGGCACCCGGATCAGGTCGGGCTTCGCCCTTACGATGGCCTCCAGGTCCTGAAGACCGAAGGGTGTGTCCAGCCCGTTGATCCGGACCACCAGCTCTACATCGGTCAGCCGGGGCCGGTGCAGGGTATTGAACACCAGGAACCGGGCGCTGTCCTTCTCGGCAACCGATACGGAGTCCTCCAGGTCGTAGACCAGGAAATCCGCCCGGTAGAAGGGCGCCAGCGTCATGTTGGAGGGGTTAGAGGCACTGGCGTACAGGCCGGTGCGCCGCAGCCGGTCACGGTTCATCCCAGCCAGCCCCCCCTCTGTCCCAGTCAAACTGGTCCGCCTCGGCGGCCCGGTAGATGGCCGTCTGGACGCGGGAGAGGATCACATGGTCCAGCGCTCCCCGGTCCACAATGTGCAGGGATACGTCCTGAACGTCCATGATCCGGGCTGCCCGTCTGGCCGTTTCCAGGATGGAGTCTCCAAACTGGGTCTTCAGGACGCTCTCCAGATCCACCTGGACCCCGCCCTGAGGATTGGGCCGGGCGGTGACCATGGCGTCTCCGGACTCCAGGCCGCCTGCGCGGCCCTCCTTTTTCAAAATCATTCCGATCAACACTTCCTCTAACTCATTCAGCCTTTTTCTTCTTCAGATACTTTTTGGCCACGCTGTAGACCGCCACGCCTATGATGAACAGGAAGATCACCAGGCTCACCGGACGGGTCAGGAAGATCATATAGCTGCCCCGGGAGAGCATCAGGGACTGGCGGAAGTAGCTCTCCGTCAGCGGAGCCAATACCACGGAGAGGATCAGGGGGCCGGCGGGGTACTTCAGCTTTTTGACAAAGTAGCCGAACACACCAAACAGCAGGACCAGCCACACACCAAAGAAATTATAGTTCAGCGCGTAGGCGCCCACACAGCAGAACACCAGCACCAGTGGGGAGAGATTCTTGGATATGAACCGGATCAGGTTGACAAAGAGGGGGATCATCAGCACATTGGAGAACAGCAGGAAGAGGTTGGCCATGCACAGCGCCGCAATCATCTGCCAGACAATGTCGCCGGATTTGACCATCAGCAGCGGGCCGGGGGTCATGCCGAACATAATCAGCACCCCCAGGAAGATGGCCGTGCCGCCGGAGCCAGGGATGCCCAGTGCCAGCAGAGGGACCAGCGCACCGGGGACGGAGGCGTTGTTGGCAGCCTCCGGAGAGGCCAGCCCCTCCTCAGCGCCCTTGCCGAAGCGCTCGGGAGTCTTGGAGATCTTCTTCTCAGTGGCATAGGCCAGGAAGGTGGCGATGGTGCCTCCGGCGCCGGGCAGGATGCCCACCACCGTGCCAATCAGCGAGCCGCGGAACATGGCGGGCAGCGTCTTTTTGATGAGCTTTGCGCCGGGGATGTACTCGCTCATCTTAAAGCTGGGCTTGCCCAGATCCAGACGGACCTCCTGCTCCACATTGAAAAACACCTCGCCCAGGCCATACATGCCGATGATGACGAAGACAAACTCGATGCCCTCCAGCAGCTGCGGCGTGAAGGCCCAGCGCACATAGCCGGAGATGTAGTCCGCACCCACCATGCCGATGACAAAGCCGACCGCGGTCATCATCACCGCCTTCAGCAGAGAGCCGTCAGTCAGCAGCGAGATGGTGGCCAGACCCAACAGCATCAGCATGAAATACTCCGGCGCGCCAAAGTTGATGACCAGGTTGGAGATCACCGGCGCCAGGAAGATCAGCACCAGCAGTCCGAAGGTGCCGCCAATGAAGGAGGCAATGGCGGAGAGGCCCATTGCCTGGCCGCCCCGGCCCTGCTGCATCATGGGATAGCCGTCCGCCGCAGTCATGATGGCGGGGGCGTCGCCAGGGGTGTTGATCAGGATGGCGGTAATACGCCCGCCGTACATGGTGCCCATATAGACGCCCACCAGCAGAGATAACGCCTGGTCCACCGGCAGGGTGAAGGTAAGCGGGATCATCAGGGCAATCCCGGCGGAGGGCCCCAGTCCGGGCAGGGCGCCCACCACAGTGCCCACAATGGAGCCCAGCGCGATGATCAGAAGGTTTGCCGCCGTAAGGAGGGACACCGCCCCTTGGGCCAGAGATACTAACGATTCGATCATGATCCGTCCCTCCTCTTACAAGAAATTGAAGATGGTGATGGGGATGTTCAGCCACAGGCCGAAGATGGCCCACACCACTGCAGCTGTGGCCAGGGCAACGCCAAGCCCTTCCAGCAGCGGATGCCGCTCCACCGCAAAAATGATATAGAAGGTGAAGACCGCTACGGAAGAGATAATGCCCAGATGCTCCATCAGCAGAACGAAGGCCACCAGGCCCACCAGATAGAGGCCCAGGCGGGTCAGCGCACGCTTGCTCAGGTGGATGTCGGCGGTGGATTTGTCAAAGATGAACAGCAGTACGCAGCAGACGATAATAACCACCAGCATGACCGTCGGCAAAAAGCCGGGGCCGATGGTGTATTGGGACTGGAGCGGCCAGCTCAGGGACTGACTCAGCAGAAATCCGCTGATCAGAGCCATCGCCAGCAAAAAAAGCCGGTTACTGGAGAGCTTCATGTAGTTTCCTCCCATAAACATGCAAAGATAAAATTTGAATGTGGAGGAGCGGCAGACCGCCGCTCCTCCACAGATCGTCCGGAACTTAGATCAGGCCCATTTCTCTCATAGAGGTCTCATACTCCGTGTTCAGGGTATCCAGGTAAGCCTTAAAGTCGTCGCCGGTCAGCAGGTTCTTCTGCACACCGTTGGGGATCAAATAATCGTTCTCCCAGGCGTCGGTCTCGCTGAGGCGGGTAAAGAGGTCAATATAGTACGCCTTAGCCTCCTCCGACATATTGGCGGGGCCGGCTACGCCGCGAAACACACCCAGCTCGATGGCATAGCCCTGCTCCTTCATGGTGGGGATGTCAGGCAGCTGGCTGTTGCGCTCGCCGGTGGCGATGCCCAGCGCCACAAAGTCGCCGGTGGACAGATAGTCGCCGCAGGAGTTTACGTTGGTGCTGATGGCGTCCACCTGGCTGCCCAGCAGGGCGGTGACCAGCTCGCCGTCGCCCTGATAGGGGATATAGTTCAGGTCTGCGCCGGAGGTGTCCTTCAGCTTGTTCACAACGATGTTGTCGATGGAGCCGGTGCCGGTGCCGCCCACCGTGCGGGGTGCGGAGAGCAGATCACTCATGGAGGTGATGCCGGAGTCGCCCCGGACAACAATGACCTCGGGGTCCAGGCCGAAGCAAACCAGAGGGGTGAAGTCCTCATAGGTCAGGCCGGTGTCGGTGGACAGAGGGGTGGTGAGGAAGGAGGAGGTGACGCACATCACATAGTAGTCCTCACCGGCATGGCCGTTGACGTAGGCCATGCCCACAGCGCCGGAGCCGCCGTCTTTATTGACCACGTTCATATTGGCGCCGGGAGCCAGATTCTTCTCGTTGATGATCTTCAGCGCGGTGCGGAGCATAATGTCGTGCCCGCCGCCCGGACCGTAGGCGGCCACCAGCTCGATGGGCCGCTCAGGGAACGAGCTGGCCGTGCCGGAGCTGGAAGCGGGTGTGCTGGAGGCGGGTGTGGAGGCGGCGGGTTTGGAGGTGCTGGAGTTGCCGCCGCTGCAGGCAGCCAGACTCATGGTCACAGCCATTGCAAGCACAAGGGTCAAAAGCTTTTTCATAGAAAATCCTCCTCTTAGTAAAATAATGGATGCAGTTCGTTCCGCTGAATGGGCCGTCACGTCTTGGCGGAAGCTAAGGGGATCCGCCTGAGAAGCCCCAAAGCTTTTTCGTCGATCCTGTCCCTCCAGCGTTATGATTATTGTAACGATTTTCTTCAATAATGTAAAGATCGTTTCATTTACTTGCAGTTTTTTGTCGCTTTACTCAATTTGAAAGTGGTCTATTGTGCGAAATTATATGAAAATCTTGACATTGTCCTCAAAATTATGATAAAATTTATTACACTTTTCTGCAGTCCGTATCCCTCCGCGCCGGGAGAGCCATTTTTATGTGCAAGGAGGTCCTATTCCCATGTCTACCCCCGCATCCTCAGACATCCTGCTGCAACTGGAGCACAAGCTGCCAGAGCTGTCCAAATCCCAGAAAAAGGTGGTGGAATTTGTGCTGAGCAACCCGGTGAAGGGCGCGGTCGCCACGGTCCAGGAGCTGGCCAGCGCCTCTGGCGTCAGCACCGCCACAATCGTCCGCACCGTGCTCCGCCTGGGCTATGACAGCTACTCCAATTTTCAGCATGAGCTCCACGCCTTCCTGATGTTCTATGCAGTCCCCATCCGGAGGATCGAGTCCCTGTCCCAGGTCAACGCCGAGGCGGGGTGCTACGATATCGACACGATCCTGCAGCAGCAGATCGACAACCTTTTGACTACCCGGTCCAATCTCTCCGACCAGCAGGTCTCTCTGGCGGTGAATATGCTGCTGAACTCCTCCCACATCTACGTCATTGCCGAGCGGAACTGCCGGGTCACTGCCTACTACCTCTACCACAACCTGAACCGGATCACAGACCGGGTGGATCTGCTGTCCTACTATGACTACAACCTTCCGGAACACCTCCACCGCATTGGCGGCGGCGATGTGGTGATCTCCATCTGCATGCCGCGGTATGCCGCCCGGATCGTCAACGCCACCCGCATCTGCAAGGAGCGCGGAGCGAAGATCATCAGCATCACAGACGCTACCACCTCCCCCCTGTCTGAGTTCTCCGACTGCACCTTTACCGTTCAGCAGCGCAGCTTCGGCCTGCACAATTCTCAGCTGGCCTCCCTTTTTATCGCGGAGATTCTCATCACTCAGCTGTGCTGGCTGGATGTGGAGCGGGCCAAAAACAATCTGGAGGAGACCGAAGCGATCTTTCAATCCCTGCGCACAAAGCCGGCGCACGCCCTTGTGGCCCGGTGAGCGCAAAAGAACCGGAGGGAGACGCTTCGTTATGACGCATCTCCCTCACGGCCAGAAAATGGGCGCACTGCTCCCTGATTTCCATTAAATGTATGCAAACGTCCCACTTCGGGGCGTTTTTTGTGTTTTATAGAGGGACACGCAAGCCTCTCCTGCGAAAGGAGGCTTGCGCACTCAATTACATCAAGGAGGAAACACACATGCCAAGCAATTACACACCAAACTACCGGTTGAGCCAGTGGGCGCGGCCGGACAAGGTCCTGATGGAGGACTTCAACGCCGACAACGCGAAAATCGACGGAGCCATTAAGGCCCAGGCCGACGGTCTGGCCGCAGAGGTCAGCGCACGGACCGCTCTGGCGGCCCAGATGGCAAAAAAGGGCAACTGCCGCATCGGCACCTTCTCCTACACCGGAACCGGCAAAGCAGGCGACGGCGCTACCGTCTCCATCAACTTTGCCGCCCGGCCGGTGGTGTTTTTTGTCCTCGGGCCCAGGTGCCTGCTGGTGGCCGACGGCACCGGGCGCAACACCTACATCGGCTACTACAGCAACCCCGGGTACGGCAGCTCCTTCCAGGGGTCCGCCGCGTCCATTACCTGGTCCGGGAATACCGCCGCGCTGACAATCCCGGAGAACCTCCCCGACCTGAACGTCAATCATTACACCTATAAGGTAATCGCGTTTTTTGCCTTAGACGCCTAAAAGGTGACAGGAAGGCCCGCCCCTTTCGGGACGGGCCTTTTGCTGCGAATCAATCCGATGACTCAAGAAAATCAGGCGATATTCAGAGTGATTGTGATAGTTCCATCGGCAGTTATATTCGCGCTTACGGTAACAGAACCGTTTACAGCAGTGCCAGCTGCGAAGGTTGTACCAGCCGCATCAGTGCCGCCAGCGGGAAGACCGGTCTCAGTTCCCTTTGTCATACCAGTTCCAGCTACAGCAGCGTTAACGGCCTGGTTCTGTGCAATGGTCTGGTCGGTGTCAGGAGTCAAGCTCAGATTAATCACAACATTGGTAGCCACACCACCCTTGACAAACACATCCCCATCATCGTTCGCATCAGCAATGGCCTGAGTGACAGTCCAGTCGGTCAGAGTGGGAACAGCACCCAGAGACACCTTGTAGTAGCCAAAGTCAGTGCTTTTGACTTCCTTATCGGCAACAAGGGTCATCTTGGTTGCGTCTGCACCGGTGGAGGTGTACTTTCCAACGTTATTACCAGCAATGGTCAGCTCCACACCATGGGGAACCTTCAAAGCGTCATCATCGTTGGCGGGGATATCCGTAGCAGCCCCAGCAACAAGGCCCTTGCTGGTATCAGCAGCCCAGGCGACAGTCAAGTCACCAGTGGTGTGAATGATCCCAGCCGCCAGCTTCAGGTCAACCATCTTCCACTGCACAACCACGTCGATGGTCTCGGTGCTGGAAGTGATGGGGTGAGAGGTATTACCGGCGATCTCGTAGTCAGCATTGAGAGTGGTATTGGCATCATAAGCAACCTTGATCGGGCTGGTGGCGGAGGATTCGTCGATAACGCTCATGATCTCAGCGTCAATGACGTCGTAACCAACCACGGTACCGCTACTGGAGCCGGCCCTATACTGGACCATAACCTTCTTGGTCTCGCCACCATCCTTGGTGTAGACATAGGTGACGGTCGCGGTGGTGTTCTCGCGGAAGTTGCTTACAGCCCAATTAGCGGTACTCTGGGTGTAACCGGAAACCGCAGTAGCGGTGAGGGGGCTGGCGCCATACCAGGTGATGGTCTCAGAAGGAGCAATGCTGGCGCCGTTGGCGTCCACCTTATTGACGGTCACGGTCATGGGCTTGACGGCCTCATAGTCGGGCCGGGCAGCACCGGAGCGGTCGTCCAGGATGATGGAGGTGGCAGCGCCATCCTCGATCACAGCGCCGAGGTAGCCGCAGAAGGAGCTCTTGTCGCTGTCCAGCCGGTTCAGAGCGTCCTTCAGGGCGTCATAGCCGGTGCCGACCTCTTCCACGCTGTCGAACTTGTCGCCATGGTTCTTAGCGGCCAGGGCCAGAACGACCTTGACAGTGGGAGCCACGGAGAAGCCCTCGGTCTGGGCGGTGTTGGTGTACAGAGTGCCGTTCTTGAAGCTCAGGTCGGCGCGGCTTCCGCTGGCGCCATGGCTCTGACCACCGCTGGCGCCGCAGTAGTAGTCAGCATACAGCAGAACGGTCTTGGAGGTCTCGTAGTTGTAAGCAGCGATGGGGCCGTTGCCAGCGGGGCCCTTGTCATCGGGGTCAAAGCTGTTGCCGTTCACAGCATTCACGACCTCGTCCACATCGTTGACGAAGCGGTCCCAACCGAAGTCGAAGTCGATGTAGGTGCTATTCACAACGCGGTTGTGGGTGTCGGCGGGATTAACCTTGGCGTTGGGCTTCAGGCCGGAGACGTGGCCCTTGGCATCGAAGCGGACCTCATACCATTTGCCGCTCTCAACACCGGTGTTCAGGTACGCGCTCTGGTCGTCAACCTCAACCAGGTCGACCTTCTCACCATTGATGATGGCATCGCGGTGCCACTCCCACTCGTCGTTGCCCAGGTAATCCTCACGCTGCACGCCGCTGGTGATGTAGGCGTACTGAGCGGAAGTGCCCTTGTCATCGGCAGCCAACAGGACCACGCTGATGATGTAGCCGTCCTTGTCGTACAGGATATAGGCCTCATTTTTGGCGTGCTCGTCGTAGTTGTTATCGGGGTCGGGATCGGGATCGCCAACAGCAGTGTTGTCGGGGTCGACAGGCACACTGTAGTTGTTCACGGTGAAGTCCACGTTCTTCACGCCGGTGGTGACGGAGTCAACGTCGTCCACGATGAACATGGGCTTGTTGCCGTCCTTCACGGTGACGCGCTCCATCTTAGCGTTGATGTAAATGGTGTCGTCGTTGCCGTAGACGCGGGTGAAGTCGCCCATGTCGCCAACGCTCTTGTGTGCCACCTTGGAGCCGTCCAGGGAGACGTTCTTGGTGTTGATGTCGAAGGTGTTGGGATCAGCGTCCATGGCACTCTGGGCCACCTTCTTGGGATGGTTCGCAAGGTAGGTGGGATCGGTGCTTTCGGAGTTAATACCCACCTCTTTCAGGGTGTAAACGTCATTGGCGTTCTTGGTGTAGGTGCACCAGGTGTTCACCTGAGACAGGTTTCTGCCGCCGGCGGCCCAGTCAACCTTGCTATCCTTGGTGTTCACCACGACAGTGTCCATGGTGCCGTCCAGGAAGATGACGTTGACGTTGGCGTTCTTGGCGTACAGGTTGCTCTCGCCGGCGTCGGTGCCGGTGACGAACACGTACTGGTTGGCCTTCTCGTTCAGCTCCAGGCCAATGAGGTAGCCATAGGCGTCCAGAACGATGTTGTAGGTGACGTCCTTCATGTTGACGTCGTCGTAGGCGTCCAGCACCTCCACGTCATAGCGGGCGGTGTCGGCGTGGTCATACTGGGTGCCGTCGGCGTTGACCCAGTTGTCCTTTTTGAAGGAACGCAGGGTGACCTCAGACAGGACCTCGGGGGTGACCATGCTCTGAACACGGCCGTCAGCCACGGTGATCAGGAACTTGTCGTCCTTCTTCACGTCCTCGATGGCGAAGTCCTCGCCGTCGACAACGATCTTGGTCTCGTCCAGATCCTCATCCTTAATGTAGATGGGGCTGGCCGGGGCACCCTTGTTATCCATGTTGTAGCCCTTCAGGGTAACCTCGTCCCGCTTGGAGTCGTAGTCTTTCTCGGCGATAGCCAGGTAGGTGTTGATCACGGCCACATAGACCCGCTCAACGTCCTTGCTGTCGTCCACAAACACCTGAGTCAGCACGCCTTTGCCAGTGCGGCCCACACCGTCGGTGTTGGCGCGGACCAGGCTGTCGGTGGTGAAGTAGGAGTTGTGGTTGTCAGAGTCCTTCAGGATATCGCGGGCGCCGGTCGTGGAGGTCTCCACGCCGTCGATGGCGATGTCGAACTCGTAGTTGTCGATGACGTCTCTGGTCAGCAGATCGTACAGCATACGGCCGGTGACCTTCTCGGTGTACTCAGCCTTCAGCAGCTCCTTCTTCACATAGGAGCCGATGGTCTTGCTTTCAAACTCCCAGGTCCGGGTGGGACGGTAGAAGTCGTCAGTCGAGCGCTCGTTCAGCTTCAGGCTGCCGTTGTACAGCTGCTCGCCCAGCTCCACGATGGGGCTGTCGTTGGTGGAGCCCATGGAGGTGGCGCGAACC
>Ga0209064_1004584_pt1 | contig 10108 bp, 7 predicted proteins | sample Inofromicrocosms_FD_187498 | JGI IMG/M metagenome (GOLD analysis project Ga0209064, IMG submission 187498) | Mouse cecum microbial communities from Vienna, Austria - Inoculum for glucosamine and mucus D2O microcosms (SPAdes) (version 2) | ecosystem: Host-associated > Mammals > Digestive system >... | reverse complement strand
TCATGTCGGTCTCGGCATAATGCCTGAGAACCTCTTCCCGGATTGCCTGACGTTTTTGTCGCGGCAAACTCTGAAATTTAATCATAATTTGACTCTTTTATGAGTCAACTTTTTTCAGGGCAAGACAACCAAATAGGGGTATACTATGTTTCCAAAAGCAACTTCGGTATCGGTCAAAAGGTCGGCGAATATTCGGATTTCTCATTTTTAGCACCCGCTAATTTTGAAAAATTTATTGAAAAAATCAATGCTCTTAGCCTGACCCAAGAGGAAATAGACAGAATCAAGGAGCAACGAGAGAAAGAAATTACCACGAGTTTAACCAAACTTAATAATGAAATTTACCAAAACGAAAAAGGGCTGGGAGAGAATGATCGGGTCTACTTGGTTGCAGCATCTATTATTGCGACACTCGGTATTCCCAACAAGGTATCTCCGCTTGAAAAGTCGGATTTGAAATCTTCATTAGAACAAGGTAATACAGATGGCGATATAATCGTGAGAAAGATTCGTGCATTTCTGAATGAAAAACATTTGCCCGATGAGAAAAAACAACTCATCATCAGAACTTTGGAGAATACCTTGACTACGGACAACATCAACAGGCCAGAAAAAGGAGAAAGCCAACTGAAAAGGGTGTTTATCAAAATTGTAGATACCTTAGGGATTTACTATAAAATTGGTCTTACCACCGACTTCACAGGAAAGCTTTTCAATGAAATGTATAGTTGGCTCGGCTTTACGCAGGACAAATTGAACGATGTTGTATTGACGCCATCCTATGTTGCTACGTTATTGGTCAAGTTGGCTCGTGTTACTAAAGATTCTTATGTATGGGATTTCGCTACAGGTTCGGCAGGATTGTTGGTTGCCGCGATGAACGAAATGTTAGTTGACGCAAAGAATAATATACACTCCCCGGAAGAACTTACAGCTAAAGAAACGGTAATCAAAGCGAATCAGTTATTGGGGTTGGAATTGCTGCCGAGCATCTATATGCTAGCTGTTCTCAACATGATTCTGATGGGAGACGGTAGTTCAAATATCTTAAATAAGGACTCGTTAAAAGACTTCGATGGCAATTATGGTTTTGGTGCGGTCAATGCAAAATTCCCCGCTGATGCTTTTGTCTTGAATCCTCCGTATTCTGCCAATGGCAACGGAATGAACTTTGTTGAAAAGGCTCTTGGAATGATGAACAAAGGTTATGCCGCTATTATCATTCAAAGTTCGGCAGGTTCTGGTAAAGCAAAAGAGTATAACAAAAGAATATTAGAAAAGAATACACTTCTGGCGAGCATCAAGATGCCCATCGACTTGTTTATCGGCAAATCTAGCGTCCAGACGAATGTCTATGTGTTCAGGGTTGGCGAAGCTCATACGAAAGATGATATCGTGAAATTTATAGACTTCTCAAATGATGGATATACGCGAACCAATCGCAAAAAGGCCAGTTGTAATCTACGGGATACCGACCATGCCAAAGAACGCTATGAGGAGGTTGTTAACTTAGTTCGTTTCGGGAAAAAGAAGCTAAAATATCTTGCAGAAGCAGATTATTACGAAGGAACTATCAACCCTAATAATGGAGCAGACTGGAATCAATCCGCTCCGATTGACACCAAACCGACCTTGCAGGATTTCAAAAAGACAGTAGCAGATTACCTTGCATGGGAAGTGTCCAATATTTTGAAACGCCAAAAAGTCGAGGAGGACGGCCTGGGAAAATAGACGCCCCACTTAACAAAAAACTGTCTGAGATTAAGTGGGGCGAATATCGGTTAGGGGATCTATTTGAGATACAAAATACATTGAGTTTCAATGCGGATCAATTGACATTCGGTACAGAGTATGATTACATTACACGAACTTCACAGAATCAGGGTATTTTACAAGAGACGGGATTTGTAAATAAAGAGAATATTAACGATGCAGGGACATGGAGTTTAGGATTACTGCAGATGGATTTTTTCTATAGGCGTAAGCCTTGGTATGCAGGGCAGTTCATTAGAAAAATAATTCCCCAATTCGAGGTTACAGAAAGTTCTGTTTTGTTTTTTACCACTCTCTTAAATAAACAAAAGCCTAAACTGTTATCCGTTCTGGTCAGAGATGTTGATAAAACGTTTCTGAATATTGCTATCCATATTCCTGTTTTGGACACTGGTGAAATAGATTTTGATTTCATTAGCTCCTTTATAAAGGAGCTGGAAGCAGAGCGTATAAAGGATCTGGAAGCCTATTTAACCGTTACGGGATTTAAAGATTATATTCTGACAGAGGAAGAGCATAATGTTCTTGATAGCTATAAAGAGTGGGAGTGGAACTCATTTAATCTTGAAGACTTATTCGGGAAATCGACACGAGGTAAACGCCTGAAGAGTGCAGACCGGATTCAAGGCGAATTACCTTTTGTAACGGCCGGTGAAGCAGACGAGGGTATATCCGATTTTATCGGAAATGATGTAACTGTCTTTTCTGAAAATACGACAACAATAGATATGTTTGGTTCTGCAAAATATAGAAACTACAGATATGGCGGAGATGATCATGTTGCAATTGTACACACCGAAGCTTTGCCCAAATTGGCTTCGATTTTCGTCACATCGGCAATTCACAAATCATCTCACAACGGACAATTCAATTATTCCAAAAATTTCTATGCAAAAGATGCGGATGCATTAAATATTCAGTTGCCATCTCGTAATGGGCATCCAGATTATGACTGTATGGCAACATTTATTTCTGCCGTGCAAAAAATAGTCATAAAGGAGGTTGTACAATATGCAGACAAAAATATTGATGCTGTAGATATTATAAGATAAACACCAAAAGATCAATAAATATGCCGTATCCAATAGATAAGAAATTTGTAATAGCAGTCGCTTCAAGTGCGCTATTCGACTTAACGGAGTCGGACAGCGTATTCAGACAGCAAGGAGAGAGTAAATATCGGGAATACCAAGAGAAAAATATTGACAATCCTTTCGAGAAAGGTGTCGCTTTCCCTTTTATAAAAAGATTACTGAACCTAAACGAATCTTTTCCGGATAAACAACCAATAGAAGTCGTATTGATGTCAAAAAATAGTCCCGAAACAGGAACAAGGGCATTTCGATCTATACAGCATTATGGTTTAGATATAAGCCGAGCCTGTTTTACAAGTGGGCGATCGAATTTCCAATATCTTCCCGCTTTTAATGCCACATTGTTCCTTTCGGCAAATTTAGACGATGTGAAATCCGCACTTGATATGGGCTATTCTGCCGGACGTGTATTAAGTAGACACTATATACAAGATAATGACAGCGATAACGAATTAAGAATTGCTTTTGACTTTGATGGAGTTTTAGCAAATGACGATTCGGAGAAAATATATAAAGCAACCGGCGGAAATATGAAAGAATACTTCCAACACGAACAGCAACATGCCAACGAAGCTTTACCACTGGGGCCAATTGGCCCATTATTACAGAAAATATCTGTTTTCCAGAAATTGGAAAACAGAAAGGCAGAAAAGGAAGCTTCTTATCAGCGCATTCTAAAAACAGCAATTGTTACGGCAAGAAATGCTCCCGCTCACGAACGTGTAGTAGCTTCTTTAAAGGAATGGGGCGTAGAAGTAGATGATGCTTTCTTTTTGGGTGGAATTGACAAATCTAGAATATTGAATGTAATGAAGCCTCATATTTTCTTTGATGATCAAATGACACATTTGGAACATATTGATAATGTTCCTGCTGTTCACATTCCTTTTGGCATTACAAATAAATAAATTGGTAATGATTAATTTCGACGAATACATACGCCAAGGCGAGCCACAGAAACGGGAGAAAGGTTACGCATGGCAGACTGCAATAGGGTTGCAGGCTGTCGATGGCTTGAAGCCTTCCAACTACTTGATTGAGACCGCTCGTAAAGATATTGAGGGCGAGATTACAATCGACGAAGCCGAACAACTTATTCGTAGCTATTATCAATCGAAAATAGCACATACGCCCGAAGATGCAGAAATCCACGAAGCGGATATGGCATCTACCAACATACGTCGACTTCTTACCGAGAAAACTTTTGCTTTTACACTTGTCGGACTGACATCAATTCATCATCGTATTTTTGACGGAGTTTTCAAATTTGCGGGGCAAATCCGCGATTACAACATTACCAAAAAAGAATGGGTGCTGCGTGGTGATACGGTGCTGTATGTTTCCGCACCTGACCTTCGCAAAGCGATTGAATACGACTTGGAACAAGAACGCCAGTTCGACTATTCCAAAGTGAACAGGAATGGATTAGTGAACCACATAGCCAAATTCGTATCTGGATTATGGCAAATTCATCCATTCGGCGAGGGAAATACCCGGACGACTGCCGTATTTACGATTCTCTATCTACGCTCTATGGGCTTTGACGTAACAAACGACCTGTTCGCCAATCATTCGTGGTATTTCCGTAATGCGCTGGTACGCGCCAACTACCAAAACGTGCAAAAATGCATCATGCGTAATTCCGAATATTTGGAGCGATTCTTTCGCAATTTGTTATTGGGTGAAAACAATGAGTTACGTAATAGGTGTATGGTGGTTAATGCTCCGGAAGAGCTGACAGCCAAACAAGTCCAGCAAATCGACCGTACAAGTACCGAACAACCTGCCGTACAAGTAACCGAACAAGTTCGCGCTTTGTTATTAGCTTTGTCAAACGAACAATTATCGTTAAAAGTATTGATGGAGAAAGTCGGTCTGAAACATCGTCCGACATTTTTAGAGAATTATATAAGCCCCGCTTCCGAAGTCGGGTTTCTCAAGGTGCTATATCCCGACAAGCCCAATCACCCGAGACAAAAAATACCTGCTTACAGCAAAAGGGCTGGCTTTATATAACGAAATCAAGAAAATGCAATAGTCTTGATAATTGCTTACATTTCGGATCTTTCCATCCTCATAGCGACATTCTTTTGTGACATTTTATCGGATGGCTTTCGATGGTTGGGGCTGTTTCTTGCATTGGACATTTACCAAAGCTGTTTTGATTCGGGCTTGTCATTTGTCCACGAAATTCATTTCGGTGTAGCCTAATATAGTTCCTAGGGATTTGCCATATAATCTGCAAACAGAGATGGGGAGATTGTCCGATGGTAGGAAGATTCTTCATTCCGAGTACAGGATTTTATTATCTGTCCATCAATGCTGCTTTTCTTTTATCCCGTTGTTTTTCACACACTATGATCTGCCAGAGAATTCCGAATCACGGAGCTTGGCGTAAGCGCGCAGGTATTTACGGAGGTTTGAAACCATCTCACGTGTTTCATGAAGCATGTTAAGGTAAACGTACAGCACACTTATTGCCGCAGCATCGCCATCGTGGAGATGAATATAGAGTTGATGGTAAGTGTCGGACACCATGTCCTTTATTTCATCGCAATGCCGCCGCAAAGTTGGTACGTCCTCGGTCTGTTCGCGGTCGATCATTGCCATAGTGTCGTTGAAAAGGGCCGTGACCCTGGTACGCACCATCTCGAAGTCACCTATGTGCCGAGGTGGAAGCGGCAGGAAGTTGTTCTCGACGTGTTCCTTGCATATCTCGCTGATGCGGCGGAGATTGTAGAGTATTGACATGCAGCAGTTGTTCCCGAGATGAAACCACGCACTTTTCTCAATAGCTGTTTCCCGGCTTACCTGGCGCAGGCATAGTGTTTCCTTACGACGTGAACTTTTAAGCACATCTTTCTGGCGCACAAGGGCGTTTTCGGTCTTGTCGAGTGTCCTTACGTCCTCTTTTATAAATGCCGCCGTCACATTGCGGTAGTTCTCTTCGGCAAATGCGATGAACGAGCGTTGGCGGTCGGCAATAAACATTACCAAAAGCTGCCATGCCTGCTGCGGGTCTTTTGTAGAGAGGATAGTCTGGAAAAGCGTGTCGCCCGAATCTTCCACTCGTTTGGCACGGAAGCGGCGGTTGCTGCGGATTATCAGCAGGATTGTCAGTGCGGCAAGGACGAACATCACCCAATGGCCTCCATAGTGCATCATCAGCACAATCAAACCTGCGCCTATGAACGCCACTCCCGCCGTTATGAACCATCCTCCTATCACCGAGATAACTCCCGTGATACGGAACACGGCGCTTTCCCGCCCCCATGCACGGTCGGCAAGCGATGTCCCCATCGCCACCATGAAAGTGACAAATGTCGTCGAGAGGGGGAGTTTGAGCGATGTGCCAAGTGCAATCAACGCGCCTGCAAGAACAAGGTTTACCGAGCCTCGTATAAGGTCGAATGCCGCGCCTTGATCCATTACAGTCTCATCAACATTGAACCGTCGGCCGAACCATTCCCTGATCCTGACGGGTGTTACACGGCGTCCCCATGCCAGAAAGGAGAGAGCCCACCGAACAAGACGCCGTGCAAGCCGTGACGAGCCGAACATCTCATCGCCTCCATTCTGGCTACCAAGACCTATTTCGGTCTGTGCCACACGATGAGCCTTCTTAGATGTGGCAAGCGCAACGACCATCACCAACCCAGCCCCTATAAGAAAGTACAGCGGGGTATTGGACGGACCATTGAGCGAGCCCATAAGGAATCCAGTAGAGTCGCCCGCACCATTTGCAATATAGTCCTGATATGATGCAAGCCCCGTCAGCGGCACGCCGATGAAATTCACAAGGTCATTGCCGGCGAACGCCATAGCCAATGCGAATGTTCCCATAAGTACGATGACTTTCAACACGTTCACTTTAAGGGCATGAAGCAGCTGCATCAGGACGGTGAATCCTGCGAAACAGCATCCGATAATAAGCAGCGTGTTTGTATTTATCCAGGCTTTCACTTCGGGAGTCATAAACGTCAGGTCTTTCGCCCCTTTGATGAGCAGGAAATATACAATCGCGGTGGCGCACAAGCCTCCGAAAATACCGATTTTAAATTTCAGCCTGCTACGGTAGTTGAACGAGAAAATCATACGTGACAGGAATTGCACCAGTGTCCCGAAAAAGAACGCGACAGCCACCGATATGAAAATACCCAAAATAACAGACAGAGCCTTTTCGGTGTTCAATAAGTCGTTTAACCCTAATCCGGTAGAATCACCTGCCATCTTTATGAGTGATACGACAAATGTGGCCCCAAGAAGCTCGAACACCATCGACACTGTGGTGGATGTAGGCATACCCAACGTGTTGAACACATCAAGAAGGATGATGTCGGCGACCATTACAGCCATAAAGATGCATATAATGTCGTAGAACGAGAAATGCTCGGGCCGGAATATGCCATGACGCGCAATGTCCATCATGCCATTGCTCATGGCCGCACCGATGAATACGCCTATTGAAGCGACAATGAGGATACGCTTGAACGAGGCCGCTTTCGAGCCTATAGCCGAGTTGAGAAAATTTACGGCGTCATTGCTTACACCTACCGACAGGTCGAAGATTGCCAGCAGGAACAGGAAGACCACGACGCATAGAAACAATATGTCCATAGCTTACTTTAATTTATACTGCAAAGTAAGCCGGATGTTGTTTCATAAATATTTCATAAAGTTTAAGCAGTTGTTAAATCAGCCCTAAGGGTAAATATGAAAATCAGTCCCCCACCCCGCCGGTTTGCAACCTTGATTGTACCGCCGTGCCAAAGGACTGCGTTTTTCACGATTGACAGCCCCAGTCCTGTGCCTCCGGCCTGGCGTGAACGGCCTTTGTCAATACGGTAGAACCGCTCGAAAAGACGCGGCAGATGTTCAGGTGGCACTCCGCATCCGTTGTCGGCAACCGAGATGGCAAGAAACCCGGAGTTTGAATAGCCATCCTTTATCTCGATGCGGGTAGCCCCGGAATATGCCAGTGCGTTGTCAATCAGATTGTGGAATATAGAGGACAGAAGTGAGGCACTACCCTCTATTTCACCATCATACGAAACATTCTGCGCGATTTCAATCCCCTTTTCAGCAGCGATTTCCTTATATTCATCACAAATCTCCGACACCAATTCCTTTATACAGACAGGACTTTTCTGGATATTTTCGCCACCGTCCTCCATCCGCGTTATCACTGACACATCGGCAAGGAGCTTGCGCAGACGCTCATTTGCGGCGTAGCACCGCGCAACAAACTCATCGCGTTTCTCTTCGGAAAGATTCTTGTGCGACATCAGCGTTTCAAGGCACACCTGCATGGATGCTACAGGGGTTTTCAACTCGTGGTTCATGTTGTTGGTTAGCTGCCGTTTTATGCGTATCTTCTCTGCCTGTTCGTGAATGGCGAGGCGGTGCTCATGGTCACGGTCAGTTATGGCCTGTTGCAGACGTGCATAAAGGCGGACGATGTTGTTGGAAATGTCGCCAAGTTCGTCATGTGGAAACGGTTCGGTATCGAAGATACGTTCTCCCCGTTCCGCGCTTTCAGCAAAACGGTTGAGCCGCCCGATGTGCCGCCCTACACGCCGCGTCGCAAAGAATCCGATTATGCACATTATGATTGTCACCACAATCATAACCCAAAGGAAGGCATAATCGGCGGCAAGAAGCTGGTTTAAGGAAACGTTATACGGCATAGCAGACCGCACGACATATCCGTCGCCGCGTTTGGCGGCATAGAAATATGTGCCGCCAGTGCTTTCGCTATGGCGGCGTAGGGCGTAGCCCTCTCCACGTTTCATAGCCTCTGCAATTTCCTTACGGTCGAGATGGTTTGTGCCGGGCAACGAGTCAAGCGAATTGTCATAGACAATCTTCCCGTTGGCATCAATGATGCTTATGCGAAGACCGGGGATATTGTCAGGGATTGTTGACAATGAGGCAAAAACGGTGTCATTGCGCACCAAGCCTTCAAAAATACGGTCATTTATCGTTTGCAGACGGATGTTGAGGCTCTCCGCCTTGAACTGCTTCTCACGGTGATACTGGAATACGGCAAAGCACATCAGCATCAGCCACAGGAAAGCGACCAACCCCAAGAAAAGCCGATGGTGGTATGTGAGCCTAAACCTTGAAGCCATAACCATATCCTGGTCGGGTTACAATGTTCTTACCGTATTCTCCGAGTTTGGATCTCAACCGCGTTATGTTGACATCCACCACACGGCCAAGCACTATTACGTCCTCCGGCCATATCCGCTGCAATATCTCATCGCGGGAAAATACCCTGCCGGGATTGCGCAGCAACATCAAAAGCAGCTCAAACTCCTTGCGGGGCATTTTTACTTCCTTACCGTTGACAGTGCAAAGTTTCCGCTCAGGAAACACCGATATGCCCTGGAATGTGACAGGCGCATTCATGGAAAGCGGTTCTACATTAGAGGCCGTACGCCTTAGCACGGTCCTCACTCGGGCAAGCACGTTGCGTATTGAATACGGCTTGGTTATATAATCGTCCGCACCTATGTCAAGACCGACTATCATGTCATCTTCCGTGTCCTTCGCCGTGCAAAATATTATAGGTATCCGTGCGGTAGTGTCCTTCTTTTTGAGGATAGCGGCTAGCTGTATGCCGCTTATGCTGCCCATCATTATGTCAAGCAGTATGAGTGAGTAGGCCGACAGGTCCATTGTCAGGGCTTCTTCCGCGCTCAAAGCCGTGTCAACGGCGTAGCCCTCAGCCTCCAGATTGAAACGCAGGGCCTCGCAAAGTGTTTCCTCATCGTCCACTACGAGTATTCTTGTCTTATCGTTCATGATTCAATCTCCTATGGACTGCAAAATTACTGCGAAATACTGACATTCTGGTAGCCCATCATAAAGTTTAATATAAATTTAATCATATTTGTTACCAAATTTATATATCAACCATACTACAATTATAAATTGAAGATAACCAGCCTATTGTTGTGGTGATTAATTTCCCAATAAAGAACAATGGTATCCTTCTTAGAGATTGTCTAAATTTTAGTGCGAAATAATGTTATTAGGCATAACAAACCCTCAATCAGGGTGTTGAAAGAGAAAAACTAATAATATGCACGAAATTAATCTCTATCAGACGCATCTGACCGAGGGTCAATGGTCTTATATAAACAAAGAATTCCTTGAAAATGATAGCCGCAAGAGAAAATATTCTTTACAATCGGTTTTTGAAGCCATCCTCTACCTTCTGGTCAGCGGGTGTCAAT
>Ga0209064_1004578_pt1 | contig 10117 bp, 16 predicted proteins | sample Inofromicrocosms_FD_187498 | JGI IMG/M metagenome (GOLD analysis project Ga0209064, IMG submission 187498) | Mouse cecum microbial communities from Vienna, Austria - Inoculum for glucosamine and mucus D2O microcosms (SPAdes) (version 2) | ecosystem: Host-associated > Mammals > Digestive system >... | reverse complement strand
ATTTTACAGCGTAAAATTAGGTGATAATGGGCGTTTTTGCCACACGTTGAGGCCCTCATAAGCCGGGGCCGCGACAACTCCGACACCATAATGTGACACCGCCAAAAACAAAATAGCGATATGGAACAGAAATATTGCCAGAGCTGCGGTATGCCGCTCAACGAGCATAACCACGGCACTAACGCCGACGGCTCCCTCAACGAGGATTACTGCATCTACTGCTACAAGGACGGCAAGTTTACGCAGGACATGACCATGGAGCAAATGATCGACCACTGCGCTCAGTTCACCGACGAGATAAACAAGCAGTCAGGACAGAACCTGACGCAAGAACAGGCCAAGGAGATGATGCGCCGCTTCTTTCCACACCTCAAACGCTGGAAAGAAGTGATTACGATGATATTGTTGCCGCTGACAATGTCCCTTTATTCGGGGAATGCGTATGCTTTAAATGGCTCGTGGCGCGGAGATCTGAATTTAGGTCAGATAAAGGTTCCTTTGGTATTTAATTTCTTGGAAAGCGAATCAGGAGAAACACAGTGCACTTTGGACTCGCCTTCGCAGGGCGCTGAAGGGATCGCGACAGAGGTTGTGCATTGCTCCGCCGACTCAATTGCGCTTACCTGCAATGTGATCGGAGCATCATATACGGGCAAAATATCCGACGGCAATATAGAGGGACTGTTTCAACAGCGGGGCTATACGTTTCCGCTTGATTTAACCCCGGACATACCTATTAAAGAGCGCCGACCCCAGACGCCTAAACCTCCATTCCCTTATAGCGTCACCGACACCACATTTGTAGCAGCGGATGGCGCTATAATGAGCGCGACACTCACTTTGCCGAGAACCGCGGACAGCAAAAAGATACCGGCTGTGGTGATGGTTACAGGCAGCGGTCCGCAGAATCGCGACGAGGAGTATTGCGACCATAAGCCGTTTGCCGTCATTGCCGATTTTTTTGCCCGCAATGGCATAGCGTCTCTGCGTTATGATGACCGCGGCACAGGCAAATCAGGCGGCAACTATCTCGCATCCACTACTTACACAAACAAGGACGATGCGGTCAGTGGTGTTGAATGGCTTCGTTCCGTTCCCTGTATTGGCGATGTCGGCGTGCTCGGTCATTCCGAGGGTGGTACTATAGCTGTTATGATCGGCGCAGAGGATAAGGCAGACTTTATCGTGTCGTTGGCCGGAATGGCTATCTCCGGCAAGGAGACACTGATGAGACAGAACAGTCATAACCTCGACAAACTGGCTTTGTCGGATGCCGACAAAGCCAACAGCCTGAAACTGATAGAATTGGGATTTGACGCAATTATCGCTCAGGTACAGAAGGGTCAGAACGTGCCTGTTGACGTAGACTCGCTTGCCGCCGACAACAACCTGCGGGTGCCGGAGCAAATCTTACAGTCGTTAAAAATGACCCAGAGCACACGCGCTCCCTGGTTTGACGCATTTCTGGTGCTCAATCCCCGCGAATATCTTGGAAAAGTGAAATGCCCCATATTGGCAATAAACGGAGAAAAGGACAAACAAGTCTATCCTGATAATCTGACTGTGATAAAGGAGTATATTCCACACGCAGAAACTCTTCTGATGCCGGAACTCAACCACCTGATGCAGCATGCGACGACAGGCGAAATGAGCGAGTACGACGAAATCAGAGAGACAATATCGCCCGATGTGCTTGACGCCATTGTCCGGTTTATCAGAAACACATGCGAAAATCGGGATTAAGGAACGCTCTCTTAGTATGCCTCCTGCATATAGAGAATGTCGAGAACCTCGTCTTTCTGATATACGCCCTTGGCGCATATCATGCCCATCTCTTTTGAGCCGGGAATGCAATCGGCCATACCATGCATATATGCAATCGCTGTATACATCCAATATCAGTCGTTAAGAAACTGTTTAAGGAACAGCTCATTAGCCATACTGAAGATGCTTATATGGAGTTACTCAAAATACATGCCTGTTAGCCAGTTAATACAAAAGCCAATCAGTATGGCGATTGTAAAACTGGCAAATGTGCCTATCAGCACATACTCCGTAATCTTTATGTCTTTGGATTTGTTCAGTTCCCCGAATCTGAAAACAGACTTCGCCGCCAATAAGAAGCCTATGCCTTCAATATTGTCTGTGAATATGAATGTCAGAATCAGTATTCTTTCAAGATATCCAATCCACTTGCCGGCGTTTGGCAAACCTTGAGATGAGGCATCGGCCGGCATCCATTTTTCAAATTCGATAAAGGATTTTATCAAAATCGAAGCGGGTGCAAGCACTGCGATATATCCCGTGGCGATGAGCCAGAAATGTGATGAGAAGATTTCATCAGCCATATTGATCTGAGGCATTCTTGCAAAAGCGAACCACCATAAGCTTATTATAACACAGAAGTGAGCTAACTGGTCCCATATTAAGCTTATAAAAGCTTTCCTGTGACTCATTGTTTTGACCAGGTCTATCGCGAAATGGCTGGCACCAATCACTGCCGGTATAATCCAGCAGTTCCATTGAGCGACGAAAACGTATGCCAATGCCGCCTGGACAAAGGCATGAATAATGAGAGCCTTGTATTTTACAAAGGAATTGTTCGAGAATTTATCGGCACACATTCTGTCACTTTGAAGGAGAAAATCTCCTGTCAGATGTGCCGCAATAAGTTTTATGAGAATGATTGTGTTCATAAAAGTCGTTCTTTAATAAGTTCCTCGTATCTGTTGATATACAGATTCATCAACTCTTCTTTGCCAGCTCTCAGGGCTTTGTCGACCATCTGTCGTGTAATTCCAAGCAGACAACCTATTTCAGCATGGCTTATGTTGGTTATCAGACTCTGAAACATGGCGCGGCTCTGGCTCTGCGTCCATCTTGAAACGATGTCATCTGCAAATGCCGTCGAGACACGCAGCTCCTTATTGACTTCTTCCCAAGGCGTCTCCACTATCAGCCGACACTTATCGATGACATCAAGCCCTCTTCCGGAGAATCTATACGCCTCGCCGTCACTCATGGCAAGAGTGTCGTTTTCATAATCCACAGTCCCAAGACCAATGGATAGGCGGGCATCCCATTGACGGTTATACTCGGCATACTTAAAGGAACGAATATGGGCACGTATGGCGAGTGCAACTTTTAATGAATCAATTGTATTTACGACCCTTATCTGAAAACTGTCCCCACGAAAAATCTCTAAGTCGATTCTTGTCAACGGTGACAGCAATTCAGGCAAAGATTGCAGCATTCGCAACATTGAGTTGCGCTCCTCTACAAGCATTTTAGTGGAATCCACAATATCTCCAGTTATTATCGCTCCAATTTTCATAATCCGAAATTTTGTGCAAATGTAAGCATTTTTATTGATACAGGCAACCGAATTTGGTTGCATTTATAAATTGCAACCATAAAAAGTTGCTACAATAAATGGAGGCGAATAGTTTTAATCCTCAGTGCCTTCTGTGGCAGCGGAGATTCTGGTGTGAAATCGGGCCTAATAAACATGCCGAATAATTATAATGAAGCCTGCCCGGTGAAATGTAATTCCGGATATGTCATATTTCGATAATTTTTTAGTAATTTTACAGCGTAAAATTAGGTGATAATGGGCGTTTTTGCCACACGTTGAGGCCCTCATAAGCCGGGGCCGCGACAACTCCGACACCATAATGTGACACCGCCAAAAACAAAAATTAACTATGAGCAACGAAATTCTTTATATACTACTCCCTGACTATGCGGCGCATGAAGCTGTATATCTCTCGCAGGCAATAGCCTCCGATGATTTTGCGCTGAAAGAAAATCCCAAATATGTCAACAAGACCGTAGCTCCTACAATGGAGCCGGTCAAGTCGATAGGGGGCTTCCGTACATTGCCCGACTATTCGTTTGCGACGCGCTTGCTCCTTTGGGGGAGGTGCGGAGCCGGAAGATGATGGGAGATTATGTCATATATGTTAATGAAAAATGCGTGATAACGGCCTGTGACAATATCACCTTTGTCAAGAAGTTGCCTGTAATTGCAGATTTGATGGCCAATGCCGAATGCGGTTGCCCTTATGAAGGAGCGAAAGAAGCATATATCCTTGACTTCCAAGACCGGCCAAGGGTTCTGAGAGTGATAGAGATGTTATGGAAAGATTTACCATTCCCAAAATCTAAAAAGAAATGACAGAGACTGGCTCATAAATTTAAACAGTTTCTAAGGAATAGAAATGGACTACTTGTTAACAGGCCAGGTCTCCGCGATATCTGCGCTTTGAGTGACAAGGATTTTGCGATGTGCTTTGTGACCTCGTAATATTTTTCCCGTTGAGTCTGTCACCTTTCCTCTCCGGGATGTGTCTTACATGTGAGACGTCTCAAAACAACGTAATAAAACCTCAAAGATATGACAGATATATTAGTTCCCATTTTCATCTGCGTGGTGCTTCCCGTAGCAATAGTGGCAATAGTTTGTGCCGCTGCAATGAACAGCGACAACAAACGTGCGAAAGTGCTTATGAAGGCAATCGAATCGGGCTGCGGAATCGATGCCGACAACCTGGCCGCAGCACTGCAAAAACCCAAGAAAACAGCACGCGAGATTCTCAATCTCCGTTTGCTCCGTGGCTGCATCTTCTCTTTCATCGGACTGGCGCTCTGCATCGTAGGCATTGTATCGTTGTGCATGGGCACCGAGTTCTCAGCCGATCCTGTCACCGTTCCATTGGTATTCGGAGGCGCATCGCTCGCAATCGGTCTGAGCTACCTTGTGGTTTACTTCGTAACCCGCAAACAAATCAAAGACTAACCGGGATATGACTCGCGAGCTATTCATATCCCATGTGGAGGCCACACAGAAAGCGTTCCGGCGCTTTCTCGTGGCTCTCTGCTGCGGTGATGCCGCGCTCGCAGATGATGTTGCACAGGAGTCGTACATCAAGGCCTATCTTTCATGCGATTCATTTACCAATCCTGAAAAATTCAACGCATGGATTTTCAAAATAGGCTATAACACGTTCATAAACCATAAGCGTAGCGAACGTCTTACCGTAGGGATTGAAGATGCAAAGGATATTACCGCACACGACAATGCCGATTCTTCTTTTGCCTATCAGGACCTGTACGAGGCTTTGAACAGGATTCCTGCAAAAGAACGTACATCGGTTTTGCTATTCTATATGCAGGGCTATTCAATCAAGGAGATTGCCGGAATCCAGGACACCACTCAAGATGCAGTGAAGCAACATCTTTCGCGAGGCCGCACGCATCTGCGCGGTTACTTATCTAATTCGATGCACTATGGAAGATGATAAATTAAAATCTTTGTTCGAGAACTTCGAGCCGGAACTGTCGTCAGATTTTCAGTTCGTAAATAAACTCCAACAGAACTTAAACTCTGTGGAGATAATAAAGCGGCACACAGCCGAAGTCCGCGCACGCAATAGGAAAGCTGTTGCCATAGCTGCCATTGTCGGCTTTATTGTCGGCTTCCTTTTTTCGCTGTCGTTGCCTTATATGAGCGAAGCGGTTTCAAACTGGCAATTGACTCTGCCGAGAGAATCAATGCTGAACACATTCGCCGATAACTTCATAATCATTGCATGGCTTGTCATTGGAGGGACGTCGGTATTGGCAGCTCTCAACTCCTACGAAATATCGCTATCGTTAATGAAACGGCCGAATATAAGTCTACGTTTGCATTCCAGATAGATTGAGAATATCAATAATTTAAGTTTCGCAAGTATTTATATCACGCAGAGAGCCGCAGAGGCAGCTGTGTAGAGGTCGATATACCGCATCATAGCTGCCTCTGCGGCTCTCTGCGTGAGATAATATCAATGCGCGACTTCACTTGCGATACTTGAATCAATAATATATGGAGCTGCAAAATTTTGTGTTCGCAAAATGAATCTATGAATATTTCTCTTTTATTATCTCGTAGGCTCGTCGAACGCAGGAATATATCATGCTGTCGGGCATATCTTCATTTAGATTCACCTTCAACCAGAACTTCATGACCTTGTTTACAGGAGTGGTGACGGCTGAATAATGTTCTGTTATACTGGCTATCTCTTCATCAGTGGAACGGAAAGAGACCGATGTGAAATCCTCCATATCTGCCATGCAGAACATGTGGCCAAGTACATAGAACACCAGCAGCGAATCGTAGCGCCGGGCAAACTTCCCGAAGGGAGTCTTCTCGGTCACGCCTTCGATCGACAGACAATAGTCTCTGAGTTCTTCGACGTTCATTTCTTTAGTCTTTTTTAGACTACCTATTTTGATTTTCCTCCAGTAGTTACAGGAAGTCCGTCCTCTTTCCACTCAATGATTCCACCTTTGAGATTGACAACGTGATATCCGAGTTTAGTCAGTACCTCAGCCGCATCCATCGAGCGTCTGCCACTTCGACAGTAGACGAGTATGGTAGAGCCCTTCGACAATTCTTTCTCGGCCATTTGTCGGAAATCAGCAGATTGAACGTTGATGTTCAAAGCTCCGTCAATATGCCCTTCGGCATATTCCTGCGGTGTGCGGACATCAACTAATTGCACGGAATCGGCCTTGATTTTTATGTCAAATTCAGGCGCGGAAACCGAAACGATATCGTCGTTGCTGTTGCAGCCCGATATGTGTATGGCACTAATTGTCATTATAATCAAAAATATGGAGCGTTGGATAATACTTAAAATCCTCTTCATTTTATTGTCGTTTTTGCTTTGCGCAGGAGAATCCATTCAGCCGGAGCCGAACCAATCAGTCTCGCGCTCGTAGTGCAAAGGTATTGCTTTATTTGAAGACAGGCAAATAATAAAGATAAACTTAAGGACAAGACAAAGCTGATTCATAATTAATCGTTGATCTTTTATCATTTATCACTGATCCATATCCTTGTGCTCCGAAATTTCGTCTTGACCCGGTTTGGTCAAATCCTTTCACATGCAGAGCATAATGACCGCCGGCAGATTATTGAATATGTGAAGACCTGCGCCCCACCAAAATCCGAGATTGATACGATAGTACGTTATGGCGAAACCTCCGAAGAGGGGAACGAGAATTACGCAAAGCATATATGGAATCAACAGTAAACTGTAATCACTGAAAGCAACCAAATGGACGAGGCCGAATGCCAATGCACTGATCCATATCGTAGGTCGCAGAAATCTATTTTTTAATTTTGACCATAGCCGGTCGTTTGTCGTAAAATAAATCGCGGAGAATAAAATCGCAGCCCCGATTAACCACGATGATGTAATCCACCATTCCCGGTACATGAGGCCTTGCCATGCGATATAAGCAGGAATTGCCGAAGCACCCAGTGCGATATGCTGTCTCTTGAAGGACAGGCCCAACCTGAAAATACACTCTTCAATCAGCGGAGCCATAAGCGCCACCGTAATTACGATGTAGAAACTATTATGCAGTGAATCTGGCATCCCTGCAAACTTCGTCAACTCTTCAGGGTTAATCCCATACCGGGAATATATATTGCTGCATATAAACAACAGCACGACTGCAATTATTCTTGTTATGAGCCAGAATAACAGTCCATAACCGACAATCCACCATACGGAATGGTTTGAGCGGTCGTCCACTCGGTTCAATATAAACTTCATTTCAGTACCTTTATTTTGTGCTTTCGTCAAAGAGATTGTTTATCTCTTTGATATTCTTTCGATACCAGAGGAATTCGGCCAGCATTGCCGTGGGTGTGGCAATCCAGAGCAATGGAGCTCTGAATGTACCCTTGACGGGTGGTAGGAAGGATGAAGCCGCGAGGCAACCGTATTTCGATGAATCCCCATGTTGTCGGCGATTTCATCATAGCTGAGTTCGTCAAGCCACATCATAATCAAAGCTTTGTCCAAAGGTTTCAGAACTGAAATGGCCTTATATAGCCACTCCAGACGCTCCTTGAAACAATCGTCAATCTCAGTCCCGTATGTTATAATTGGAATTTCCTCAATAGGTATTGTAGTTATCTTATGTTTCAGTTTGCGTAGTGAAAAAATACATGAGTTAATACAGACGCGATAGACCCATGTAGATTCTCTACATTCCTTTCTGAAATTCCGAAACCCGGTGTATAAAGCTAACAATGCCTCCTGCCTTATATCTTCAAAAGAGACATCTGTGGACGCATAGAAATAGCAGACGCTGAAAATAATTTTTTCATGCCTGCCTACCAATTCAGTGAATTGCTTGTCGTATTCTGATTCGTAGTTCATCGCGTTTGTTGTTCTACATAGTTAGTAGCAATGACCGATAGAAAGTTCCATTAAAAGTAAAATTTTTTTGGGGGTAGCGATATCCTTCTTGTCCCACAAAAGACCCGCAACGAGGTCAAGATTCCGATAATGAACCACAACCTCGACTCCATCTGCAAGTAATACGACTATCATTTGCCCTCCGTGGTTGACTGCAACCACGAAGTGCTCGCCGAACACCGATAGCAACTGACCAATGTGAGGCAGCCGCAAAGACCTTCATGGATTACAAAAAGCTATCCTCCGAGGAGATAGCCGACGAGCTTAAAATCGCCGCGTTTTCTCTGTAATCAGCAATGTCGAGCCAAATCGCCGCCATGTCCAAGAAGAACAGCGAGCTATGGTAAAGAGGGATATGAGACCATACTCCCCCCAAAAAAATGGGCATTTACTTTATAAATCAGAAGAGCCGCAAATTTTAATATATTTTCTTTGTTCAGTTTGCTTGGTTTACATCTCGGTTTACACAAACTGTAATTGTTAATAAATGTTTAACTATTTCAATGCGTTGTCGCAGATTGTATAGGATAGGTTACTGTCTATCGGAATGTATGTCGTTTTCGCGGTTGTATAGTTCTTCGTATTCGCCAATGATTCGCTCAATGTCTTTTTTAAGTTGAGGAATATGGCGTACTACCAACCCCCATAGAAATTCAGTTTCCACGCTGTCATATCCGTGTATTATTCGGTTTCGTGTATTGATTACCTCTTTTGCGTTTGGTATTTCAAATGAAGGGTCTTTCTTTCTGATGCGGTTGATGGCTTCTCCCATTATTTCAGTTTTACGCTCAACAACGCATCTGCGCATTATGTCTTTCTCAAACAAATCAAATCTGTTGGGAAAGTCAACAAAGCAACTCTCCAAGTCATTGATTGCTTCCAACACATCCTGCAAATGTTTCAAAATATATTCATCAGCCATAAATCATTTGTTTTGTGCGGTTTACATTGGCGATGAAGTATTTGTTACGTAATCCTTTTCCTACTACCAAATCAACTTTTCTTCCGAAAAGCCGTTCTAAGGCATCATGAAAATCGAAATAGTTTGTAACATAATCCCACTTCTCATGGTCGGTCGTGTCGAAGTCCACAAGCAAGTCCACATCGCTTTGGTCGTTGAATCTATCAGTAAGGATAGAGCCAAAGACAGCCAAAGTCTTGACCTTGTGCTTCCGGCAAAGGTCGATGATTCGTTGTAGGTTTAGTTCAATCAACTTCATAGACTGTTGTGTTACAAGTGCAAAGATAGCGATTCTTTCTGATATATAAACGCTACAACACTGAAAATCGTTGGAAATCCATCGGAGAAGGATGATATTTGGGAATCATGCACTTTTTCTGATTCTGCCCTATAAAATGGATTATTGCTGAAAAATGTACGTTACAGTTCTTGCTTGTGGGGAATAATGTTGAGCTTTTCAATAGCTAAGATTGATTCTTTTTTTGACAATCCTATTCTTGTTTGTGGTTGTATGATATGGAATCTGTGCGAAAGTCCGAACTGACTTGCGCCCATATCATCAATTATTATATAGTTATTAGTAGGATTCTTTCTAAGCCAAGTGTCGATTTTCGCACTTCGGTCAGCACTATCATTTTTAATCCGCCCAACAATCACCCCTGGCATTTTCCTATATTTCCACATTAGTTTTAACTTAATCAGCGAAAGATAATTCGTCCATGAACTGATAACTACAATTTTTGCTTTTGTCTGAATTATTATAGTATGCAAAGATTCTACGCATTGATTATTAATTCAAGTTTCGCAAGTTCAACTTGCTGATTTCAGATTATAAAATTGAGCGATATGAGCCATCTCTTCAGACTGGTTGATAACGGCATCGTAGATTTCTTCGTCC
>Ga0209064_1004576_pt1 | contig 10123 bp, 8 predicted proteins | sample Inofromicrocosms_FD_187498 | JGI IMG/M metagenome (GOLD analysis project Ga0209064, IMG submission 187498) | Mouse cecum microbial communities from Vienna, Austria - Inoculum for glucosamine and mucus D2O microcosms (SPAdes) (version 2) | ecosystem: Host-associated > Mammals > Digestive system >... | reverse complement strand
CATATACTCCATGCACAAAGTATAAATATCGTTATTTTCAGTAAACGATTTGAAGTATTGGGGTATAATTAGTAATACCGTTATATTTAAAATAATGCCAACCAAAAAGGAAAGGATCAGTCCAAGAGTAACCGTTTTATTTACTTCTTCTTGTTCACGTTTTCCAAGATGTCCCGCAATTATGACATTTATACCAACCCCAATCCAAATAGATACCGCATTCATTAATGTTGTGATTGGAAAAGACAGAGAAACAGCCGTTAATGCGTTCTCGCTTAACCGGGCGACAAAAGCACTGTCTAACAAATTGTATTAATATTGAAGAAACATGGAAAATAGTGGCGGTAATGACATTTCAAAAATCAGCTTTCCAACTGGCATAACTTCCATTTTATTTTCAGCCATCATATATCCTCCAAAATTTGATAAACATTTTCCGAATTATAACAACAAAAAGCCACACAGTTATCAAACTGATAACTGTGTGGCAAAAAGATGACATATCAATCTGGAAAAGTCCACTCAAAATTTTACAAAAAAATTATAAGGAATTTTTTTTTGCTTGTCAATAGTTTTTTAAAAATGTTAAGGTTAAGGTTAATTGCAAAAAGAAAATATAAATATTACGTCATATCTTCAGCAGGCAGGAACACAAGCCCCGCAAATTCTTCTTTATGCCTTTCTCAGACTATCAACGCCAAACAGCCAAATCAAGGACGTAAACGCCACTAAAGCGGTAAATCCTTGACTTGGCTGTCTGCCGTTGATAAAGGGTAATTAAGGCATAAATGAATATCTATGTTGTATCAACCTCTTTTCCCTTCCATTTCCCGAAGCTGTCCCTTTTTATCGCGTATTCTGTTGTGGGTAATATATCCTGCCTGCTCCAGTTCGTGTATAATCGTTGTAATAGCGTCTAACCCCTCTTTGTTGATATAAGCTAACCCTTGCAGGGTAAAATTCCATTCCGGGGGCAATGAGAGCATTTGACAGAGCAATACTTTTGCCCGCAGGGATAACTGGCGGTTGCGTAAGTGGGTATTTCCGCGAGCAACGAGTCAAAGTCAAGCTGGCTTGACCCTGACGACTGCCGCGAGAGTCGAATGCCCAAGGGGGATTCGACATGGCATGATTGTATAATCTTTAACTTTTTCTACTCTGAATACTGGTACTATAGGCTTGTCCTTTCTTTTTGTGCAAAAGCCGAAGTCCACAGCTTTGAGGTTCGTGTGGGTATGCGTCTTAGTGATTATGTTGTGCGTGTTCTGATTTACTACAATCTTCCCGATTTGCTTCACCAAAACGCTGGAAGTGGACAACTTCGCGTGCCCTTAAGAAACGGATAGGGTCTGCAATTTCAGGGTCTTTAATTAATCTTAATATATTATCATAAGTGGTACGTGCTTTCTGTTCTGCTGCCATATCCTCATATAAATCGGTAATGGTATCACCTTTACTCTGGAATTCGCATGCATTAAATGGAATACCAGCTGCCGCAGTTGGCCATATTGCAAGTGTATGGTCAACATAATATTTATCAAAACCAGATGCTTTGATTTCTTCAGGAGTAAGGTCTTTAGTAAGCTGGCGTACAATAGTTGCAACCATTTCAAGGTGCGCAAGTTCTTCTGTACCTATATCTGTAAGTGTCCCGATTGCTTTTCTGTTTTCCATGCTGTATCTCTGTGAAAGATAGCGCATAGAAGCGCCTATTTCGCCATCAGGGCCGCCATACTGGCTAATAATAATCTGGGCTGCTTTTGCATTTGGCTTGGTAATATTTACAGGGTATTGCAGCCTTCTTTCATAGTTCCACATATACTAATCTCCTTTCTATTCCCAAGGCCAAGGTTCTTTAACCCATTCCCAGTAACATGAATTATCTACATTATCATTTAAAAGAGGCCCATATTTATGTGTGTATTCATCAAGTGCCTCCTTGCGTGCTTTTTTTAGTTCCTGGTAGTATGCAAGTGCATCCTGGTCACATGGATGTGTATCAAGAAAAAGAACTAATTCATCAATGCCAAAACTTACCTGTGAAATATAGAGAAGAAGTTTGTTTTTGTCCTGGTTCATTGTGCACCCCCCTGTCCTTTACAATATCCACGTGGAATACATCCATAGAACGGCAGGTCAAGCGGAGGGAATATTGTACCCTGCTGCAGTCCCTTGCAAAGGTCATAGACTTTGCACCACTGCTGCCAAGGTACATAACCTATAGCTAACGCCATGCCTTTTAATGGGTCATTATATAGACTGGAATCTGCATCACAGCCTGGATTACATCCACAAGGCGGCTTATCATTGCCGCATCCACAAGATGGTTTATTGTTGCCGCATCCACAAGATGGTTTATTGTTGCCACAGCCGCAGGATGGTTTATCATTGCCACAGCCACAAGGTGGCTTATTATTGTCACAGCCACAAGATGGTTTATTACTTCCACATTCCATATTGCAACTAGTATCAAATCCACAATCAAAAGCTGGAGCAGATTTTATGTTGCAATTTGAATTATTTGCTGAATTACCATTCTGGTTAAAATTGCAATTCATTTTACGCCCAAAATCATTTGGACGTCTTAAATTCATGTTGTTCATAAGAAGTATCCTTTCTGTTAAAATTGACGGGAATTATTTTCCGTACTAATTAATATATATGTAATTTTGGGGTAATTGTTACTTTTTAGTACAGGCATAATAATGGGAAAACTTTAATGCCATTAGTTTTGACCCTGGTATCATTATAGAGTTGTTGCACTTTTATTTAAGTGTTATAATTTAAAAACAGGAAATAGCAAATATATGAAAATTTGCAAACATTTTTTATAATGTTTTTATAGTATAATCCAGGAATGGGGGATAATTATGGCTAAAATAGTGAGGCGTGGTTATGTGCCAGGTGATGAAAAGGAATTTGGGAAAAAAGCTTTAGAGAAAATAAATGTAGCAGCAAATGATATATATTATCTTTTAAACCGTGGTTATAATATGAAAAGTGCTTCTGTATTTACTGGAAACCATTATATGCTGTCAGAGCGGCAGAGGCTTGCACTTGCGCGTATGGTATCACAGGAGGAACAGTTAAATATACGTGCTGCAAAGTGCAGGGCAGTTTTAGATAAGGGTGAAACAGTCTTTATTGATGGTTTTAATACAATTATAACATTAGAGATAGCACTTTCAGGAACTACTCTTTTAAAATGTATGGATGGAACAGTACGTGACCTGGCAGGTTTAAGAGGGACATACAGCCTTATAGATAAGACACCAGAAGCAATACAGCTTATAGGAAAAGAACTGGAAAGTATGGAAATTTCAAAGGCAGTATTTTATATGGATGCGCCTGTATCTAATACTGGAAGGCTTGCAGCTTGTATACATGGGGAACTTGTGATGTATCCATTTGAAGTAGAAACAGAAGTGATTAATAATGTTGATTCCGTATTATCTGGTTTAAGCAATGTGATAACAGGGGATGCAATTATACTGGATAAATGTACAAGCTGGATAAATTTTACCAGAAACATAATTGACAAAGAATTTCCAGGATATCCTTATGTAGAACTGGACAGTATATAGGATAATTTACAGTTATCTGGTGTTGGTTTGTAGATGACATACGCAAGGTTTCAATGTTCCACTGAAAACTTGCTGTCTGCTGGTAAAATTCCAGAAAAAAACATAAACCAGCAGATTTAGCAGGATAACTGTAAATTATAACGTGTCTGGGAATTTATGAGACAGACGTGACAGTTTTTGAATAAAGTATTGACTTTTAACAAATACTATGCTATATTTTAAACAAACATATGAATAATTGTTCATATGAATAGACACAGAAGGATTTTTTGTATAAATCTATAAAGTTAAGGGGGTATAGCATGAAGAAGAAATATTCAATTACTGGAATAGACTGCGCTAATTGTGCAGCTAAACTAGAAGCTAAAATGAATAACCTTCCAGAAGTAAATAATGTAGTATTAACATTTGCAACAGGCCAGTTATTAGTGGATGCTGATGATTTAGACAAGGCACTGGAAGTTTTAAGGGAACTGGCGGAGAAAGAAGAACCAGGTACAATAATAGAAGATTTAAACCGTACAGATGGACATAACCATACACACCATCATGATGGGCATGAACATGGACATCATCACCACCATGATGGGGAGCACCAGCATAACCACGGTGGATGTACATGTGGATGTTGTAATAGTGAGGAACATATACACAGCCATAGTAAGAAAACAACCCTTTTATCTGCTTTTCTTGATGAGAAGAAGGAGCTTGCAGGTATCGGGGCAGGTATAGTATTTTTTGCAGCAGGCATTGCAGCAGAGAATTTTACAAATTCTGCAATAATATATATTTCACTTTTTATAATATCTTATATTATACTTGGCGGGGAAGTTCTGGCAACTGCTGTTAAAAATCTTTTCAGGGGCAAAGTTTTTGATGAAAACTTTTTAATGGGAATTGCAACAATAGGTGCATTTGTTATAGGGGAATATCCAGAAGCGGCAGGTGTAATGCTTTTTTATAGAATTGGTGAACTTTTTGAAGATGTAGCTGTTGGAAGAAGCAGGAAGCAGATAATGGATGCTGTTGATATGAGACCAGAAACAGTAAGGCTTATGGTTAATGGAAAGCCTGTTGTATGTAATCCTGCTGATGTAAAACCTGGTGATATAATTGAGGTAAGGGCGGGTGACAGGATACCACTTGATGGTATTGTAACAGAAGGTGAAAGCAGAATTGATACATCAGCTGTAACTGGTGAGCCTGTCCCTGTTGCTATAAGTGAAGGGAGCCAGGTGTTATCAGGCTGTGTTAATATTTCAGGGGTAATATATTTAAAAGTTGAAAAAATACTTGAGGAGTCAATGGTCAGCCGTATTCTTGAAGCAGTAGAAAATGCTGCTGCTTCAAAACCGCATATTGACAGGTTTATAACAAAGTTTGCAAGTATTTACACACCAATAGTTGTACTTGCAGCTGTACTTACAGCGGTTGTGCCTTCCCTGGTTACTGGAAACTGGAGTTACTGGGTTTATACAGCACTTACATTTCTTGTAATAAGCTGTCCTTGTGCATTGGTGCTTAGTGTACCTCTTGCATTTTTTGCAGGAATTGGTGCAGGTTCTAAAAAAGGTATATTATTTAAAGGCGGTGTTTCACTCGAAACCCTTGCAGGGATTAAAGCAGTTGTAATGGATAAGACAGGGACTGTTACAAAAGGAAACTTCAGTGTAGCTGCAATTATGCCAGAAAATGCAAATGGGATAACAGAAGAAAAACTTCTTGCATATGCAGGATGTGCGGAAAAACTGTCAACACATCCTATAGCAACAAGCATAATGAAAGAAGTGGAAAGCAGGGGCATATATATTCCTGCAGCCAGCAGCATAAAAGAAATAACAGGCAAAGGCATGGAAGTATCATTACAGGATGGAGGCATGGTTTTATGTGGCAGCAGGCAGCTTCTTGAAACAAATGGAATAAAGATACCAGCAAAAGAAAGCAGGGTATATGGGACAGAAGTATTTATCTCATTTGATGGAAAATATGCAGGACATATAATTATAAATGATACTATTAAAGAAGATTCAAAACACGCAGTTTCAGAAATGAAGAAATATGGTTTATGGACAGCAATGCTTACAGGTGATGCAGAGGAAAACGCAAAGAACGTGTCAATGGTTACTGGAATAGATGAAGTGTTTGCACGCCAGATGCCACAGGATAAAATTGATAACCTTACTAAAATACGCAATAAACATGGAGCAGTAATGTTTATTGGTGACGGGATAAATGATGCGCCAGTCCTTGCTGGTGCAGATGTAGGCGCTGCAATGGGAAGTGGTGCAGATGCAGCAATAGAAGCAGCAGATGTAGTATTTATGAATTCAAACTTAAGTTCAGTACCTGAAAGTATAAAAATTGCCAAAAAGACTAAAACAGTAGCTATGGAAAACGTTATAGGTGCACTTGTAATTAAAGCCATTGTAATGGTACTTGGATTTGCAGGGATTGCATCAATGTGGATGGCTGTCTTTGCAGATTCGGGAGTTGCAATGCTTTGTGTGCTGAATGCAACAAGGATTTTATTTAACCAGAAGTACCAGGAAAACGGGTTTGAAGCAATTCCAAAGACATCAGCCTGAAAAAGTTATTTGTCCATAGTTTCCAGGTGTGTTCCAGAAAACCTGGCATATGCCAGGCGTTCTGGAATATCTGGAAAAATTATGTATTGTCTGGTGGTCCTGGGAGCTATTTTTGCTTGTTATTTTTAATTTTTCCACCAGGTACTATGGCAACCGCTTTAAAAGCACACTGTTTAAAAGTATTGCCTGTAACTTTATTTATAACTGCATTTTCACGTACATACAGCCCTGCTCTTTTGGCGTTTGTAACTTTGTTATTATATACAGAGCCTGTAACTTTTGAACTTAATACAGATATTCCATCTTCTTTTACATTTTTAATTGTATTGGAATGGATATTGTTTACAATAGAGCCAACACGGAGATAAATACCATGCTGGCTTGATTTTGTAATTGAGTTTTCACAGATATCACCATAAACCCTTGCATGTGTATCCACATAAATGCCAACATGTGCACCAACTTTACCACCTTTTGCGATTTCCTTTTTCCATTCCTTGCTAGGCTTATATGTCCCGATATTATATAAGGTGTTTCCTTCAATATTTCCCTTTACAAATGCTTTATCCTGGTTGGCGCTGGTTTCCTTCTTGCCGCTTGGTCCAGAATAAAGGGCAATGCCAGAATAAGAAACATTTTTAATTGTATTATTGGTAATCTTTTTAGCATAGGTTTTATATGCCTTTTTGCCAGGTCCTTCATCTGCATTTATCATAATTGCAACATTGCCGTTAAAACCATCATCCCTGCCGCCAATGCCGTCAAGCATGTTTCCGTCTATTGCATTAACATGGGAAGCATGGTAAATCCCGATGCCCTGTCCTTTTACATTTTTAAGTGTATTTTCCTTTATATCACCGTCAATAGGGCTTAAACCAGCATAAATACCTGTTGCTTTGCAGTTTTTAATAGTGTTATTTGCAATATCGCCTTTTAAATTTGAATTATAAATATATATTGCTATTTCTGTAGATTTGGTAATGGTATTTTCTTCAATATTTCCTTCAAATTCAGCACCAAGAAGTGTAATAGACCATTTTTTTGAATTGTTAACAGTATTTCCACTCAGGGAACATTGTTTATTAACACCTTTAACTACAATCCCGCCATATGGAGGGTTTTCAATGACAGTATCTTTTATTGAAACATTGTCACTCCCATTAACAAGTATTCCTGAACCGTTAAATATGCCGCCCTCAACAACTGCATTTTCGGCATTTCTGATACGGATTGCATATTCCCCTGTACTTTTACAATTAATATTAGCATCTTCATCAAAACTAAGTGTAGTATAACTTGGAATTTCAATCGTGGAGTCAAGCTTATAATTACCAGCTTTAACTGATATTATATAAGGTTCATCCTCTGATGCCTCACTTCTGGCATCGCCAAGCATATTCTTTATATCCTTGATGCTTGATGCTGTCACTTCGTTTGCATTTGCAATACTGTTACTGGCATTTAATGAAATAAATGCGGCAGAGCAGATAAAGCAGAACTTAAATAAATTTTTAAATGTCTTTTTGCTCATAACTGAGTACCTCCTGTGAGTTATTTATTTGAATTTTTCAATTCCATCTTTATTTGTTTCAGAGATAATGTAATGTGGGCGGTGTTTTGTTTCCATATAGGTTTTGGCAGTATACTGCCCCATAACGCCAAGGCAGAACAGCTGCACACCGCCGATAAAAATTATAATACATATTGTAGAAGCCCAGCCTGCAACCGGGTCGCCAAATATAAGCCTGCGTAATACAATAAAAATAAGCATTATTATAGAAACAAGGGTCATCCCAATACCAGACCATGAAGCAATATCAAGTGGTATATGTGAAAAATTAATTATTCCATCTATTGCATATTTGAACAGTTTCCAGAAATTCCATTTAGTTTCCCCTGCAACCCTTTCAACATTATTATAAGCAAGCCAGTATGTATTAAATCCAATCCAGCCAAAAATACCTTTGGAGAACCTGTTATATTCTCCCATTGATATTACTGCATCTGCCATTCCTCTTTTCATTATACGGAAATCTCTTGCACCGTCAACAATATTTGCATCAGAAATTTTATTAATAACCTGGTAGAACTTTCTGGCAAACCATGACCGTATAGGAGGTTCACCTTTTCTGTCTGCCCTTCTTGCTGCCACGCTGTCATAATTTCCAGAATCCAGTATATCCATCATCTGCGGAAGGAGTGCCGGAGGGTCTTGCATGTCAGCATCCATAACAGCTATATAATCACCATTTGCATTACAAAAACCAGCATACATTGCTGCCTCTTTGCCAAAATTCCTTGAAAATGAAATATATGTTATATTATTATCACTTCCAGCTAATTTGCGTATAATTTCAATAGTATTATCACTAGAACCATCATTTATTAAAATAAGTTCATAAAGATAATCCATTTTATTAAAAATTTCTACTAGTTCTTTATAAAATAAAGATAATGCTTCCTGTTCATTATAACATGGAACTATAATTGATATTGTTTTATCCATTATTCTCATCCCTTTTCCCTGGTTGTTTTTTTCTTTTATTTTCTGATATCCATATCCATATTCCAAATAGTAGGACGGATATAACAGAGATACAAGTTCCAGCTTTAAGTAAAGGAGTATGGTATTTTAATAAAATATTATGGCTGCCGGCATCCAGCTCTAATGCCATATACATAAGGTTTGCTTTGTATAAATCTGCTTTTTTGCCATCTACAAAGGCTTCCCATCCGTCAGAATATGGAATTGGAAGACACAAAAGTTTTGGCTGGTTTAAAGCAATGCTTCCTGAAAAACAGTTTGTGCCAGTTTGAATATTTTCTAAAACATCTTCTTTTAATGTAGAAATTTTATTTCCATAATCTTTCATAGGTTCACAGATAATATTAATATCATCAAAAAGATAAGTACCAGCAAAAGGGAAGGTAATTGTTATCTTCTTTAAAGCTTTTTTTGAATATCCAAGGTTTACTATATAGTCATGCCTGCCATTATAATTCCTGGACTCTTTTGTACGGTAAAATAGCTTTTTGGCAATATCTTTTGAAGATTTAATGGTTAATTTGGCATCATTTGAAGTATCTTCTAAGTCTAGCCCCTTTATAGAAAAATATGTCTCACTGTTTTTAAGCCCCTTAAATTTGATTTTTATTTCTGCCTCGTCTGATGCTGCTACAAATGAATTATCATTAATAGTGACATCATTATTTTTACAGGTAATTTTATAATCTATTTTTTGTGATAAAGATTTAACACTGGTTTCTTGGATTTTTCCATTATAATTTTCCAGTACAATTCCTTGTAATAAAGCATCTTGTTTATCTATTGAAGAAAGTTTTTCCCATTTTTCTTCTGGTATAAAGTTTTTATATGTATAGCCATATGGAAGTGCATACTTATTTTTGTAAACCTTATAATTTTTGTCTGAAGCATTTTTGACCAGCTTATATCCATATGGAGGAGAATATTTTTTGCCATAAGGATATGTATAATAAAGAACAGATGAAAGTGCCATTAGTGCTGTCCTGTCATCATATCCATTATAATTATAAGCGCTTGTTTCACGCATTTCTATTTTTCTGCGGAAATCTGCCATATGTGGATTTGACAGTGACCAGAAATATTGTGTGGAGGAAATTCCTGCTATTATATTGGCATTTTCAGTTAGTTCTTTTCCTGAATACCTGAAAAGCGGATTTGTATTAACAGTCTGTGCTGCATTTAATATATTCTGTGTTTCATTATGACTTAATTCCTTTATTTCACTAATCTTTTTACATTCTGCTGCATAACCATTTGATATATTTGACAGATAGTTGTTGCAAAAAACACTAATAACTATAAATATTATTGCAAACCTTTGCTTGTTTTTTCTGCCAGATATTTTAAGTTTGTTTTTAAATTGCACCGCAACAGGTGATACAATAATAAGAAATACACATACCAGGAAT
>Ga0209064_1004568_pt1 | contig 10138 bp, 6 predicted proteins | sample Inofromicrocosms_FD_187498 | JGI IMG/M metagenome (GOLD analysis project Ga0209064, IMG submission 187498) | Mouse cecum microbial communities from Vienna, Austria - Inoculum for glucosamine and mucus D2O microcosms (SPAdes) (version 2) | ecosystem: Host-associated > Mammals > Digestive system >... | reverse complement strand
TGTGAGGATTGAGCGTCACCGATCGTATATATTCGCTGACATTTTTCATTCCCGTGCGCTTGACATTGGCAAGCAGGAGGGTGTTTTCAGCCTCGTTGTATCGCGTGTGCCGGACGTAGGACTGACGCTCCTCTTCGGGCAGGGATGGACGACCGTTGCGGTGTCCTGCCCTGAGATTCGATTTGCGGGTCGGGGATTTCGGTTTCATTGGCGTGGGGGGATTAAGGGTTTGAAAATGGAGGGGCAAAGCGGATTCGTTACACCGGTGTACCGGTCCACCCGGTGTAATGGAGGGTGGCGAGGGGAGCAACATGGTTGCGACGATTTTTGTATCACAAAAACCTAACCTCGCTTAGCCCCTCCATTACCCCTGTGGATGGATACCACCGCACCCTGAATCACATAGATTTCAGATTCTTAATTTCTCACCTGAGAGTTTGCGGTTGATAAGTTCGCGGTTATCGTCAAAGAACGCTTTGAGAATGTTGATGACGATATGTGACGGTGCGAGATTCGGTACACCACTCACCCGTGCGAGTTTCTCCAGAGAGTCGCGAAGTTCGAGAGGAAGAAACACCGGTTTCTTCTCGCCGAGACTGACGATGCGGAGATAGGTGTGTCTTAACGCATCGAAATCGGCATCCACCATTTTGGCACTGACGCGCAATTTCTTTGACTGTTCCACGGGTTCAGCTTGCTCAGCCTCTACCGGGATGTCAGACTGTTTTCCGGTTGTCAAATCCTCGGATATGGTCTTGTGTTCGCTCTCAGAGTCGCTTGGAGGTGTATCTTTCGGCATAGCCTCCGGCCTCTCTTCCGCTTCGGTTTTTGAAGATGACTTTGCTTTTTTCGGCGGTGTAACCGTTGTATCGGTACACTGGTGTTCCTGTTCGACCATATCTTTCGGCTTTCGAGTTCCTGATGCCTTGCCTCGCTGAGGCTCTGATTGGTCAGAGCTTTGATTGCATGACTGATTAGTCAGCTTGGCTTTTTTGAATCTCTTGAACTCTTCGCCATGCTTGCGGATGAACTCTTCGAGATTTGCAGGTTCCCATCTGACCGCACAAGGATTTAATTCCATACCGGGAAACGGAGGCTTGCCATCATTGACGTTCCACGGTAATGAGTATTCGTTCATGAGAACCTCAGTCCTTCTGAGTTGTTCTGCCTCTGCTTTGGAATTTTCCTCTTCTTGTCGGAGAAATTCCTCGGCATCGAACTTCTTAGTTGTTCTTGACTCACTCTTGGGCGCAGTCTGAGTCGCACCCGCCCGATTGACGTATTGACGTGCCTCGGACTCTGTGCCGATAATCGTAGGCTCGGCAAACCTATCTGGATTTGATTTAGCCATATCATTCTGGAATTGTAGTCGCCAAGAGAAAGTCCCGGCGACGGGGTGAAGTGTTGAATTCTTGTGCAAACGAGAGCAGAGTGTCAAGCTCGCTTGACCTATGCCGAGTGTAGCCAAGAATGCAGCATGTTGCTGAATTTGATAAACTGATGAATCGGAGCGTTATCTATGGTTATATCAGTACATTATCCATTCATCATTGTTTCATCACTATTTTATGGGCGGTGAGAAGAAAATTTTGGCGATGGAAAAGAGAGATTGCATTTTCTCTCGGTGCCACACATTTTTTCTCATTGCCTTTCATCCTTTGATGAAGTCTTGATGAATAACCGATGAGAAGAAAAGGCTCTGAAAAACAGTAGTCTGTATCCCTTTTCATCAGTTCATCAAATTTCAACGAGAAAAAATTATAAATTCTCTAACATCTGCCGGGTTACGGTGTAGTACCGTCCGCAACGGCGTGTCTCGACGTATGTTTCTTCGTTGAGAAACATACCGACGGTGTAGGTAGTGTAGCAGAACGAGTTGGAGGCTGGTCTGAGCTTCCAGCAGTCCTGTACCACCTTCCGGAGCTGGCTACGGTCAGCCTTGACCTGACGGTAGCCGAAAAGACTCAGGATGTCGTTGAAGCAGAAATCAACCTCGTCGATTTTGCGCGAGTCCATTATCTCAATCAGCAGCTCGGCAAGTTCCAGCTCCACACGGTTGCGGTTGGCGCGGATGATTTTCTGCAATGCCTCGGTGTCGAGCAGTGCGGGATTGAACCACATGCGACTTTCCTCGGCGGTTGTCAGCTGCCGATAGGTCAGGGCATGGAGAAATGCCGGTATCTCGTAGCGGATTTTCTCCAGAAACGAGGTATCGTTCGTGGTAAGCCTCGGAACCTTCCGCACCCAGTAGCGGGTCTCGCCGGAGTCGATGACCACGGGGAGATACTCGTTGTTGGAGCATAGTACGAACTTGGCGAAGAAACTCACCTCCTCGCGGTCGCGTCCTTTTGCCTCCATCTTGTAGTTGTAGGTGGTGCTGAGGTTTTTCAGACGCTCGGAATCCTCTCGCTTGTTGAGCAACACCTCGTCCACAACGATTACCAACTTGCCGTTCCAGTCGTCGTTAAACTGGCTGCGGAAGTTCTCGTTGGTGTTGAAGGTCACGTTTGCCTCAAAGAGCAGTTTGAGGAAATTGAGGAAAGTTGACTTGCCTGTGTTGCGCTCTTCCGATACCAAAAGCAGAATCGGAAGTTTCTGCAACGGTATGGTGTAGAGGATTTGCAGGTAGTCAAGACCGAGGTCGTACTGTTCGCCGAAGATGTGGTGCACAAGAGATTCGGTGCACGGCCATTCTCCCTCGGCGGGGATATGGCTGAGCGGCGAATACTTGTTCTTGAAACTGCCCACTACCGGCTGATAGTCCAGATGGGAGGGAACACAGCAGAAACCGTCGTATTTGGGGACGTTGGCGAGAAAGTCCTTGCCGTAGTCCTGACGGATAGCCTCGATTGTCCACGGGATGCTGCGCTCGATGAGTTGTCCGGCGGCGTTTGGCTGTCGGACAATCTTGTAGTAGGTGGTGCCGATGCGCTCAAAGCGGTCATCGGCGGGAGGTATAACTGTTACGTCTTCCATCGGCTCAGTCGTCGTTACAGGGGTTGATGATAGAGTTAACTTCCCGCAGGCTGTAGCGGGTGCTTCCGTTCACCTTGAATGGGTGTAGTCTGCCGTCTTTGGTCATGTTATAGACCGTTGTCTCACAGACGCCGAGCCGCTCGGCAACCTCTTTCTTGGTGATTGATTTGTCCTGCTCCGCTTCCATGTAGAGGGGGAGCAGACGCTCGCGGGTGGCTTCGATTGTGTCCACCACAAGCTGATGGAGGTCAGAGAGGTGGACGTTGAGGAGGATATTTGGAGAGTCAGGGTCGAGTGCCGACGCCTGAAGGAGATCAAAAAGATTCAATTTCATCTGAGGGAAATGAATTTGAAGAGTTATATCGCCGAGTAACTTACATCACCCACAGCCCCGGCGACGAAAGAGGCTGCGGTGACGTGTCCCAGAAAGGACATAGGAAGGGCTGTCGGCTATGTTTCGCTAAAGCCGACGGTTGTTGCTGCCGTCCTGTCAGGGTCGGCAAAAGAGCGTAGTTCACCCTTTCCCACTCCGCGCCGAAAGGCAACGACATGAGGGGCATCTGTTCCTTATACGGGACAGATACAAAGGCGGTTGTGTCTTACTTTGCAATAAGGTAAGGCATACGCGTTTTTCTTCTTTTTAATTGATTGTTTTTGACGTACAGATTCTGTACGGGCACAGCTGTGGCTGTCGCAAAATTCAGCTCGTATAGGCTCTATGACAGTTTATGTCTGTGCCGTTCTTTTTTCTTCTGCCGTTGTTCCACGTATTTAATCCGTTGAGCATCGCTTCCTTAGTGCGAGTTGATATCGGGTTAAACCGTTGCGGTTCGTTCCGCATTCAACAGCAGGCTTTTCATAGTGGTTCCGGATTCTGAGTCCGGTTTTCTGATCAGGTACCTCGTTATTATTGTTACAGTGTCAATATCGGGCATGGCATCCGTCGGGGAGCATCGTTCCTGTTCCGGTCTATAAAGCTGAACGTGTCGCTTCGGGCGTGCGCTGCCTTCAATCGTTACATAAAGATAACAAAAATTTTCGAGATTTCCAAATCTGCACAATCTCCCGTCGGCGGCTGACATTGTCGGCTATCGGGTGTGTATGATGTAGGTATGTCGATAGCGTCCACAAGTGTCACACCTGAATATGGGCAACTGTGTTGGTGTAAGGCTCGGGCAAGTACCCGCACACCGATTTGTTCGCAATGCTTGCGCATCAGGCTGCGAAATTCAGGCACACACCTCCGGGTGTTGTGCGTGGGGAGTCCGACCCATCGGGGTCGGCTCACAGAGAGTCAGCCCACTCTTGGGCTGCGGGTTATGCCTGCGGCGGATAATGGTGCGACCGTCACGGCAGAGCAATCTGACACTCCGCTATGGTCGCAAAATTTGCCACCGTAACTTTCCTAACAAAGCTTTGTTCAAAAAAGTTTACGATTCAGCGAAAAAGTTATCCATAGCCAAAAGTAGTGCATGGCCGGGCATTAGCACTCGCTGGCTCTGAGTCCTTTTTCATCGGCAAAGATAAGTAGCAATTTTCATCACCGCCAAATATTTTCCGCCGGATATAGCTCAAGGTTGTACATGTATATCAAGATATACAACCTGTATAGCGATGATTGCCTCTCAATTCGCCGGCAAAGATAACACCGTCTCACCGGACTTCCCAAATTATCCCGGGTTTGGTTCCCGTTATTGCGTTCTGGCTCCCTTATTTTCCTTATGAGTACCCTTTATTAATCCCAAAATATGCTTATAATCCGCCAAATCTATGGTTTTTGACCCACTTTTGGCGGATTATAACGAGGTTTTGTCAAATATTATTCTTAATTTTGCACTTGAAAATAGTATATATAGACATGATAATTGGAAGAAAGCCAGAGCAAAAAGAACTATTGGAAGCCGCGAACTCAGAATATTCTAAGTTTGTGGCAGTATATGGTCGTAGACGTGTAGGAAAAACTTTCCTCATTCGAGAGACTTTCAACTATTCGTTTACCTTTCAGCATACGGGATTGGCTCGCGGAAAAATGAAGGATCAACTCCTCAGTTTCCGAGCTTCCCTTCAAACTGTCTCTGGAAAAAAATATAACCAATTTAAGAATTGGTATGAGGCTTTTTTTGCATTAGAAGAGTGGCTCGGTTCATTACCTGAAGGGAAAAAGATTGTTTTCTTTGATGAACTACCGTGGATGGACACTCCTCGTTCCAATTTCATATCCGGATTGGAGCATTTTTGGAATAGTTGGGCTTCGGCAAGAAAAGACATACTTCTTATTGCTTGTGGCTCAGCAACATCTTGGATTGTCAACAAACTTATAAATAATCATGGCGGTCTTCACAATCGACTGACTAATAAAATCCTGCTTCATCCTTTTTCACTCTCTGAATGCGAACAATATTCAGAAGCGAATAATTTGGGGTTGAGCCGTTATCAGATAGTTGAAAATTATATGATAATGGGTGGAATTCCTTTTTATTGGAGTTTAATGAAGAAAGAGCTTAGTATGGCTCAGAATATTGATACTTTGTTCTTCTCAAATGAAGTCGAAGGTCTGTCACATGAGTACGAACAATTATATGCCTCTTTGTTTAGCAATCCAGAACCATATATGGACATTGTATCGGCATTGGCAAAGAAAACAAAAGGATTGAGTCGTGATGAAATATCAAAGTTGGCGAAAGTGCGCACTGGAGGTGAATTGTCGAAACTGCTCAATGAACTTGAATGGTGTGGCTTTATAAGGAAATATAATAGTATTGGAAAGCAGTCAAAAGATTCGCTATATCAGCTAATTGACAATTTTACATTCTTCTATTTCCAATATATCAAGGGCAATAAGAACAACGATTCTCATTTTTGGACAAATAATATCGGCAGTCCATTACATCGAGCATGGAGTGGACTTGCTTTTGAACGTGTTTGCCTTCAACATATCTCTCAGATCAAGGAAGCTCTTGGAATATCTGGTGTGCTATCTAACGTCTATAGCTGGCGAACCGAAGCCGATGAAGATAAAGGAATCGATAAAACGCAGATAGATCTTCTTATTGACCGCAATGACGGAGTAATCAATCTATGCGAGATGAAATTCTCCGCACAAGAGTATGCGATAACGGAAGACGAAGAAATGAAACTCCGCCGCCGTCGCGGTAACTTCATTGATGTAACTCAAACCAAAAAGGCTGTTCACATCACACTTGTAGCGCCTTATGGCCTAAAACAAAATTCACATTCTGCAATCGCCCAGAATGAAATTAACCTCACATCTCTCTTTAATAAATAGATATGCTTTTTATGGCAAAAAACGACTTATCAACATGGCTTATCCGTTGGGTAGATAAAATAATTATTCACTTTACAACTATTACTCATAATCGGTTAACCAACACCTCTATAGGAGTATTAGGTGCTATTGGCATTGGACCTAGTTTGCTAATTCCATCGTGCAAGTTCTATTTTGAAAAATCCGGAAATGAAAGTTTCTGGCAATTTATAATCGACTGGAACACAGAAGAAATTTGGCCTGCCATAATAGCCGCATTATCAATATTAGGCATTATCATAATCTTCTGTGTTAATCGCTTTATTGACTCAAAAAATACGGGTAGATATTCAATTAAATCACATTCAAAAATAAAAGGCAATTCAAACGTTGTTATTCAGAACTCTCAAAACGCTAAAATAAATGGACATTAAAAGTTTCTTTCGTTCCATAGTCGGATTGAGCAGTAATGACATGAAAGTTAATGCGACATCCAACGTTAAAGGAGATGGTAATTTGGTTGTGCAAAATTCACCGTATGCAAGTGTTATTTCTATCTCTGACCCCAAGTTAGGGGGGCTATTGCAACTAATTGGAAGTCAGAATACAGATTTACTATGCTCGATTGATATTAAAAATACCGGATTTATAAATAATGAATTACCGGAACCCAGTTCACCTCGGACTGAGTTAGTGAATTCTCTACAAGAATTACTATCAACAGTTCGGTAATTTTTGAGCAGGCATAGCTGTATCGCACTGATACACAATAGTTTGCATCGATATTGAACTATTGTTGTATCTTATTGATATTCAATTGAATATGCAAATTTTACCGAACTATTGACTATCGGTACATAAAGTATTATCCTTGCATGGAGGCTTCTTATCCGGGAAGACAATCCTCAGTTATCTTATTGCTGCTCGTTTTGAAAATTATAACGTCATAACTCTAAATGGACGGTATATTTCAGCCAAAGAAATTTCCTTCATCTTAAACTCTCTTAATACTTCTGATGGCAATCTTTTGGTAATAGTAGATCATGCTAAGATTGATGGGAATAGTATTGATTTGATTCTAAGTGCGATTCGCAATTTCCGCGGTGGAAATAATTTAATAATAATTAATTCCGCTAATTCATTGACAACATTTGAACCTTGTGATGACATTCCAGACATCCAAGTACCCTTAATGTGTTATGAAGATGTCTGTGCTATGATTCCTGACAATGTGTCGGAAAAGAACAAAAAGTTTATTCATTCACTATGTGCTGGTCAACCCTTTATTACTCGACTTGCCTGCTTTTGGCTCAAATTGAACAACTGGGAGTTTGATATTGCCACTTTTGAAAAAGTCTTCGGAATTCACCACAGCGACAATGTAAAAGCAAGAGTTTATTCAGCTTTAAAGGAATTGATAACTGATAGTGAAGATTTACATTTACTAAATAGACTTTTAGTATTTCCACGAGAGTTCTTAAAGGAAGACTATTTATTAATGGCGGAGCAACCTCCACAAATAAATAACCCCTCTACTCGTCTAAATCAACTTGTTGGTAGATGGATAGAGTCGTTAGGCAATGACATGTTTAGAGTTATTGATATTTTGCATAGATCAATAGAACCAGATCTAAACAAGGTTGAATTAAAAAACTGTTGTAACATTGCGATTAGTAAAATACTTGCCAAAGAAGCATTAACACCTTCTGACATTCATGACGCTTTGCTTTTAATGCTTAAGGCTCGTGATTGGAAGAGATATGCTTGTTTTTATACTTCAGTAATAACCAAATTAGCGGAAGAAAAACTGATTGAACATCCAAATACTAAACTTTTAATGTCTATTTGGACAGATATGCCTTTACCAACAGCAATGAGTGCTGATGATAAAGTAATGATGAGGATGGTTCGATTGATTAATGACCCAAATTTGCCAACTGCTCCAGCTATGTTAGCTGAAGATTTATATCACTTGTTACCAGCAGTTGCACATAATAGCATAATGACTTATGCCGTTTCCGTTATATTGGAGATTTATTATGCTTTTAATATAAAGATTAAAAGATTGATTGACATTAATAGCATAAAAAGAAATATCAATCTATCTGATGTAGGAAAAGATATTCAAAAATCTCTATCAGAAATACGTATGCCAGCGGGAATCCCGATGGTTTGCTTGAATGGTATAACCAGCTTTAATGAATTTGAAGACTGGATTAGATTATATGCAGAATATGGTTTCCCAGAAGATGAATGTTTAGGAATTGGCATAAGCGTATGTTTGCCTAAATTATGTAAGTCGCTTACGGAGGATGAACAATTATTACACCTTGAGCGAATATACAATGTATGTAATGAATATTCACCCAACACCGCCGTTATTGCTTCCTATGTAACAGCCCTTGAGATTAATCTTTTGGGATGCAACAATATTCACAAAGTACAAGACCTCTATAAGGATAGGAACTGGCTTCTGGATACAACCATTGGGAAGTTCTTATTAAATGCATGTGTGGGGTTGTGCTATTACGATATGGGAATTGAGCAATCTAGAGACTATCTTTACACTGCAATCCAATCACCAGATATTATCCAACATCCACAATTAGCAGTCCGTTGTGCGTGCTATTATGCTCAACTCAAAGCTGACGACGATGCTGAAGCCGCAGCAAATGAGATTAATATGATTTCTGATAAAGTTATGGTTCTATTGTCAGAAGAAGAACAATTACAATTGCTTCTTAGCAGAGCCTATGCTTTATGTAGATGTAATAAGATAGACGAAGCAATATCTATTCTGATTATTATCTTTGACAGGCTTTTATCATTGCCTCGTGATAATCATTTTAGAGTCGCTTCATTACACTATGGAGTAATAACTCTATATTTATATGCAAAGTTGCATCCTGAAATAGCTGTTAAGAATTTTGCAGAACCCTCCTATGTATCTGTTTTTATAATTCCCGATAAAACTGAAGAATTATACAATCCTCAAAGAATTTTCACATGCCTTTGCTATTTATGCGAATTAAATGACTATTATAACAGAGATTATACCGAAACAAGAAATTTAATTTGTAAGATTCTTTATATTTTCCCAGAATTTGCAGGAGACCACAGTGAATATCTGCTTTTAGTATCTCAAGCGATTCCTATGCTACTTAAAAATGGAGAGTATGATTTATGTGACCAGCTTATTGATTACATAGTTAAGGTCTTACATACACATCCCGATATCGATGGTCGTAATGGTTTAGTTCTGATTGTAAAAGGATATGCACTTTATTCTGTTCTTGATTGGCTCTATAGGGAATTTAAGGGTATAAGTATTCCAGCTGGGAAGGCAAATACAATTCTTAAAGAAATACCATCCTCAATGCTAAATATGGATGATGACATATTAGTCAACCTAATATCGTCACTTGAAAATTATTATTCAAAAAAACCTATTGAAGTAGCGCTTATAGTTTACGAACTTCACGAGTTTTGTGATGTTCTATGGAGCTGGCCATCAGCAACGCATATATTATGCGACCAGGCTCGCGAATTAATGGAGGATTGTGCTGCTCGTCACCCTGAAGCATTTAATTGTAGATATGGCAGCTTAACCCATACATTTAATCGAATCCCAACAGAATGCTTTGAAACTAAGCTATATCTTAAACGATTACTACAAGGTTATGATTTTCACTTGACTAATCCGCACTACCCAGTACAAGGCTTATATGATCTATTAAGTGAAGATTAGCTTTAACGGGTCAAGCCGAAAGCACGGTGCATGAATTTTGAGAAAAGTGTTAAATTTGTGGCATGAAAACCGCAGATGCAATATGGATGTGCCTGCCCGAGGGCATGGACGAACTATTTGAAATGGTGCGCTTCGAGCGCACGGAACAG
>Ga0209064_1004566_pt1 | contig 10145 bp, 8 predicted proteins | sample Inofromicrocosms_FD_187498 | JGI IMG/M metagenome (GOLD analysis project Ga0209064, IMG submission 187498) | Mouse cecum microbial communities from Vienna, Austria - Inoculum for glucosamine and mucus D2O microcosms (SPAdes) (version 2) | ecosystem: Host-associated > Mammals > Digestive system >... | reverse complement strand
CCGTATTAAATTGCGATGTTGGAGACATCATGGAATTTGTTCCTGATAAAAAAGAGGAACCGTAAGGAGGCAAAACATTATGGATCATTCTTATCCGTATATAGCGTCTTTGACCAGAGAACCGTTCCTTTTCTATGAAATGCGTTCCACCGCAAAGCTGATGAGCGAAGGACTCTCAGATGAAGCGATTGTAACAGAAATTGTGGAGCAGAATCTTTTCCAGTATCCAACTGAAAAATCGATTACACGGATGGCAAAAGCCTGTATGAAACGACTTCATGCTCTGGAAGATGAAACTCTGGTTTCTGCGATTGCATCGCAGCCGACAGAGATAGCAAAGCAGATCTGCCTGTATGCGATGATGAAGCAGAGCCGACTTGTTTGGGAGTTTATGCTGACAGTCATTGGAGAGAAGTACCGGTTAAGGGACACGTCCTTTGGTAAGATAGATTTGAATACATTTTTTATGCGTTTGCAGGAGCAGAATGATACCGTAGCTTCCTGGAGCGACAGCACAATCACAAAGCTAAAACAGATTATTGCCAGAGTGCTTGTGGAGACAGAGTATCTCGACAATCGGGGGGCAGATCATTTGAATCCAGTATGGCTGCATCCTGTTTTGGAGAATGCCATCAGAAGCAATGGCGATACAGCGGTACTGCCAGCGTTTAATTGCTTTTCATACACATAAGCGTACAACGAAATGCTCCTGTGAAGCATTTCGTGTAGGAGGTAGCCAATGAGTGACATAAAAGAACGTCTGGACAAAGTTCGGGCATTGATTCAGGAGCCGGAGTTCCTGGAAGGCAAGGGATTGAGCAATGAGGTAAATATCAGAATCTTCTGTTATGAGCCGGAACATGAAATGGTGGTTCGGCATTTTGTAAATCAGATGGAAACCGATCAGTCCCTGGATTGCCATTTGAAGATTTGCAATTTATATAAAACATTTCTCTCTATCTGCGATGACATGGACATCACAGATGAAATTCCCGATATGGAAGAAGCTGATGGAAGTGTGTATCTTCTGGAGCAGCTAAATTCCGCAATCGGCAATGGAGAGTTTATTGATAAGATCCAGTACGAGCCACATGAACCAGGCGATGTACTGATGCTTACGGGTGTCGGTGAAGTATTTCCGTTTATGAGAATCCATACATTACTGGAAGCTTTGCAGCCGCATTTTTCGGATGTTCCGATTCTTGTTATGTATCCGGGTGAGTTTGACGGCCGTCATGTAAAACTGTTCAATCGTCTGACATCAAATGATTATTACCGGGCATTCAACGTGATAGAGTGAGTGTTAGCGAGAAAAATATGCTTGCATATTTGGCGAGCGGCGAACGATGATTATGGACAAAGTCCATAATAGATTAAGGGGGATAAAGCCATGAAGATTCGAGATATGTTTGCGGACGACATCAACCGCAAAATCAATGGTGTAATTAAAGTAGATCAGGCTGCTGACGATGTGATTGAGCAGGAGTTAAATGAATACGTCATCACCAGAGAATTGAAAAAACATTTTATTACATTTTTCAATTATTACGGGGATGCCTTTGATCAGCCCACAGCCGATATGGGTGTGTGGATCTCCGGTTTCTTTGGAAGTGGTAAATCTCATTTCCTGAAAATGCTTTCTTATCTTCTGGAAAATAAAGAAGTAAAAGGTGTACGCAGTGTAGAGCGTTTCCGTAAAAAATTTGAAGATGATCCGGCAACCTTTATGCTGATTGATCGTGCCACCAAGGGACAGACAGAGACAATTCTGTTTAATATCGACATCGAAGGATTCAGCAATAAAGACAAGACTGCTGTCCTTCGTGTTTTCGCTAAAATGTTTTATAACCATCTGGGATTTTACGGTGAAAATCTGAAAGTTGCCATGATGGAGCGTTATATTGACCAACAGGGAAAGATGGAGGAGTTTCGCAGAGTTTTTGAGGAAAAAAAAGGAAAATCCTGGCTGGAAATGCGTCGTGCATTTGCGTTCAATGGCAAGTTCATTATCCCAACTCTGATGGAAGTTTTGGATATGAGCGAAGACGATGCACGAGGCTGGTTCAATGATAAAACCGCAACAGAAATTTCTATCGCACAGCTTGTGGAAGATATAAAAGCCTATGTGGATACCAAACCGGTGAACTTTCGTCTGCTGTTTATGATTGACGAGGTTGGTCAGTATGTTGGTACAGATACCGATATGCTTTTGAATCTCCAGTCTCTGACAGAAAAGATCGGCAGTGAGTGCGAAGGTAAGATTTGGGTCATCTGCACCGGACAGGAAGCAATTGATGAAATCATCAAAGTTCGTGCCGATGAGTTCTCCCGTATTCAGGCTCGTTTCAAAACAAGACTGAGCTTATCTTCTTCCTCTGTGGATGAAGTCATCCAGAAGCGTATTTTGAAAAAGAAACCAGAAGCAGCTGCTGATCTGGAAAATGTTTATGAGCAGAATGATTCCGTTTTGCGTAACCTGTTCAGCTTCAGCGGTTCCATTCTGGATATTAAAGGGTATTCTGGTTCGAGGGAGTTCTCTGAGAATTTCCCGTTCGTGCCGTATCAGTTTATCATTATGCAGAAGGTATTTGCAGAAATCCGTAAGCACGGAAATTCCGGAAAGCATCTTTCCGGCGGTGAGCGTTCCATGCTTTCCGGCTTCCAGGAGGCGGCGCAGAAAATTCAGGAGAAGGACGAATATGCACTTGTTCCATTCTTTCGTTTTTATGATACCGTACATACTTTCCTGGACGGTTCTATTCGCCGAGTCATTGAGCGCTGCCAGAAAGCTGCGGACAATGGTGATGGTATCGAACAGCAGGATGTGGACGTGCTGAAACTTCTGTATCTGATTCGGTATATTGATGATATTCCTTCTAATCTGGATAATATCGTTATTCTGATGGCAGATGATATTCGTGTGGATAAAATTATTATGCGTGAAGCTGTCCGTGGCTGCCTTGACCGTCTGATCAGCCAGAACTATATCGGCAGAACAGGCGATACTTATAACTTCCTGACAGATGAAGAACAGGATATTCAGCGTGAAATCCGGGATACCAATGTGGATACCGCTTCTATCGTGGAGCGTATTGCCCAGATGATTTACGGTGATATTTTTACAACCAAGAAATTCCGCTATGGAAAATATGACTTTGCGTTCGACCAGATGGTAGACGGTAATATTGTGGGTGTGGCAACTGGCGGTATGCGTCTGCGTTTTCTGACCGTCGCAACCGATGCCACAGAAAAAACAGAGTTCCGTCTGATGACAGAATCCAAAGGCAAAGAAGCCATTGTTGTTCTGGCTGATACGCCATACTATGAATCGCTGGAATCTGCCATGAAGATTCGTAAATATGTAAAGCAGAGAAACGTAAGCCAGCTTCCAAAGAGTGTGCAGAAAATCATCAGCGATCAGCAGGATGAAGCCGGAAAATACGAGCTGAGTGCCATGACAGAATTGCAAAATGCCATCGAAGGGGCACAGTTCTATGTAGATGGGGAACATCTGGAAATGAAAGGTGGAAATGCCAAGAGTAAAATTGACCAGTCATTGGAATATCTGGTTGCTCATGTATATAGCAAGCTCGATCTGATTACAGAAAATGCGGGCAGTGATGCAGATATTATTGCGATTCTGACTGGTACTGTTACCATGCTCCCAGGCATGGAGCCAAACCGTGATGCTGTTTCTACAATGGAAGAATATCTGGAAATGCAGGATGTGAAAAAGCTGCCAACGTCTATGGCTGATGTGCAGAGCAAATACAGTGCAATTCCGTATGGCTGGAAGGAAATCGACATTGCTGCGGTTGCGGCACAGCTGATTTATTCCCAGAAAGTAACCATCAAATATGCAGGCAATACCATTCAGCCGGATGACCCGAAACTGCCGGATATGCTCCGTAAAAAGAGTGAAATCGGCAAGACTTCCATCAGCAAACGTAAAACCATTTCCGCTACCATGATGCGGGATGTAAAAGAAATGCTCCGTGAGTATTTCGATATTATGGATGTGCCGGATGATGAAGATGGTTTGATTCGCTTTGTAACCGAAAAATTCAGCGAACAGCGGGATTACTATGTTTCTTTGAATCACCGTTACGAAGGACATAAATACCCGGATCGTGGACTGGTGCAGACAGCGATCAGTCTTATGGATGATGTTCTTTCTCAGAGGAAAGACAATATCGCACTGATTGAGCGTGTACTGAAAAAAGAGGATGATTTGTTTGAAAACAAAGAATCCATGAGTAACGGCATTGAGAATTTCTTTAAAACGCAGGTAACGGTATTTGACCAGGCAGTGCAGTTTGAAAAATCTCTGCATGATGATCTTGACCGCATTGCGGAAAATGAAGAAGCTCATAAGGCACTGAATACCATTCGTCTGATTACGATGGTTCAGCCAGGCAGCAAGTTCAACTATAACCGGATTCGGGAATTGAATCCACTGATGGCTACCGTTCGTACTGCCCATGACAAGATGCTGGAAGAAAAACGTACCGAGGTTCTGGAAACAGTTCGTCAGTGTATGGAAGCAACCCATACTGCTGCAAATGGAGATTCCAAGGCATCTCATCTGATTGTAAAATCAGACAGGTATTTCAGCCAGTGCAAGGAGAAAATTGCAGAATTAAAGAGCCTTGCCCTTCTGGATGCCATGTTCCTGCCAATGTGCCAGTATAAGGATGATATCGTCAGCCGTATCGAAACCGTTCTCGCACCTCCGGTTCCGAAGCCGCAGGTTCAGCCGACACAGACTGGAAAAGAAGCGGCTCCGGCGAAGAAAAAGGTAGTCCGTGCTTATAATCGTCAGGTTGTATTCCAGGCAAAGACTTTACAGACGGATGCGGATATTGATGATTATGTAGAGAAAATTCGTTCTCAGCTGAAACAGTTGCTGAAAAATTGCGACGAGATTAAGCTGAATTAGGGAGACGACTATGGATAAGAATGCGATAAAAAAGTTTGCTGTCTGGGCAAGAACAGAGCTGATCGCCCGTGTTTCACTGAAAGGTGTGGAATACGGTATCACAGAGGACAATATTGAGGATGCCAATGCGGACAGCGTTGGTGGCAAAGTTCTTACTGTCGATGAAAGGAAACAGCGTCAGGCGCTTATTGCCGAGATTAAAGATAAAGGCTATAAGCAGGTTATGGAGGAGGTTGCCTACACATGGTTCAACCGCTTCTCTGCCCTGCGTTTTATGGAGGTCAACGGTTACCTTCCTTCTCATGTGCGTGTGTTTACGGACGAGGAAAACACTTTCAAACCGCAGATTATAGCCGAAGCCATTCATCTGGATTTGGATGGACTGGATATGGAGAAGGTCTATGAACTGAAAGAAGCTGAAAAGACCGAAGAACTGTATAAATATCTGCTGATTGTACAGTGTAATGCCCTGAACAAGATTTTGCCGGGAATGTTTCAGAAAATCAGTGATTATACTGAGCTTCTTCTGCCAGACAATCTGCTGAGAGATGGCAGTGTCATTCAGCAGATGATTGAGCTGATCCCGGAGGATGATTGGAAGGATGCGGTACAGATTATCGGCTGGCTGTATCAGTATTACAACAGTGAGAAAAAGGACGATGTATTTGCTGCCCTGAAAAAGAATGTGAAAATTACAAAAGAAAATATCCCTGCCGCTACCCAGCTGTTTACACCGGACTGGATTGTCCGCTACATGGTAGAGAACAGCCTTGGGCGTTTGTGGCTGGAAGGACACCCGGATGCTAAGAATCAGCTTCTGCCGACAGAGGAAGAACAGTCTGCCTATGTTGCCGGAAAACGTGATCCGGAAGATACCAAATGGCATTACTATCTGGAAGAAGCCGAACAGGAGCCAGAAGTACAAGTGCAGCTTGCAGAAATCCGTAAGGAATACGCAGCACTGACACCGGATCAGCTGAAAGTCATTGATCCATGCTCCGGCTCTGGACATATCCTTGCGTATATGTTCGATGTACTGATGAAGATTTATGAATCCTACGGCTATACTACCCGTGAGGCAGTGGCAAGCATTGTGGAGAATAACATCTATGGTCTGGACATTGACGATCGTGCGGCACAGTTGGCATATTTTGCGGTAATGATGAAAGCCCGTCAGTACGACCGCCGGTTCTTCAGCCGTGGTATTCAGCCCCATGTGTATGCCATTGTGGAGAGCAACTATGTAGACAAGTTTGCTGTGGAGTATTTCTGTAATGGGGATGCCAAGCTGAAAGAAGCTATGGATATTATTATCAGCGAACTGCATGACGCAAAAGAGTATGGCTCGATTTTGACGGTAACACCGCAGGATTGGTCAGCTTTGTATGATCGTTTTGCAGAGATTACGGAAGATATAAATATATCCCGTGATGTAGCATTGGCAGAGCTGTTGCCGTTGGTGCAGGTAGCAGAAGCACTGGCACAGAAGTATGATGTGGTGGTGACGAATCCGCCGTATATGGGCAATTCAGGCATGAGTGAAAAATTATCTATATATGTTAAAAAAAATTATCCAAATACAAAAGCAGATATGAGTACAATTTGTATGGAAAAAACTATCAAAATGTGCAAAACTATCGGATATATGTCGATGATAAATATTCCAGTATGGATGTTTTTGTCAAGTTTTGAAAAGTTGAGGAATATATTGCTTTCAAAAAATACTATTATAAATATGGTTCATCCGGGACGAGGGATTTTTGGTTCTGATTTTGGCACAACAGCATTTGTGATTGGAAAAAGTTGTATTAATAATTATACTGGACATTATCGACGCTTATTTGATAAACAGGGTGAAGTTACAACTATCGAGGAACGTGAAAGACGTTTCAAAAATGAATATGGGAATTTTTTTGCAAAACAAAATAATTTCAAAAAAATTCCTGGCAATCCCATAGCATATTGGGTAACAGATAGATTTATTGAAAATTTTATTTCTGGAATACACATAAAAGATATTTCACGTGCACGAAGAGGACTAGAAACTGGAAATAATGATAAATACTTGCGACTTTGGTTTGAAGTGGGTTTTAATACTATTGATGTGAATTGTGATGATATTAAAAATTTCTCAAAAAAATGGCTTCCGCATAATAAAGGAGGAGAATGTCGACTTTGGTATGGAAATCAAGAATATGTTGTATTTTTTGAAAATGATGGAGAGGAAATTCGAAAATCAGGAACTTTAAATGGATATGATGTGTATTGTAAAAACGGTATTACATGGACTGCATTGACAATTAGCAGAAATTCTTTTAGATATACTCCACCAGGGAGAACTTTTGATTCTAATAAAGGACCACTTATTACAGATAAAAATGGACTAACTCCATATTTGCTTGGATTTCTAAACAGTGTTGTTTCTGAAGAAATTATTAAGGTCATGAATCCGACCATTTCATTGCAAAACGGTAATGTTGATGAAATACCTGTCATTTTCCCGGAAGATACAGCAACAAAAGAATGTATTGAAAAACTGGTCAAAAAAAATATTGAGTTTTCAAAAATTGACTGGGATTCTTTTGAAACTTCATGGGATTTCCGGCATCATCCACTGCTTCGTAAAGTTTCTACCATTGCCGAAGCCTTTGACCAGTTGCACACGGAATGCGATGACCGTTTCCATCAGCTGAAAGCCAATGAGGAAGAACTGAACCGTATTTTCATCGACATTTACGGTCTACAGGACGAGCTAACACCGGAGGTCGAGGACAAGGATGTGACTGTCCGCAAGGCTGACCTTGGCAGAGATATTCGCTCTTTTATTTCCTATGCGGTTGGCTGCATGTTTGGTCGCTACTCTCTCGATGTAGATGGGCTTGCTTATGCCGGTGGCGAGTGGAACAACAGCAAATATGCGTCTTTCCCTGCTGACAAGGATAACATCATCCCGATTTGTGACGATGAATATTTTGAGGATGATATTGTTGGCCTGTTCGTAAAGTTTGTGAAAACAGTCTATGGTGCAGAGACATTGGATGAAAACCTGAAATTCATTGCCGATGCACTGGGCGGAAAAGGTCAGCCGAAGGATGTGATTCGCAATTACTTCCTCAACGATTTCTATGCTGATCATTGCAAGATTTATCAGAAACGTCCGATTTACTGGTTGTTCGACAGCGGCAAGAAAAACGGTTTCAAGGCACTGATTTATATGCACCGCTATCAGCCGGACACCATTGCCCGTATCCGTACCGATTATGTGCATGAACAGCAGGCTCGTTATCGTACAGCTATTGCCGATCTGGAACAGCGTATAGCCAATGCTTCCACCGGCGAGCGTGTGAAACTAAATAAAAAGCTGACTGCTTTGCAGGCACAAGATGCCGAAATCCGCATCTACGAAGAGAAAATTCATCACCTTGCCGACCAGATGATTTCTATTGACCTGGACGACGGCGTGAAGAAAAATTATGCAATTTTTCAGGATGTTTTGGCTAAAATAAAGTAAAGGAGGGCTTGCGTATGATGACGGATGAGAACATTAAAAATTCCAACGAGCTTGAGTTTGCCGTTTTCTGTATTGAAAATGTTGCGGCAAAGCTGGCTGTGGATGCAGAGCGCGTTTATCAAGCGTTTGCCGAAAAGAGCGATATTCTGAACGGTTATATCGTGCCGGAATACGAAGTATTGCATACCCAGAGCCGGGAATATATCGTGAATGACCTCCTTGATGTAATGAAGGAAAGGGGGGTGGAAGTATGATTCTCTATCATGGTTCTTTTTTAGAGATTTCACAGCCGGATTTGGTTCATTCCCGCCCCAATTTAGACTTCGGACGTGGCTTTTATGTCACACCGCTGTATGAGCAGGCTGCAAAGTGGTGTGGAAAGTTCAAACGTCGAGGAAAAGATGGTATTATTTCAAAATATGAGTATGATGAGAGCCGGGAAACTGAACTGAATGTTTTGAAATTCGATTCTTATTCCGAGGAATGGCTTGATTTTATTCTGAACTGCCGCAGCGGAAAAGATATGACCAACTATGACCTTGTATTTGGTGGTGTTGCCAATGATAAGGTATTCAATACAGTGGAACTGTTTTTTGACGGACTGATTGATAAAGCAGAAGCCATCAATCGTCTGCGTTATGAAAGGCCGAATCCGCAAATTTGTTTCTGCACAGAAAAAGCACTGTCTTTGTTGCATTTTGAAGGGAGTGAAAGATTATGACGGCAAATCCAATTCTGCTTCAAAAAAAATATTGTCGTGTCATTGAGCTCTTTGCAAAACAGCAGGGACTTTCACTGGATGCGGCATTGAGCTTTTTCTATCATTCCGAGGTTTATCAGCTGATACGAGATGGCGTATCGGACATGCACTGTATGAGCGATGCATATTTGGTAGAGGAATTGGTACAAGAAGATAGTCAAAAAGAATAATGGCTTGTCAGTAATTTTGGACTCAGTGAGTCCAAAATATAGAAACACCAAAAAATAATGTGAATATCTAAACATAGGAAGGTGCTACATGACACTACAGGAAGTGGTTGCAAGACTTAATACAACCCCATTTTTATTTGCGGGTTCTGGTATTACCCGAAGATATTATGGATTACCAGATTGGGTTGGTTTATTGACGTACTTTGCCAAAAAGGTAAAGAAAGATCCATTTGCTTATAGATTCTATGAAAATAAAGCCAGTAAAATATGCTTGCATTGTCGATTGGTTTGTCAACGACCAGATTTTGGATAAAGAAGGGAGGAGGATCATGACCATAGAAGAAATTCTTACAGGGGAATCGAAGAATGTGGAGTTCAAAGAAAACCTGCCAGAGAAAAGTATTAAATATATGAAATCTGTGGTTGCCTTTGCCAATGGAACCGGAGGTAAAATCATTTTCGGAATTGCCGATAAGACCAGAGAAGTAATTGGCTTTGACAAGGAAGAGGTATTCAAGAAAATGGATGCAATTGCCAATGCCGTATCAGATAGCTGTGAACCGGCAATTATTCCAGATATTACATTACGGACAGTTGACGGTAAGACTGTTATTGTAGCGGAAATTTCCGAGGGCAGACAGCGACCGTATTATATCAAGGCTCTTGGTAGAGATGGCGGCATATATGTCCGTGTTGCCGGAACTACCCGTCTTGCTGACGAATACATGATCAAAGAGCTGATGTTTGAAGGAAGCAACCGCTATT
>Ga0209064_1004559_pt1 | contig 10152 bp, 19 predicted proteins | sample Inofromicrocosms_FD_187498 | JGI IMG/M metagenome (GOLD analysis project Ga0209064, IMG submission 187498) | Mouse cecum microbial communities from Vienna, Austria - Inoculum for glucosamine and mucus D2O microcosms (SPAdes) (version 2) | ecosystem: Host-associated > Mammals > Digestive system >... | reverse complement strand
CAACGATATGAAAGAGAAACAATACATCACTTACGAACAAGCAACCGCCATAGCTCAAACCGGCTTATGGGATTGCGAAGATGCCGATGCAGTATATTTTGACTGCGAGGAACGTAACAAACACGCCGTACCGTCAACCATAGAAGAAATAGACAAGCTCTTTGAAGGCGATAAGGTGGAAATAATTGTCTGCCCTCGCTTCACGCTTGCAGAGGCTATCGACTGGCTGCGCGATTACGCCGGCATCCACGTTCAGATAAACAACGTGAAACGCAAACAGTGGTCATACGACCTTGTTGACATCAACAGATTGGAGAATGAAGACGGTACACCATACAACTTCGTACCGGAACGCGAAACCACACCCATCTTCAATACCTATGAAGAAGCCGTATCGGATGCCATCGACAAGGCGGTGGAAATCTACACGCCCACAGAAGAAGAGCTGAACATGGATGACGGTCAATTCCCTACGATGTCAGAAGAAGAATACAACAAGCTCCGCGATGAAATCGAAAATTCGGACATGTATGACGGTCGCGGAAAATACGACGTGTACGAATGTGAGGGCTGCGACCATCATCTTATCACGACCTATGCAGTCAAAGGCGTAACCCCGTTTGTCGTCACTTGCCCCAAATGCGGAAAGGGAATGTTGCACGTCCGAACCCTCAAAGCCGCATCCGCTGGCGAGAATGTCATCAAGTGGATACGCCCTACCTATGAGCAGTATTGCAAGCTGTCATACGGCTATCGTGACCATATCGGCAATGGCGGTCTAATCTTGGAAACAGTCATCAAAAACGACTAAATCATGGATAAGAAAACAGCAGAAAAGGCAAGCAAGCTCCTTAAAACACTGGAGCGTCTTGAAGAAATCCGGCAAGCCACGGAAGAAAGTAAATCGCATTGGTGGTCATTTCTTACGCCAGACGTAAAACGGCTCACTGATAACGATGGGTTGATGATGCCAGAAATCCTGCGCAACGAGTTTAAGAAAGCCGTGGAAAGGGCTATCGAAAAGACTAAAGTCAAACTTGACAAGCTCTGAACCATGACGAATCTATCCATGCGATTGCAGGCTGCGATGGCGCAAGACGAGAAACTATGGAAGCAGATTAGGCTTCTGCAAGCCACAGAAGAATTTGAGGCTGCGCTATGACGCTACGCTTCATTGATGGATGAAATCAACGGCAGAGAGGATGGCGAAACCTTGAAGCTGATTGTGAAAGTCCTGAAAGAGGATGTGGGGCTTCCTATTCACAACATCCCGTCGGAATTTCATACAGAGGAGCTACAAAATGCGTTGGCGCAGTTGCAAGAAGCCATTCAGCAAAGGTTTGAAATCCACGAAGACGAGATTGTATTCCTTCAGAAGCAAGTCGAAACTTTCAAAAAGGCAATCAGAAAACAGAACAAGCAAAACTACCACATATTAAAAACCATAGGCAGACCAATCCCCGGCCATCAGCATCAGTCGGCATGGAATAGAACAAGGTCTAACCCCAAATTAAGATAAAGATATGTTGGAACTACGAGAATACCAAGACGAAATATCATCAAAGGCGGCGCAGTTGCTTGAGCAGTACAAGATGTGCTACCTCGCAATGGAATGTCGCACCGGCAAGACGCTGACCGCACTGGCTACGGCGTTGAAATATGGCGCAAAATCCGTACTTGTCTTATCAACTGTTAGAGCCCTACGAAGTATCTATGCAGATTATAACATGATGCGTCCTACTTTTACAATGGATGCCATCAACTATGAATCGGCTCAGAAGTGCCTCGGAAAACACTATGACCTTGTTATCCTTGATGAAGCGCATCGGCTCGGCTCATTTCCCAAACCCAGCCAGCGCACAAAATTAGTCAAGATGCTATGCAAGGGATTGCCGATTATCTACCTTTCAGGTACGCCAACCCCAGAATCATTCTCGCAGTTGTATCATCAGTTTTGGGTAAGTTCATTCTCACCATTCAACCTATTCACTACTTTCTATAAATGGGCGAAAGTATATGTGGAGCCGGGATTGAAGAAAGTGGGGGGGCATGTTCTGAATGACTACTCCAATGCGCGAAAGGATAAGATTGATGCAGTGACTAAAAAACTGTTTATCGACTTTTCTCAGGAAGAGGCGGGATTTGATGCTAAGATAGAGGAATACACATTGACAGTACCAATGTCTAAATGGACTGAAAACGCATTGAGCCACCTCAAGAAGAAAAGAATCCTTTCGTGGGATGATGTCAATATCTTGGGGGATACCCCGGCAAAGCTGATGTCTAAGCTGCACCAGTTGTCATCCGGCAGCGTGATTGACGAGTGCGGAACGCATATAATCACCGACTATTCAAAGGCAAAATACATCCGTGATTACTTTGCCGGTAAGAAAATCGCCATATTCTACGTCTATAAGACGGAGTTAGACCTGTTGAAAAAGGCATTTCCGCTATGGACTGACGTGCCGGAAGTGTTTCAGCGGCATGAGGGCAATGATATGGTTTATCTGGGTCAGGTGCGGAGCGCAAGGGAGGGTGTCCGTCTTGATACTGCTGACGCACTCATCTTCTATAACCTTGAGTACTCCTATCTTTCCTATGAACAAGGCAGGAATCGTCTGTCATCCAAAGAAAGGATTACCCCGGCACAAGTGTATTTCATCTGTTCTGACTGCGGAATAGAGCAGGATATTCTTGAAGCAGTCCACGGTAAAAATGATTTTACATATTCGTATTATAAAGCCAAAAGTAAAAATAGACTATTTTGATTATATGGTTTGCTATAAGAATACATCCAGTTACAATCTGCCTAATGAAGAATGGCTTGATATTTGCGGATATGAGGGCTTATATCAAGTTAGCAATTTAGGTAGGATAAAGTCTTTGGGTCATCTAATACCGACAAAAGGAGGTGTGTATAGAAAATCCAAAACAAGAATATTAAGGCAGAAGTTAAAGAAGAATGGGTATTTGGAAGTAATGCTATCCAAGAATGGTCAAAAGAGAATATTCTTAATACATAGGCTCGTTGCTTTTGCCTTTTTAGGCAAACCTCAAGGAAATAGAAATGTAGTCAATCATAAAGATGAATGTCCTCGCAATAACACGATATGGAATTTAGAGTGGGTATCGACAAAAGAAAATGTCAATTATGGAACAGGACTACTACGAACAAGATTGCATTTGATGAATCATCCGAATACATCACGACCTGTTATAGCAACATCGCTTAGAAATGGAGATATGTTTAGATTCCCCAGCGTGTCAGAAGCCGCAAGATTCTTAGGATGTAGCCCACTGCGGATTTCATATCTATGCAGAGGAAAAGGAAGATATAATGATAATGAATATAGTTGGAAATATGAATCTTGAAAGCAAAATACAGAATAAGATAATCAAAAGATACAAAGCAATGGGCTATTTGGTTGTAAAAATTAGCCTATGTAATCTTAATGGTTTCCCTGACCTTATGCTCCTCAAGGATGGCAAAGCATCATTCGTAGAAGTCAAACGACCCGGACAAAAGCCACGACCACTACAAGAATACAGGCTCAAGGAGCTGCGCGATGCCGGCTTCGACGCTTTTGTACTGACGGAATAGACATACTCTTTTCATAAATTGATGGATGGCTGTCATCGTGAGATGGTGGCCTATCCGTTTACAAAAGAAATGCGCCACGGTGGAATAGACCACTATGGCGCAATCTTTATCGCTATTGGTAGCGATTATTATCTACAAGATATGAAATCGTCAGGCGCGATAAATCCTTTTGCTTCCATGATTCCAATAGCTACTTCGGCATCTATTTCCGAGCAATCATACGCTATACTGATACAACCCTCGGATACATAGCCAATAGTCGGCAAGAACTCACCAAACCCCTAAAGACAATATGCGAGGCAAACACCTGCAACGCGCTGTCGGCCTTTACCCATTGTCGGATGGCTTTATCATAAGCCTTACGCATTTCCTTGTCTTTCATAACCTATTATTCAATTCTGATATAGACGCGATACCAGCTATATTCGCGGTCAAAGGCATCCGTGAACGTAATCGGGTCTTCTGAGTCGGCTTCACATACCGGCTCAATGGTGTACTGGGCAACATTGGCTTCAAGGGATTTATCGCCGCACACAAACGTTACTGTTTCCGTCTTCTTTGGTTTAAGTGCCTTCGTACCGAAAAGCGCAAGGTTATCATTGGTCAGATTAAAGAAAACCGAGTCAGCTTCGCCATCCTGCAACTGATTGATGAAATCGCTGCATAAGGGGATTGTCATGTGTGTTCCGTCACGTGTGATAGGCGGCACGTCCACACATTCAGGCAGATTGTCTTCCGTAATGTCCGGCAAGTCAAAGATGCCCAGTTTGCCCTTGACATTAAGAATAGGCTCTTTGAATAGCTTCACATCGCGCATGACCCATTTATATTCCGCGCCGTGGCCCTCTTGCGCCCAGATTGAGAAATTCTCTTCTTCGCACCGGTCTATGGTCGCCACGCCTACGATGGCAGACGTTGGCATATCTGCGATTGCCGGGATTATTCCCATATTCTGCGCGTTTTCTATTGGGTTCGCCCATACCAGCGGCATGGTGTTTTCGTCGATGTTGTGCTTCCGTGCGCCAACATGAATAAGAACGCGCATAGGTGTTGACTTCAACGCCCATTTGCGGTTTTCCACATCCTTGATACCGGCACATATCAAAGACCCCCACGGCTGCTGAATTGAAAATGCTTTCATTGTTTGTTGTTTATTTTATTGAAAATTTGGACTGCTTTTATCCTTCCATTTCCGTAAGGCTTACTTTGTTGACATAGATTTGTATTCAATGGCGGTTGAAATACTGCCAAAAAGTCATTTTCATCTGGCTCATCCTTAGAATTGATTTCTGAAAGTGAATATATAGAAAAATCATCATTCTTCTTAAAAGCTGATGCCAACTTAGGGAGATAGTTATCTTTCACTTTCCCAAGTTTTGTTTTGCAATGAAATTGCATCCGTTGATAACCCACATTACTTTTACCTATATAGTAAGAGCCATCACCAAACACAATCATATAAACCAAGTAGAACCTATCACGCAAGCATCTGGGCGATTTATACATGACAGTGATGTTTCCGTCCTTACACTCTATCAATTTCTTTAACGATGAACAATCCATTGACCTATCTATGATTTTGGTGAATCATCATTTGCCACCACGGTAGGATTTAACCTGTATGTAGTTCCGCAGTTTGGGCAGGTAAAAGTGTTGGTATATTCTTGGCAGACAAGAACACCTACCGGCACACCTATTATATCCGCAATCTCTTGAAGCGTAGCCAATGTTGGATTCCCATTTATGATTTGGGATGCTGCGCTTTGAGTAATGCCTTTCTGACCATTCCTTCCGGTCATTTGCGAGGCAAGACGTTCAACAGTCCATCCTCGCTCCTTCATTACGATTCTTATAAAATTATTTGCCATAAGTTTTAACTGTATGTTTAGATGGTGCAAAATTAGTAAAAAATATTCAAACTACAAAATAAAATATTAGACATAACGAATAATTTTGCTTAAATGTTAATTTATACCTTAAAATTACCCCTATTTGTTAATAGTTGTTAAATGATTAGATAAAACTAATAAAATATTTGATAGTATAAGATAAAACTTATAACTTTGCATCGTGATTAAGAAAGACAGTTATTCACCCTGTAATAATAAGGAGTATGAAGACAACAAGAAATAACCTGAAAGAAATCATGTCGATGGCATGGGCGTTTGTGAAGCGCAACGGCTTCACTATGGGCGAGGCACTTAAAGTCGCATGGCGCAACTACAAGCTGAAAAACGCTATGCACGGCAAAATCGTAAAGTTCTACTTTCAAAAGGTAGATGGCACTTTGCGCGAGGCTTACGGCACATTAAAGGAGAATCTCCTGCCGGCTACACAAGGCACTGGCAGACGTGCCAACGACACAGTGCAAACGTACTTCGACACCGAAAAAGGAGAATGGAGATGCTTTAAGAAAGCAAACCTCGTGCGCATCGCTAACGCATAAGACATCAAACCGGGGATGCTGTCAGCCACGGCATCCCCAGCCCCAAACATCAAACGTAATCAATAACACCAATAAGACAATGAAAATAATCGCTAACATCTTCTATGTAGGCCAAATCGTATTCTCAGCCGCCCTCGCTTTATGGGCGTTATACATGGCACTACGCGGCCTCTTTACCGGCGGGCCACTGTTCGTAACTATCTGCTTCGCCGTAATGACATGCACAACCTATTGCCTCATGTACGTGCCAAGTGTGCGCGAATACAAGGAGCATAAGGCAAGCCACAACAAAAAGACACAGACAGAGCAAAATGACTGAACCGCAGACCGACATACAGCAAGACGTTGACCGCGTGGAAATCAGCGACACCCTTATTGACTTGATTGTCGATAAGATGGTCGATGAAATGAATAAGCGGATAGCCAATATTCAGCCAAGCGATGACCCCTCGGCTGAATACGGCGAATACTGGACAAGCGGAAGCTATGATAGCGATGACTATTTAGAACTGGACGAGCCGAATGATGAATACGGCATATCATACAAGTTTGAGCTATCGTGGGAATACCGCGAGTGGACTGAATATTGGACTGACCCGGTATGCTACCCATCGTTTGACGAAATGCGGAATGAAACCGGCTACGTCTATGACATAGAAATCGACACCCCGGATGGCGATGCAGTCAAGCAAAGCATCTGCGACGCTATCGCAAAGAAAGTAAACGAAATAATCAAGTAAACATGAGCTTATACAACCTTATAAATGGCGTTAATCCCGCCACGTTTTTCATCTTGCCAATGCTCGGCAAGCACCCGGATGAATATCCCAGATTCAGGGATTGCTTCGTAGGGGAAGAAGATACCATCGTCGTACTTACCCGCGTAGGCGGCGCAAACCGCAACACAGGCTATGGCGAAGACAAGATAATGGGACACCCCAATTTCATCAAGACTTACGATGATGATTTTGATAACACCTACGGCTATTACGTCTATTCAGTGCCTGACCGCTGGCGCGAAGACTACAACAAAATCATCAATGGCAAAACGCTATTCGTATCGGAAGAATACTTTAACGAGATGCTGCGCGTATGGCCTAACCTTGAAGACAAACTGCGGAACATGTTTCATCGCCCCAAAACCGAAGAGAAATGACGAAGCGTAAATCATCTGCGGAAGCTGCTGCGGATTATGCCGCAAAGGACTACTATATCGCACAGCGTACCGACCTACTGAAATCCGCGTTTAACGCCGGCGCATCGTGGCTATTCAATAATCAATGGCACGACGTGTACGAAGAAGCACCGCCCAAATCCGGGCAATATCTCGTCATCTACCTTATGGATAAGGGCGAGAATGAACCGCCGGAAAAGCGATACGTTCAGGTGTTCGACATCCTTGTGTATTTCAAGGATAATGAAGACGAGGGCTTATTGCCGTGGGGATTAGAAGATGAATTTGAATACCTCGCAAACGCCATAACACATTGGGCGTTCATCCCCAAAACGCCACCTATAACAACGCTGGAGGATGGGCTTTATTTAGGCGAAGCAAAGCCTTACAATCCCGAAATGCACCGGCGTGATTACAATAACCTACCAGAAGAATATCAGAAATGAAACCTATAAAATTTACATGGACGCAGACCCGTGACCCGCATTTGGCATCATTGGTCAAGACAGACCCGGAATTTGCGGAACGAGTCAGAAAGTCAATAACCAACCTTGAGAATTGGCTTGAAAAATGTGCCGACAAAGGCAACTGGGATGAAATTGAAATGTCAATCCCTTGCAATCAGTTTGTCAACAATGACATCTTGATAAATGATGTCGGGAATGAAGACCGCATGTTTCTTTTCGTGGTACTGAATAGCAAACCAATAGAAGAAATTATGAACAGCGTAGTCACGGAACATTATACGCATCTTGTCTATCTTGACTTGATGGACTCAATCAAAGGATAGATGGCACGACTGGATGAAGAAAGGCAAAAAGCGTTAGAGCCGGAACGCATACGCCACGCAATCAAGAAAATCACCGCCCTCGGCTATGAAATAACCGCGCAGGATAACACATCTATAAAGTTTATCCACAACGGCAAGACCGTGACATTTTACCCTTATAGCGGATGGGCGACCGGCGCAAGCATCAAAGATGGTAGAGGCTTGAAACATCTGCTATCATCACTGAAATCAAATCATCAACCAAATAAATAATTGCACTATGGCAGAAACAACCAACAAGAGTGCGGAAGTCGAAATCATCGGCGCAGCCGCAGAATCGTCAGAAAGCGAAATCGCACGTCTGACCGCAGAAAACAAAGAGCTGAAAGCTCGCGTAGAAACCCTTACACGCGACCGCGACCAGTATCTCAAGTGGTGGGGCGAAAGCAACTCGGAAAAGAACCGTCTGCTCAACGTCACAAAGTCACTTGTCGCATACAGCGGCCTCATCTAATCATCCCACTGTCGCCCGGTTGTATGTTGAAGCCGTGCAGCCGGGCGACCATTTAAATCCAAAATCAACTTAATCAAAGACCAGATATGAAAGCAAAAGAAATCATCGACAAGGAAGATAGAATGATGGCAAACATCCGCGAGCTTATCCCTAAAATTGTGGGCATACGCCTTGAAGCCCAGAAAGCTGCATCGTGGATAAATAAGTATGACGCGGAACTTGCCACCGCATCAGAAGAAATGTCGGAAGCAATCGATGCCCTTTATCGTGCGGAAACCGCAATGGGCAATGCGCATCAGTATCTTCTTGTGTCGCAATCTACCATTAAGCACGGTCTTGATGCGGAAGCGTAGCCGTTTATCATGGCCATGTGGAAAGAATTTACTATCTTTGCACCGCCATTCAAAGCTGGGAAGCTGACGGATGGCACTCAATAGGTCTTCATACTTTTTGTTGACTTATTGGGTTATTGATTACACCGTGACCCCGGAAGCATCCACTACCGGGGTCACACTTTTTTGCTCAAGCGGATGCCGGCGACCTACTACACACAGGTCAATAAATCGCCATAGCCACGTCAAGACCATCAAGAGGCTAAATCCATCATCGCAACATCAGAAACGCGCCAGACGCGCCCAATAAGGCTTAAAGCGTTTACTATTATCGCTATCAAGACCACATAAAAGCAAACCCTTTTATTATTATAATAAGGTGTAATCAATGTAAAAGCATCTGCAATTACTAATAAATGTTAAATATAAGTGTTTGCTTTAATTTTTAGGTCAAAAAATTTGGTGGATAAAAGTAAAAGCATTAACTTTGCATCGTAATCAATAACCACAATAAGTTAAACCCCTTAAACCCCAAACGTTATGAAGACTCTTAACGACGAAATCAACGAAATCAAGGCTGCTAACACCAGCAAGAACTCAAAGAAAGCCGCCCTTGCCAAACTGGGCATCACACCCTACGAAATCGACATCATACTTGAGGGCGTTGAGTGCGCCACCCGTGGCCGTTTTACATTTGGCGTTGAGATAGAGTGCTTCGTCAATAGTGGCGCAATCAGAACAGCCGCAGAACACACCGGCATGGCCTACGAATACGAGGGCTACAACCACCGCGACGGTCACGACTACTTCAAGTTTACCACTGACGCATCAGTGCGCGGCATGGCTGACCCCATCGAGTGCGTGTCACCGGTGCTTGCAGGCGTGAACGGCAAGAACACCCTTAAAAACGCCGTCAAGACGCTTAACACCGCCGGCGCAAACGTCAATCAAACATGCGGTCTGCATGTGCATATCGGTGCATCTAAACTGACCGCAAAGCAATACTGCAACGTGTTTGTAAACTACGCCTACCTTGAGGCCGTCATAGATACCTTTATGGCCCGCTCGCGTCGCGCTGACAACGCCGGATACGCTCACACGCTGCAAGACCACATCTTCTATCTTGAAAGTGCCGTGACGGTTGAAGACATACGACGTGCCCTCTGCAACGACCGCTACCACAAAGTCAATGCCGAAAGCTACCGCCGTCACAAGACCATCGAGTTTAGACAGCACGCCGGCACGACCAACTACGAAAAAATCATCAACTGGGTTAGCTTCTGCGGAAAGCTCGTCATCTGGTCAAAGAAAAACCG
>Ga0209064_1004555_pt1 | contig 10156 bp, 8 predicted proteins | sample Inofromicrocosms_FD_187498 | JGI IMG/M metagenome (GOLD analysis project Ga0209064, IMG submission 187498) | Mouse cecum microbial communities from Vienna, Austria - Inoculum for glucosamine and mucus D2O microcosms (SPAdes) (version 2) | ecosystem: Host-associated > Mammals > Digestive system >... | reverse complement strand
GGAAGAGAGCAGTAAGCAGAGCGAAGCGGTGACGGGAACCTTATCCAACATGGGCAAAATGACGGGCAAGACCAATGCGATTTTGGCAATATCCATTGTGGCGATGATCACGTCTCTGGGAAGTATTATACTTCAGCTTCTGCAGTTTTTGGGAAAATAACCGGAAAGCGTAAGACGAAAGCTTTTAAAAGGGCGGCCGGTTCTCCGGAAGGACTCGGCAGAACAATGAAAAAGGGTTGCCGGATAATCCGGCGCCGTGCCGCTTTAGCGTAGAAAACGGATAGGTAAGCTATGTCAAAGGAATTGTGGAAAGCTGGAAATATGTTGTACCCTCTGCCGGTGGTCATGGTGAGCATGGCGGACAGGGACGGAAAATTTAATATTATAACGATTGCATGGGCGGGGACGGTTTGTACCAATCCGCCCATGGTCAGTATATCGGTTCGGCCCGAGAGATACTCTTATCCGATCCTGAAGGAGACGGGAGAATTTGTCATCAATCTGACCACCAGAGAGCTGGCGTATGCCACGGATTTCTGCGGCGTCAGGAGCGGCAGGGAGGTTGACAAGTTTCGGACGCTCCGTCTCACCCCTCTGGAAGCGGATCAAGTCAGGGCGCCGCTGATTGCGGAGAGTCCGGTGAACATCGAATGCCGGGTGCGGCAGATTCTGCCGCTGGGATCCCACCATATGTTTCTGGCGGAAGTGAAGGCGGTCCATGCAGACGAAGCTTATCTGGACAAAAGCGGACGCCTGGAGCTGAACCGTGCCGGACTGCTGGTGTATTCCCACGGGGAATATCTGGCGGCCGGGAAAAAGCTGGGCACCTTCGGCTACAGCGTGAAAAAGAAAGCGCCGGAGCAGAAGCGGGCCGTCCAAAGGAAAAAAGCGACAGCGCATAAGAAGAGAACGGAACATAAGAAAACATCCAATCGGAAAGCAACATAATTGCATATTTTTGCACGGATTTTATATGGATTTCAACAGTAGGGACATCTATAATAAAATCTGAGGAAACAAACCAGAAAGTGAGGACTTTGATGATCATGAAAGAAAAATTGCTGAAAAAATTTGCGGAACTCTTTGGAAATGCGGACGGAGTCGGCTTTTATTTTTCTCCGGGGCGTGTCAATCTGATCGGAGAGCATACGGATTATAACGGAGGACATGTATTTCCATGCGCGCTGACGATTGGTACATACGGCATTGCGCGGAAGCGTACGGACCGCAAAATCCATTTTTACTCGATGAATCTGGATCGTTTCGGGGTTGTAGAAGCTTCTCTGGATGAATTGATCAATAAAGATGCTTACGGCTGGGCAAATTATCCTCTCGGCGTGGTGTGGGCATTTCAGGAAAAGGGCCATACGCTGGATACCGGCTTTGATATGGTGATCTGGGGCAACATTCCCAACGGAAGCGGACTTTCGTCCTCTGCGTCTCTGGAGGTGCTGACCGGCGTGATCCTCAGCAGCCTGTATCACATCACCGATCTGAGTATGGTAGATATCGCGCTGATCGGTCAGTATTCGGAAAATCATTTCAACGGCTGCAACTGCGGGATCATGGATCAGTTTGCGGTGGCCATGGGAAAGAAGGACAATGCTATCTTCCTGGATACCAGCACCCTGCATTATGAGTACGCGCCTGTCAAGCTAAAAGATGCGCGGATCGTCATTGTGAACAGCAAGGTGAAGCACAGCCTGGTGGATTCTGCGTACAACGACCGCCGTCAGGAATGTACGGACGCGCTTGCCGCATTGAAGACGGTTGCGGACATCAAGACGCTGGGCGACCTGACCGTAGAGGAATTTGAGAAATATAAGCATGTTCTGACCGATCCGATCCTGGAAAAGAGGGCAAGGCATGCGGTTGCGGAGAACCAGCGCACCATTGAGGCGGTTGCCGCATTGAAGGCGGACAACATCGCGCGGTTCGGAGAGCTGATGAACCAGTCTCATGTATCCCTGCGGGATGACTATGAGGTTTCCTGTGAGGAGATCGATATTCTGGTAGATCTGGCCTGGAAGATTCCCGGCGTGATCGGATCCAGAATTACCGGAGGCGGCTTCGGCGGCTGCACCGTGAGCATTGTGGAAAATGACGCGGTAGATGATTTCATCCGTTCCATCGGAGCTTCCTACAAGGAAAAGGTGGGACACGAGGCGGAATTTTATACCGTAGATATCGGGGAAGGCGCAGGCGAACTGAAATAACTTACAGATTGGAGAACGGTATGATGAAATTATATGAAAATATCAAAAAGCTGGTTCAATACGGAATTAACACCGGGCTGACCCCGGAATGTGAACGGATCTATACAACGAATCTTCTTCTGGACCTCTTTCAGGAGAATGATTATGAGGACAGCACCTGCGATCTGTCCAAGATTGTTCTGGAGGATGTTTTAAAGGAACTCCTGGACGAAGCATGCAGCCGCGGGATCATTGAGGACAGCGTGGTACACCGGGATCTTTTTGACACAAAGCTGATGAACTGCCTGATGCCCCGCCCGGCTCAGGTACAGAAAAGCTTCTGGGAGGACTATGCCGTTTCCCCGGAGCATGCGACGGAAAAGTATTACAAGTTCAGCCAGGACAGCGATTATATCCGCCGCTACCGTATCAAAAAGGACCGGAAGTGGACGGTGGATACGGACTACGGCACACTGGACATCACCATCAATCTGTCCAAGCCGGAAAAGGACCCGAAGGCAATAGCCGCTGCCAGGAACGCAAAGAATTCCGCCTATCCGAAATGCCAGCTCTGTATGGAAAATGAAGGCTACGCGGGACGCGCCAACCACCCGGCCAGGGAGAATCACCGGATCATCCCGATCACCATCAACGAGTCCGCCTGGGGCTTCCAGTATTCGCCTTATGTATATTACAACGAGCACTGCATCGTATTCAACGGGGAGCATACTCCCATGAAGATCGACCGTGCCGCGTTTATTAAATTATTTGATTTTGTAAAGCAGTTCCCCCATTATTTCCTGGGATCCAACGCGGACCTTCCCATTGTGGGAGGCTCCATCCTGAGCCATGACCATTTCCAGGGCGGGCATTATACCTTTGCCATGGCAAAGGCGCCTGTGGTGGAAAGCTTCACGGTAAAGGGATATGAGGACGTGACGGCAGGCATTGTAAAATGGCCCCTTTCCGTGATCCGTCTGCAGTGCGCCGACGAGACCCGGATCATTGATCTGGCGGAGTACATCCTGAAGGCATGGAGAGACTATACGGACGAGGCGGCGTTTATCTTCGCGGAGACGGAAGGACAGCCCCACAATACGATTACGCCGATCGCGCGGAAGCGGGGAGAACTGTATGAATTGGATTTGACGCTGCGAAACAACATCACTACGGAGGAGCATCCCCTGGGAGTCTATCATCCCCATGGGAAGCTGCATCATATCAAGAAGGAGAATATCGGCCTGATTGAGGTCATGGGCCTTGCCGTGCTTCCGGCGCGGCTGAAGGGAGAACTGGAGCTTTTAAAGGAATATATCCTGGAAGGAAAAGACATCCGCTCGGAGGAAAGCATTGAGAAGCATGCGGACTGGGTGGAGGGATTTTTGCCACAGTATCCGGACGTGAACGCGGAAAACATAGAGGAGATACTTCAGAAAGAGGTGGGAAAGGTATTCTGCCAGGTATTGGAGGATGCCGGTGTATACAAATATACGCCGGAAGGGCTGGAAGCATTCCGCAGATTTATCGGAACGCTTTAAAGATATAGAATGCTTGCAGGAACGGTTTGTGCCAAAAAACGTTTCGCTCCGTATGGAATCATTGCAATCATGCCGATATATAAATGTGGTTTGATTCATATGGTATATGGAATGAATGGCAAGTCTAAGAGGATTCGTATGAGTTATCGTAACCTGGAAGCAGAACAGCTAGTTCCGCTGCGAGATGCATTGGAGGAGTTGATGTTATTCCTGTATAATTGGCAGGATTGCGGTGTTCCGCACTTTTACCGCTATCTTGATTTTATGAAGAATAACATTGAGACCTGCATCTGTACACGGGAGGATCAGGGAGAGGGATTGATCTATCTCAGGATGCTCCTGCAGCGGGACTGGGATAAGGCGAATGATGAATATGTGGGAATTCCGTCCTGCGTGTTGTTCCAGGAAGGCCAGAGGGAACTGTTTCTGCAGTATCTTGGTCTGTTGGATGAGGTGGGAAGTTATTTTATTTTGGATACAGATTAAAAAATAGAATGAGTGAAAACCAGGAGTTCAGAAAAACTCTAAAAGGGCCGGCCCGTTTTCAGCTGCTTTCAGCGGAGGGTCGGTCTTTTTCTGCGTTGCTTTTCGGTTACTGTTCACGGTGCCTTGCGCTCTGCCACAAGACATCCGTCCAGTAAAATAGCGGCTGCAGGCATCCAGCCCTCGCCGTCAGGCGACTTTTCAATGGCTGGATGCGTTACAGTTCGCGGCCGGTCAGGCCGTGAACTGTAACCCTTTGTTACATGTCACACACTGACCAATCACTACGCTGATTGGTCAGGAGGATGCACATAAAAGCTGGGATTCAGGCCGTCCATTGCCGCAGGCAATTTAAAATGACGGTCTGAGTTACAGGGCACGCCTGGTCAAGGTGTGACCTGTAACAACCCTTTTCGTGAATCGTAACGAAAACCCTGCTTTCAGCCTTGCCGTTGTATACAAATTATGGTAAGATAGTGGGCAGAGATTTTGAGAGTATCTATAGAGAAAGACTGAGGAGGAAACCATGGAAAACGAAGTTGTATCCAAGAATTTTATAGAGCAGGAGATTGACAGGGACCTTGCGGAGGGCGTGTATGACAAGGTGTGCACCCGGTTCCCACCGGAACCCAACGGATATCTGCATATCGGACATGCCAAGTCCATACTGTTGAATTATGGGCTGGCGCAGAAGTATCACGGAACCTTCAATATGCGTTTTGACGACACCAACCCTACCAAGGAGAAGGTGGAGTTCGTGGATTCGATCATGGAGGATATCCGCTGGCTGGGAGCGGAATGGGAGGACAGGCTGTACTTTGCGTCGGATTATTTTGATCAGATGTATGACTGTGCCATCCGGCTGATCGAAAAAGGGAAAGCCTATGTCTGCGACTTGTCTGCGGAGGAGATCCGTGCATATCGGGGCACGCTGACAGAAGCCGGAAAGGACAGTCCTTACCGGGACCGTACGGTGGAAGAGAACCTGCGGCTCTTTGAAGAGATGCGTAAAGGGGCCTATCAGGACGGGGAGAAGGTGCTCCGGGCGAAGATCGACATGGCGTCTCCTAATATCAACATGCGCGACCCTGTGATCTACCGTGTAGCGCGCATGTCCCATCACAGGACCGGAGACAAGTGGCGCATCTATCCCATGTATGATTTTGCGCACCCGATCGAGGACGCCATTGAGGGGATCACCCACTCCATCTGTACGCTGGAGTTTGAGGATCACCGCCCGCTGTATGACTGGGTGGTAAGGGAATGTGAATTTAAAAATCCGCCCCGCCAGATTGAGTTTGCCAAGCTCTATCTTACCAATGTGGTGACGGGGAAGCGGTATATCAAGAAGCTGGTGGAGGACGGCATCGTGGACGGATGGGATGACCCCCGTCTGGTGTCTATCGCGGCGCTGCGCAGGCGCGGCTTTACCCCGGAGTCCATCAAGATGTTCATCGACATGTGCGGAGTGTCAAAGGCGCAGAGCTCTGTGGATTATGCAATGCTGGAATACTGCATCCGGGAAGACTTAAAGATGAAGAAGGCCCGTATGATGGCGGTGCTGGATCCCATCAAACTGATCATAGACAACTATCCGGAGGGCGAGACGGAATATCTGGAGGTTCCCAACAACCTGGAGAATGAAGCGCTGGGTACAAGGAAGGTCCCCTTCTGCCGGGAGTTGTATATAGAGCGTGAGGACTTTATGGAGGAGCCTCCGAAGAAGTATTTCCGACTCTTCCCGGGAAATGAAGTGCGCCTCATGTCCGCGTATTTTGTAAAATGCGAAAGCTTTGTGAAGGATGAAAATGGAAATGTGACCGAGGTTCATTGTACCTATGATCCGGAGACCAAAAGCGGCAGCGGATTTAGCGGGAGAAAGGTCAAGGGGACCATCCACTGGGTGGCGGCTCCTTACGCAAAGAAAGCGGAGATCCGCCTGTATGAGAATCTGGTGGACGAGGAGAAGGGCGTTTATAATAAGGAGGACGGATCTCTGAATCTGAATCCGGATTCCCTCACGGTTTTGAAGGACTGTTTCGTAGAACCGGGATTTTCGGAGGCAAAGGCTTATGACAGCTTCCAGTTTGTAAGAACCGGGTATTTCTGCATTGACGCAAAGGATTCCGCTCCGGACGCGCTGGTATTTAACCGGATCGTATCCCTGAAGAGTTCGTTTAAGCTGCCGAAGTAAGATTAGGAGTTGTAGAAAAAGATGAATGATCTGGCGATCAGTCTGGACGGAACGTCGAAGACCCCGCTGTATGAGCAGATCTACCGCTATATCAAGCATGAGATCCAGACCGGAGGGATCAAAAGCGGGGATAAGCTGCCCTCCACCCGTGCATTGTGCCGGTATCTGGATGTCAGCAGGAGTACGGTGGAGCTTGCCTATGAGCAGCTCATATCCGAGGGCTATCTGGAATCGGAAGCCTGCCGGGGCTTCTTTGCCGCGGATGTGGAGGGCTTATATCAGCTGGAGCGCCCCAGCCCCGCGCATCCGGAGATTGACGGACAAAAAAAGAATTTTTATCCCTATGATTTTACGCCCAACGGCGTGGATCTGAACAGCTTTCCCTACAATGCCTGGAGGAAGCTTTCCAAGGAAAGCCTGCTGGACGACCAGGCGGAGCTGTTCCGTCTGGGAAGTCCCCAGGGGGAATACGGGCTGCGCAGCGCCATCTGCAGTTATCTCCATCAGGCCAGAGGAGTCAACTGCGGACCGGAGCAGCTCATCATCGGGGCCGGCAATGACTATCTTTTGATGCTGCTTGCGACAGTGATTGGGCAGGACCATAAGGTGGCCTTCGAAAATCCCACATACCGGCAGGCTTACCGATTGTTTGAAAACCTGTCCTTCCGGATCTGTACGGTGGATATGGATGAAAAAGGGATGAACGCGCAGAAGCTGGAAGAGTCCGGCGCGGATATTGCGTTTGTGATGCCCTCCCACCAGTATCCTCTGGGGATCGTGATGCCGATCCGGCGCCGCATGGAGCTGCTGCGCTGGGCAGGGAAGCAGGAAGGGCGATACATCATTGAGGATGACTACGACAGCGAGTTCCGGTATAAGGGAAAGCCGGTGCCCGCTCTCCAGGGGTATGACAGTCGGGAAAAGGTGATCTATATCGGGACATTTTCCAAGGCCATCGCGCCTGCCATCCGTATGAGCTACCTGGTCCTGCCCCGGCCTCTTTTGAAACGCTATCAGGAGAAAAGCGGATTTTTAAACTCCACGGTATCCAAGGTGGATCAGCTGATCCTGAAAAAATTCATTGAAGAGGGGTATTTTGAGCGGCATCTGAATAAGACCCGGGCACTGTATAAGAGCAGGCATGATACGCTCCTTTCCTGCCTAAAGAGCAGACTTTGCCGGACCGGAGGGGATATGCGGCAGGGGATTCGTCCGGGAAATGCCTGCAAAAACGAAGGCCCGTTGTTTCGGATTTCTGGGGAGCATGCAGGAGTCCATCTTCTGCTCCATGTTCTGAACGGCATGACGGAGGAGGAACTGATCGGGCGGGCGGAAAAAAGGGGTGTACGGGTGTACGGACTTTCCGAGTATGATGTCGAGCCGCGGCCGGACGCGCCTGCAACGATCCTGCTGGGCTATGCGAACATGAGCGAGGAAAAGATCGTAGAAGCTGTGCGGATCCTGGAAGAAGAATGGATATGACAGCTTGCGTGCCGAATTGTTTTCTGCGGTATGGAATGCGGCTCAAAAAAAGATTGTGATGAAAAAAGATTGTAATTATGATTAAAAAGTATTAGAATAGTAAATGATTTAGTCACGGTAGGGAAGAAAGGAGAGCTCTGTTTTGAAAAAGAATTTTAAATGGCTGACAGCCCTTGCTGTTGCGGGTACCGTAATCGGACTGATAATTGCTTATTTTATGCGGAAAAACGATGAGATATCTGATTTTGATGAGGACGATTTTGATGAGGACGATGATTTTGACCTGGACGGAGACTTAAAGCCTGTTTCCGAAAGGGAATATGTTCCGCTGAACAAAGCGGCCGACATTGCGGCGCGTAAAGCGGAGACCGAAGCAGAAGAGAACGGTGATAAGGCCCGCGGGGACGCTTCCGGCGAGAAGGAGACGCCTGCGGCAGAAGAGTCCAGAGACCAGGAAGAAGCGGCCGAAGAGGATGCTTCTGAGAAGGTACAGATCTGACATGATTGATGAGATCCCTGAGAGCCTTTGCTCCAAGGGATTTTATCTGTTTTTGCGCAGAGTTGGAATTTCTTGTGGTCCGCAATGAAAGGATGTTTTATGGAGTACAATATTGCCGTAAAGGCAGGGAAAAAAGCAAAAAAGGGCGTGCTGCGCGTGATATTCAGCCGGACTGCGCTGATCCTGCTGCTGATCCTTCTGCAGCTGGCAACCTTTGCCGGACTGCTCACGATCCTGAAGGATTATATGGTCTATATTTATGGCGTGATTCTGGTAGTGCAGGCAGGTGTGATCATCTACATTATGAATGAGCAGACCTGTCCTGAATTCACCCGGACATGGATCCTTCTGATCCTGATCTTTCCAGTGTTCGGATGTGCCTTTTATGTCTACGCGAAGCTGGAGCTGGGCACCCATTTTGTGGGAGAGCAGCTGAAAAAGCGGCAGATGGAGACGTGGCCGTATCTCAATCAAAAAAAGAGTATCCTGGAGGATCTGCGTTCCAGCAAGCCGGCCAACGCCAATCTGGCCCATTATATGAACCGGTCGCTTCATTTCCCGGTATACCGCAATACAAAGGCGACTTATTTCAGCTGCGGGGAGGAAAAATTTCCGGCTCTGATCGAACAGATGAAGCAGGCGAAGAGATTTATCTTTCTCGAATATTTTATTGTAGCCGAGGGATATATGTGGGGCTCGATCCTGAAGGTTCTCAAGGAGAAGGCGGCACAGGGACTGGATGTGCGTTTTATGTACGACGGCATGTGCAGTATCTCGCTCCTTCCCTATAATTATCCGAAAATGATCGAAAAATACGGAATCCGCTGCAAGATGTTCAGTCCCATCCGCCCGGTGCTTACTACTGCGCAGAATAACCGGGATCACCGGAAGATCTGTGTCATAGACGGAAAAGTCGGGTTTACCGGGGGGATCAACCTGGGGGACGAGTACATCAACCGGCAGGAGAGGTTCGGTTACTGGAAGGATACCGCAGTTATGCTGGAGGGAGACGCGGTGCAGAGCCTGACTATGCTGTTTCTGCAGATGTGGAACGTGACGGAGCGTAAGCCGGAGCATTATGGACGGTATCTCACGAAGCCGGCGGGGAAGCTTCGCCGGGAGCTGGGCTTTGTGATGCCTTACGGGGACAGTCCCTTTGACCACGAGGATGTGGGAGAGGAGGTGTACTGCCATATTCTGAACCATGCGAAAAAATATGTACATATCATGACCCCGTATCTGATCCTGGACAGCAAGATGATGGATGCGCTCTGCCGGGCGGCAAAGAGCGGGATCGATGTGAAGATCATCATGCCGGGGATTCCGGATAAGAAGTATGCGTTTGCTCTGGCAAAGACCTACTATAAAGAGCTGATCAAGGCAGGGGTAAAAATCTATGAATTTACACCCGGATTTGTGCACGCCAAGATTTTTGTGTCCGACAACGATACGGCCACCATCGGGACGATCAACCTGGATTACCGGAGCCTGTACCTGCATTTTGAGTGCGGTGTCTTTCTCTACAATAATCCGGTGGTGTGGGATGTGGAGCAGGATTTCCAGAATACATTGAAGCAGTGCCGGAGGATCTGTGTGGCAGATTTAAAAAAGATCAGTCTCGGAATGAGTATCATGGGCAGGAGCCTGCGGATGATCGCGCCGCTGATGTAGGGAGGTTACTGTTCACACCCTTTGGGTGCTCCAGTAACAGTATCCAGCCTATTTTAAGTCGCCTTCGGCGAGAGGCTGGATATTATGGCAAATG
>Ga0209064_1004553_pt1 | contig 10157 bp, 9 predicted proteins | sample Inofromicrocosms_FD_187498 | JGI IMG/M metagenome (GOLD analysis project Ga0209064, IMG submission 187498) | Mouse cecum microbial communities from Vienna, Austria - Inoculum for glucosamine and mucus D2O microcosms (SPAdes) (version 2) | ecosystem: Host-associated > Mammals > Digestive system >... | reverse complement strand
CTCCCTGACAATCTCTGAAACCTCGATAAGTTCGACGGCATTAGCATCTGTTGATGGAGTGTTATCCGAAATAAGAGGTAATAGTTCCTCTATGCGACGGAGAGCTGATTCATATTGCTGTTCGGTTGTATCCATTTTCGTTACATTTTTCATTTGCAAATATAACTCATTTTTCTGAGAACCGGACCAATCGCATTTATTTCAGCGAAATGACCATAGATGCCTCTCTCGCTCGTTCATCAACAACTTTGGCGTAGATTTGCGTGTTTTTTACGCTTTTGTGGGTCAGCATCTTGCTGATGGTGAGAATGTCTACACCGTTGGCGGCAAGCAACGTAGCGAAGCTGTGGCGCATCGAATGGAATGTTATCCGTCTGGTTATGCCTGCGGATTTAATCCACTCTTTCAGCGGATGATTCACCATGTGGCGTTTGAGACCTTTGAAAATCAAACCTTCCGAACGTTCACCGCAGAGGGCGAGAGTTTCATCGCTGATAGGAAGGTTGGTTTCTTCCTCGGTTTTCTCAGTACACATTCTTATGAGATATCCTCCGTCCTGTCCCATCTGGATATGTTCCCATGAGAGTTGCAGAATGTCGCTTATGCGTAGTCCGGTCATGCAGCTAAACAGAACCGCCTGTTTCAGAACGGGAATCTTACAAGGCGTAGCGACAAGTAGCTTGACCTCGGCGAGTGTAAGAAACTCTTTCTTGACCTCCTTCCATTCAATTTTTTCAAGAAAGTCATTGACATTCTCGCGGAGATACTTCTCCTGATAAGCCATTTTCAGCAGGGCACGGAATGTAGACCAATATCCTGCCGCCGAATTGTGGGAGATTGGCCCTTTACCATTGTTGCGCTGACGTTGGGCAGATAGAAGATAAGTACGGAAGCCCTTGCAGAAGTCAACTGTCAGGTCACAGAAACGACAATTGCCCTTACAGTAGATCTCAAAGTGCCGGAGAACGCAGTCCCATTTCTGATACTTCTGACGGCATTTCTGTTTGAAGTATGCAAGGAAGTCCATACGTAACTTCTCTTTATCGAGAAAATCGAACTGCTCGTTGAGCAACTGCTCGAAGCGACGGCAGCGGATAGCCTCTGCCTTTTCAAGCATAGAGGAGTTGAACTGACGCTCCCGCTCATTCTTGGGCGAGGCATAGATATAGATGCCGAGGGTTTCACGGCGGCTCATCCGGTTGGTATGGGGATTACGGATGGCAGGATAGAAATCAAGGTAGAGCGATATGCGTCCACCCGAAATAGCCTTCTGACGAAGGAAAACTTTGGTGCATGTATTCATACGCGTTTGATTTAGAGATTTGATGCGAAGGTAGGGAGTGTTCAAATGGTGGACTCGGACACCCAGTTCAGGGCGTTTCCCACCGCTAGTCCACTGTTCTCCCACCGCATCATATCTTGGGTGGAGCAAACAGATTATCAAGCTCTTGCTTGGATATTTTGATGATTCTGCCAACCTTAACCTTGCTTATGCCATAGGTCTTGATATAATGGTAAAGTTGGTCGCGGGTCATGCCGTATTTTGCCATTGCCTCCTGCATGGTGTAGGTGTCCGGCTCATCGATGGCAACACCTTTGGCTTTGTCGAAATGCCATTTTGAATACCGGGCCTCGCAGCCAACTTTCATTTTCGGGATTCTCTCCTTTGAGACAAGATTGTAGATTGCCGAGAGCGTCATGCCATAACGCTCCTGTATCTCCGCAGCGGTGTACCATTCGGTAATTTCTTCTTTCGGGGTAGACTTGGCAAAGAACCGATCTATATGCGACTTGCTCCAGAGCGTTTTTCCTCGTTGTGTTAGCTTTGGAAAATTGTTTCCTTTCGCCGCCTTGAATAGCCACGAATTACTGATGCCGAATTTTTCCAGCACCTCTTTGGTGGTGTAGAACTCAGTGATAGTCTGCTTCTCCTTTGCCGGACGTAACTGATAGAGATGTGAACCATCGAAAAGAGAATCAAGGCTATTTCTGCTGATAAGAGTTTTTCCCTTGAACTGGAAACAAGGGATAGAATGAGCGGCAAGATAATTGTAGATGGAAGCACGACATACTCCGAGAAGTCTGGCACATTGAGCCGGAGTTATGAACAGGCGTTTGTCATCGCTCATTTGAGGCATTGATGCCTTGGCTTGTTCACGCTCGACATGCTGTTTGCGCGTCGCATCCTTGTAGGAGTGTTCGGCGCATCTTTTACAGCAATAGCGTGTCGTACATTTTCTTGCTATGAACGTGCTGCCACACCATCCACAGGTCTTGGTGATTTCGATTGTACTGCTCATTTTACGTTGTTATTTCTGTTAATTTTCTGTTAAAAGTGTCTAACCGCGTCTATTGGTGTCTAAGGGTGTCTAAACCCTCTACTGCCTCTCTGACAGGTTAGCCCCGATTGAGTAACGAGATACAACCGGGATACAAAAATGGGCGTAAAATCGAGCAGAAACGGTTAAAACCGAGAAATGCGGCAACAAAAATGGCACCCCGTAAAGAGTGCCATACTAACAGATTATGCTATTTTGTAATCGTTTCTAACTATACAGTCATTTTCCGATGCAGTGTTAACAACTATAATTGTATCAAGGAGTTGCAGTTTAAATGGTTCATGCCTGATTTTGGTAAGTTATTGACTTGGCGGAACCGTCTTTTCTTGTGTTGTCAGAGGCTGTCGCAGCCTCTATTTCTAAGCCACACCGGGCTTGCTGCTTTCGTCTGCAAAATTAGCGATAATCTTGCGAGCTGACAAGGGTCATCCGACCGAAAAATCGGTCGGATGCCTTAAAAACGGTCGGATTAGGAATCATTTCGGTCGGATGATCGACTATACGCCAAAATACACAGAAAATAAACAGTTGTTGAAACTGTTCGTTTACTGTGTATTTTTTGCCAACCAAATCTTCCCATTAGCCTCTATTAATCCGGCTTTACGCAACTCTGACAGTAAATGATATATAAGCGTTTCATTCTGTTCATAAGTGTTGCGGCTGGGTAGCGTGCCTTGTAGATATTCGAGGATGGCATCACGCTTGGCACCGTCGGAGCCAGCGTTCTGGATGTATTGTAGAATCATCTGCTTCAGCTTATCACGTTCCAAACCTCTTACTCTTGTGTAGCCGGGGAGCTGCTTGGAGGCTTTCGCCACTCCGAGGGAGATAGTATAGTTGGGGGCCTCACCTTCGATTAGTCCGCGTTTCATGAGGTCTTGCGCTATCTCCTCATCTATACGGTGTCCTTTCTGAATGGCATCGAGGGAAATGCAGTCGTGGAGTGTCAGGGTATTGTTATCTTTGAGAAGCTTGGTATATCGTTCATTGATGGCATTGCCATAGATGCGCACGGCCACTTCTTTCTTCTCGTTGTCAATCTCATAATCGGGCATCGGGAAACGGCGTTCCATCTGCTCTGTAAACATCTTCTTGATTCCTCGGCTCACGGTGTCAATCATATTGAAATGAACCATAGCCTTGCACAGACAGGCATTGCGGAAGAATCGCTGCGGGCCGTTTGTAGCAAGTGCATTCTCCAATGTGCCTGGGATGAACGAACCTCCATTGGCATAGTACAGGAAGCCCGGATTTTCAACGAAGTTAATTCTTTGACGCAGAGTATAATCCTGGTGTGCTATGCAGTTATGTAATGCCTCGCGAATGGTATAGTCGTCGTACTGTTTCATTGTGTCAGGGAACAGCGTTCCGCCGGGCATTTCGCGCAAAGTAAGATTATGGATTTTGGCAAGGATTTCATCAACGGTCAGGATGAAGGGCACAGAGAAGTGCTCGTAATCAACCACATCCTGTTTCTCGTCGCGAAGAGTCCATGTGACTTCGGCGACAGCAGGACGCAGTTTGCTGTCAGAGAACATCTTGCCGAGTAGAATGATCGCGGCACGTGTGAGCTTGCCGTCAACCATAAGCTCACACTTGCTAAGGAACTCTTCTGTAGACCAGCGGTTGACCTCTTCAGCAGGTATGCGACTGTGTACCTTCTTGAACATCTTGCGAGCTTTGGCAATGGCCACTTCGTCGAGGTCATCGATTGTCGCATTTGGTACAAGTTCTGCTGACCAATCCGGTTCCGGTGTCTGATGCCGAATTTCATCCATCTTTGATTGGTTGAGCGGCTTCAGACTCTCGCCATCGCGACCGAATGCGATTCCTTTCCACTTCATCACGATATTTCGCGGAGAAGCCGGAATCTTGAACATCAGGATACGATTGCCGTCAACATCAATTGGAACGATCTCGCGGAATGTCTGTCCGTCAGTTGTATGCTGTGCGAAATCATGCTTGAGATTATTGAGTGCACTCTCTCCGTTTTTATATGATGTGCCGACAATCTTATGCTTCTTCTCGTCATAGCCAAAAATCAGCCATGCGAACTCCAGTCCACGAAGATTTGCCTCGTTGCTCAACGCCGAGAAATACTTGCCCAAGTCATCGAAGTCAAAGTTGTTCTCCGCCTTCTTGAACTCCACGACCTCACTTTCTTTATGCGAAATCAACGATTGAAATATGTTGACGAAATTATCCATTATTATCTGTCGTTGTTATCTTCGTAATAATCGCGATACACGTCTCCAAGACCATAGCCACTTGCATCACCGTCTTTTATCAGTTTTTTGATACGTGGTGCGAATTCTGTCATAAGTCCATTCGACGCGATAAACTCTATGGCCTTGACATAATTGTTTTCCAATGATATTGAATACGCTTCACCAAAATCGCCGAACTGAGCCGGAAGACTTGTTGTCTGCTCGACATAATAAAGCATCAGGTCGGCTACTGCATGAGGATCGGCAATTAGTTTCTTGAATGCGCTTACAAGCTTGTTGCATTCACGAAGATTCGGCTTTTTAGGCCAATCGTTGCGACCATAACACTGACGATAGATGGCTTTCTTATATTTTTCAAGTTCAGTGTCACTGTTCGGCTCAAGATAAAACTCAAGCCATGTCTTTGCCTCCTTGCTCGCACTGTATAATTGCAATACAATATCATCAACTTGCTCTTTCGAGAGTGTTTGAATATATTTTTTTAATTTTGCTTTTGACATTTCGGGATACTTTAAATTGGAATATTACGATATTATTTGAATGAGAAAATCATCGGAAGCAGGTCTGTCTTACGATATTCCCACTGAAATGGAGGGCCGACTTGTTTGTTGAGTCTCATTTCTACAATTCCAAGCCAATAGAACAACCGACTAAAAACGCGAGTTTCGTAAATGGTGTACTTATCTGGGAAATTGAATGCCTTCTGATAATGTTCCTGGTAAAAACTTCCGAAATGCCATTCGGAACCGAATTGATTGAGAAGCCATACGCTATACGCAATTCCCAAGTTACCTATTCTGTCGTCTTCTACCGCGTCAAAAGTATGTAGTCCAACTCCAACGAGCGAGAACCGTAATATTTCATTGGCAGCTGCATCGATGTTAGAGAAAGCCTTTCTTCCTTTTACGGTTAGAGAAAGAACTCCTTTCCTTGTCTTGATCCAGCCAAGCAGTTCAAGTATGATTCTTGCCATCCAGACAGCTCCTACCTCATATTCATTTATGCGTTTCTGTTTCAGCTCTTCGATTATCCATTCAGGCTGACCTATACGATATGCGTCGGCTACAATCTTTAAAGGGAGCCATCCGAGTTTTGTGAGCTTCAAATCTTTTTCATTGAGTGTGTTTAATAGGAAAAGAGCCTGTCTTATCAGTGGTACCAACTCATATTGATTTTTATCAAGTTTATTGAGTTGAACCACGCATTGGTCTCTAAAAGGATCATACATTATATTGTGCATGTCCTCAGGAGATAACCCGTTGAAATCGCTGCGGGGAGCAGAATTCTGTCGTATCATTATTTCTTGAAGATGCTCGTTGACACGGTTGATGTCAACACTTCGTCCGGCTGTTTCTTCTGCAAGAATCCAGACTTGAAGTTCTTTTCTTATATCATTTAAGTGCATAGCCAAATATTAGTAGTGGTTACACATTCCGGAAGGCATAAGACAAACAATATCAATACTCATGAGCCAAATAGCTTTAATCCGATGGAGGTCAACCGATATGCCTGTTTTGCGCTTGTGGGCTTATCAGGATATAACATGCCGATATATCCTAAGCTGAGCATAGGATTAAGTAGTTTTCTCTTGAAATCCTTTGAGTCTCCGAAATCCAGGATTTTGATTAATGAACTTGCCGAGTATGAGTTCTCTTTAAGCAGACTAAGTATATTTATGACATATTCTGACATTTTTGAGATGTCTTCTTTCCTTTTGGACTTATTCCAGACTTCTACAGTCATCTGTTCAAGTAACTGTCCAAGTTGCGCCTTATCAGTTATAACACTTTGTTTTATAGCTTCTTGAACTTGGACAGATATTTGTCCAAGTGTTTGTCCAAGTCGGTTGGTCCAGTTGCTATTCCCTTCAAAATCATCCTCAGACAGTTTTCTTGCGAAGCCATCTCTGCATGGGATTGTCATTAAGAAGTATGTACGGTCATCATCGGTTTCGATAGTGGCCGGAGCAGATCCGTTGTCCTTAAGAGCTTTTTGTATGGTAGGTATGCCGGTGGCTCGACCCTCAGTAAGATCAAGCTCCTTAAGAAAATCTCCAAGTCGTCGGTTTCGATATCTCCGTGCCTTAAGTTTCTTAGCCGCTTTAATAGCGTCGCTGCTTATGGAGCGGTCCGGACCAGCGTAACTCAGAATGTCGACATGAGTCGGCTCAACAGTAATCTCCACCGGCTCACGTTCTTGATAGTCACGATGATAAAGAGCGTTTGAGATACATTCCTCAAATGCCTGATAGGGGTAGTTAAAGGTCTTGTCTGACTCCTCGCGGTCAGACGGTTTGGCAATCTTTTTCTTTATGACATTGGTACGCAGGTATGACAAAGTATCCTTGATCATTTTGGGAACGGGACCTGTAATTCTTGGCGCCTCAATCATTAAATCAGGATTCTCAATGCTTCCTTCCGGGAATATCACAATATCTACCTGAGTTACGGGGAAGAACTTTTCTGGGTGTTCGCAGAACATCATTGCCGCAACGTTCTTGATAAGGCGATTTTCCTGTGGTCCGGTCAATAGATCCATCTCATCGAGAATCTCTATCAGCGGGCGACTGATAAAGTTTTCCGCAAGTTTACTTTTCACGGTCTTGAGATGATCATATACAAGCACCCCGGATATATCGTCAATTTTTATTACTTCGTTCCCTCTCTCATCGAATGGCACACGATTGGCAAGGGCTCTCACCTGATCAAGAATCTCTCCTTTGGCCTCAATGGTTGAGGATTTGCTGCGCACATAAAATTTTGGAGTTGACTTCTTTGCGACAACACTCTCCATAACCGAATATGGTCGATTAAGACCGGATGGCACCCATATAACAAGAATTGGCTTTCCGTCAACGATTTCAGGAGATGCTTTTGTCATGTATGCTGGCTCAATCTTTGCATCATAACCGACCATATCCTTGAGAATATCATCAATCTCTTTTTCGTTCAAACCTTTTACTGGACGCTTGGCTACGCCGTTTTCCTCCTCAACGCCGACGAGGATATAACCGCCACCTGTATTTTCAAGATCCGTAGCGAAAGCACAGACAGTATGGTAAATTTTATCAGGATTCCACCCGGCCTTAAACTCAATGCGGTTGGATTCAACCTTACGCTTGTTGAGCAAATCTTCTATATTTATCGGTAATGCCATATCAAAAATATTCTTTTAATGCATAAACAACTTAGAAATCATCGTCCATCATAATATAATCGTTCTGTTCCTAATGTAGCTTCTTCTCGTCATAGCCAAAAATCAGCCATGCGAAATCAAGTCCACGAAGATTCGCCTCGTTGCTCAATGCCGAGAAATACTTGCCCAAGTCATCGAAGTCGAAACTGTTCTCCGCCTTCTTAAACTCCACAACCTCACTTTCTTTATGCGAAATCAGCGATTGAAATATGTCGATGAAATAATTCTCATTCATAATCAATAGTAAATTTCATTTGAGATTCACTTTCCAATAGCCAGATTTGTTGCTTCCGACGCGCTCCACAAGCCCTTTCCCTTTCAAGGCACTTATAATCTTTCTTACTGCACGGTCGGTAATCCCTATTTCTGAGGCAATTTCAGCTGCCGTTATATGCGGCGATTTCAGCAATAATTCAAGGATATGGGTCTCCGATTTATTAGGAACTTTGTCAGGAACTTTATTAGGAACTTTCTCTGTTGTTTTATGCTTTTCCAGTGTGTCACGGATTTCTGTCAGCATAAAATCAATGAACGGCCCCGATTGTCCGGCAGCAGTAGATGCGGCAATAGCATCGTAGTATCGTTGCTGATTGGAGAAAACCATATTCTCTACCGGCAGATGCTCAAAAACGGGATTCAGCCTGCCCAATATGAGCGATTGCCAAAGTCTCCCGGTGCGTCCGTTGCCATCGCTAAACGGATGTATGAACTCAAATTCGTAATGGAATACGCACGACCGAATCAGCAGATGGTCTTGGGAACTGTTTAGCCATTCAAACAGGTTTCCCATAAGCTGAGGCACCATCGACGCACTCGGAGCCATGTGTACCAATCCTTTTTCGCCGAAAACGCCAACGCCTGCGTTGCGGTATCGTCCGGCATCATCGGTCAACGCCTCCATCATAACTGAGTGCGCTTTCCTCAAGTCAGCCTCTTTGAACGGATTTAACGTGCCATAAAGTTCATACGCCTTTATTGCATTCCTCACCTCTTGAATCTGCCGAATCGGGGCGACGACATTCTTGCCGTTGATAATATCCGCTACTTCATCTTCTGACAGCGTATTGCCTTCAATTGCAAGAGAACTGTGGATGGTCTTGATGCGGTTCGCCTTGCGAAGACGCAATCCGTCTTCGTTTTCAAGCGCGATGGCATATCGTTCCAACAAAGCCGAAATTTCCGCAATGAGATTTATTGCCAATGGCGACACTATAAAAGGAGGCGTTTGCATATCTTTCTCTATTTAATTAATCGGGTGATTGAATTTATGCTAAATAATCGACGGTGAAACACACACAGATTCATTGGCAAGCCGAACCTCAGTCTTCGTCTCGCCCCCCCAGCGTCTGAAATAATATTATCTGTCCGCTATCCATTATGCATCAGTCATTCTAAAAATCATCGTCCATCATGTCGTAGTCATCCTGCTCTTCGTGGAAATCATCGTGTGACTGGGAATAGTCATAATCGCGATGGTTGTATTTGGTATAGCTATTGGACTGGTAGTCGTCACTATCTGTCGGGTCGTAATCATCGAGCGTATCGTCCTCATCATCGTATATGTCGGCACCGTTATATAACGGTTCAGAGGCATCGTGATGGCCAATTGAGCTAAAATCATCATCTTCTGTATAATGCAGGTCCGAGTAGCCGTTCGAGTTTGCAGTATAAGAACTATCTGCACTATGATTCCTGCCCCGATTGCCAAACATCCACCGAAACAACAGAAACTCGCTTATGTAATTCCAGATCTTCATTTGAGTTTTACTTGATTGAGGATGTAATTAAAGGAATAACTACGGTCGACGAGTGTGTGCGGAATGATGATGTAGTGCCAGGGTTTGCCGCCATTTTGAGCGGTAAACTCAGAGGCACGACGGCAGAACTCGCGGGCGGCTTCTGCCTTAGCTTGCACATCCGCATCGTAGACATCTTTCTCAGCCTTGGTCTCGCACATATAGATAGCGTCGGCGGTTTCCACAATGAAGTCCGGCTCATATTTTTTCGCTCCGCTCGACCAGTATATGTTGAACTGATTAGGTACGGGGCGAATCCATTTAAGCACCTCGTTGTTGGTTTCGAGAATAAACGCAAAGTCAAGCTCGGTGGAACTGTCGAAACGATATTTTGTGTAGTAGGATTTTTTGAAGCCTACATATACAAACTTAACAACGGTTGATTTTTGAGTCGGTATCGGATTGTGAAAATCTAATGTGCCCCAGTTATTTATAATAATTTGTTGGTCGAGGATTTTTGAGAATGGCAGCACTCTGTTTATTTTGAACTCTCCCGGAATAATGCGGTAGTGTTCTTTCATCTGCTTATAGATGTTGTCGGCGAGGCTTTGTTTAAAAGCGTGAACACGCTCGTTCAAATCATCGTCGGAGATGCCGGG
>Ga0209064_1004550_pt1 | contig 10161 bp, 7 predicted proteins | sample Inofromicrocosms_FD_187498 | JGI IMG/M metagenome (GOLD analysis project Ga0209064, IMG submission 187498) | Mouse cecum microbial communities from Vienna, Austria - Inoculum for glucosamine and mucus D2O microcosms (SPAdes) (version 2) | ecosystem: Host-associated > Mammals > Digestive system >... | reverse complement strand
CCTATACCCTGGATACGGAACCGGGGACGAGCCTCCGGGCCTCTGGCTGGACCTGTGCCGGTCCAGCTGGCGGCAAACGGTGGACCGGGAAGCGTAAGCCCATCACCTTTCCGCCCATGCTGCGGATTTGGGGTCTCAGACGACGCAAGCTACACCCCGGGAAGTTGCTCATCCTGATGGCGGGGCCATCATAGGCTCATAAGAATATGAAAAAGAAACCCATCCATCATTGGGGGAGTTGCTTGTGGATTTTCTCGTTTACAGATCGTATCAAAGGCGGTTTGGGAAAGCAGCCGAAAAATCTGTTGGGATAGTGCGACTAGAAAACTGTAAACCGCTGGTCTGTTTGAAGGAACAGGCCAGCGGTTTTTCTCAGTGCTCCGCCCTGGCGTCCGCCGGGAGGTCCCGTAGCAGCGGAGCCTTGCGCCGGGTGCAGTTGCTCAGATACCAGAACTGAGGGGAAACGGTCATGTCCCGGGCGAAAAAGAGGAAGAAGATAAAGTATTCTTTATAGGTAGGCCGGTAGAGGAGCACCGGACCGTCATCCATATCGGCAGTCTCTTTGGCCAGCCAGCCCCGGCACTCAAATTCATCCAGCACCTGTCCCACCTTCTCCTCCACGATGCCTGTAGACTGGGCGGCCAACCGCTCGGAGAACAGGGTGGTCCGGGTACAAAGGAAGAGGAACAGCCGCATAGCGTCCTCGTCGCCCAGGAGCCGGAACAGGGCCACGTAGTCCTTCACATCGCCGAGGGCCATGTCATAGCCGTCCTTCGGCTCCGGCATGATGGCCATCATGGGCGCGTCCTGGGCGGCGAAGAAATAGCCGATTCCCTCGTCGGTACTGACGCGGCAGCGGGAGCTCTCCGTGTCGCCGGGATGGGCGGTGCTGTAGTCGTAGTCCCTCACGCCTGGGATGCCGCTCATGCCCTTGAAGATCGCCCAACAGTAGCGGCAGGCCTGCTGGATCTTTTTGTGCTCCGGCACCTCCTGCATGGCAGTATACAGCACGTCCTCAAGCCGCCCCGTAGAATTGACGGTGCGCCCAACCATCTCGTCCAGGGAAATGTTGAAGTACTTCGCCACCGACAAAAGCACGTCGATATCCGGCGTACCGCCCCGCTCCCACTTGGAGACCGCCTGCATCGACACACCGACAAGCTTTCCCAGATCCGCCTGGGTCAGGTTGTTGCGTGTCCGAAGTTCCCGAATCTTATCACCGATTTGGTTGTGTTCCATATACAGCCCCTCTTTCGTATTGTTTTTTTGTGGCAGCGGCGGCAAACTCAACGCTTTGCATCAACCAGTTGCGCTATTTAAATTATAATGCGAGTTTAAAAAACGCGGCACAAATTGCGGTTGTATCTACAAAAAAGATTGTACGCCGAATACCACCTATAGTTTACCCCAGATGTATTGCGGAGAGTTGCCAAATATGGTTTAATGATTTTGTCGATTTACAGTGGACATATGGCCGCTTCGCACCATATGCGGAGCGGGGGCCGGTGCCTCGGCGCGGCCCGTTGGAGAGAAAAGGAGTGAATGCAGTGTCATGAAGAAATTTGTCTTTCGCAGGATCCTCAGCGGGCTTCTGACCGTGCTGGTGGTGTTCACGTTGAACTTCGCCCTGGTCAAAAGCGCTCCGGGCGATCCCATCACCTCCCTTATGGGCAAGGAGACCGACGATCCGGTACTCCGCCAGGCCCTGATGGAGAAGTGGGGCCTGGACAAATCGTACCCGGAGCAGTACCTGAGCTATCTGAAGAACGCCGCCTCCGGTGATCTGGGTACCTCCATCATCTACAACCGCTCGGTCAACGAGATGATCGGAGAGCGGGTGCTGGCCACCGTGCTGCTGGGCCTGACAGCCGCGCTGCTGGCGCTGCTGCTGGGCACGGCCTTAGGTATCTTCTGCGCCCGGCACGACGGGTCGTGGATAGACAACCTCCTTTCCAGCATCTCCTATGCCACGGACGCCATGCCCTCCTTCTGGCTGGGGCTGATGCTGATGATTGTCTTTGCCACCAATCTCAAGCTGCTGCCCAGTCAGGGCATGTTCAACGTCCGGGCGGGATACACCGGGATGCGCCACATGCTGGACGTGCTCCAGCACCTGATCCTGCCCTGCGTGACCCTGGTAATCATCACCATGCCGGGGTATTTCCGCATCACCAAGTCCTCGATCCTCCAGGTGACGAATGAGGACTTCATCACCACCATGCGGGCCACTGGGATGAGCGAGAAGAAGATCTTTAACAAATACATCTTCCGCAACGCGATACTGCCCACAGTGACCATGTTCGGCATCTCTATGGCCTTCCTCATCACCGGCGTATCCCTCATCGAGATCGTGTTCTCCTGGCCGGGCATGGGCCGGCTGACCTTGACGGCCATTACCCAGCGGGATTACCCCACGCTGATGGGTGTGTATCTGGTGATGAGCATCTCCGTAGTCATCGTCATGATTATCACGGACATCGCCTATGCCCTTCTGGACCCGCGTATCCGCTACGAATAAGGGGGCCGTTATGAAGAAACTATGGAACAAAATCTGGAACACCCTGCGTTCTGACGGACAGCTCTGCTTCGGGGTGGTTGGCATTCTGGTTCTGCTGTTCGTCGTGGTGGCGGCGCCGGTGCTGACCAGTCACGACCCCTACTTTTACGGTCCGGACAGCCTGGCCGCCCCTGGCGTCAACGGCCACCTGCTGGGCACCAACCACATGGGGCAGGATGTGTTGAGTATGCTCCTCTACGGCGTGCGCACGTCCCTGATGGTGGCGGTGGTCTCCTCGCTGATTTCCGGCGTGCTGGGTGTGCTCATCGGCGGACTGGGAGGATACTTCGGTGGAAAGGTAGACTTGGTGGTCTCGGAAATCATCAACATCTTTCTGATGATCCCTACCTTTTTCCTGATTATGCTGATCATCTCCCTCTTCGGGAGCAATATCAAAAACGTGATGATCGTCATCGGCATCACCACCTGGTCCAGCAACGCAAAGCTCATGCGGGCCCAGGCACTGTCCCTGCGGGAGCGGACCTTCGTCAAAAGCGCCATCGCCCTGGGGGAGACCCGGGTACAGGTCCTCTTCAAGTACATCCTCCCCAACGGCATCTTCCCCGTGATCGCCAACACTACCCGGGGCATGGCCGGGGCCATCCTCACGGAGGCGTCGCTGTCCTTCCTGGGCCTGGGGGACCCCAACATCATCTCCTGGGGCCAGATGATTTATCAGGGCAAGGAGTACATCACCAGCTCCTGGTGGGTCTCCACCTTCTCGGGCGTGGCCATTATCATCACAGTCATCATCTTCTATATGCTGGGCGACGGTCTCAACCATGTGATCAACCCCAAGTACAGCCAAGGGGGGAAGAAGTAATGGGGGCTATTTTGACCGTAAAAGATCTCAATGTAACGTATATCAATAAGACCCGCCGGGTTATGGCGGTGCGCCGCGCCAGCTTCTCCATCGACAAGGGAGATTCCTTGGGCATCGTGGGCGAGTCGGGCAGCGGCAAGAGCACCCTGGCCATGGCGCTGCTGCGCCTGCACCCGAAGTCCACGGAAATTACCGGCGAGGCCCTCTTTGACGGCAAGGACCTGTTCTCCATTTCCGAGGCGGAGATGAACGAGCTTCGGTGGATGAAATTGGCTGTGGTCTTCCAAAAGGCCATGAACGCCCTGAGTCCCGTCCACCGCATCTCCACCCAGATTGAGGACATCTACCGGGTCCACTGCCCCAATGCCTCCGGCGAGGAGATCCAGGAGCGGGCCATGGAGCTGCTCAAGCTAGTAAACCTGCCTCCCCGGGTCTACCGCCTCTACCCCCATGAGATGAGCGGCGGGATGCTCCAGCGGGTGGCCATCGCCATCAGCCTGCTCCACCACCCCCAGCTGCTGATCTTCGATGAGGCTACCACCGCCTTGGACGTAGTCACCCAGGGGCAGATCCTGCGGGAAATCCTGGAGATGGAGAAGACTCTGGAGACCACCCGCATCATGATCACCCATGATATGTCGGTGGTGGCCACCACCTGCAACAAGGTGGCGGTCATGTACGCAGGGGAGCTCATGGAGTTCGGCATGGTCAAGGACGTGCTCACCCGCCCCAGGCATCCCTATACTCAGGGGCTCCAGGACTCCTTCCCCTCTCTGAAGGGGGAGAACCCCAAGCTTCTCTCCATCCCCGGCTTCCTGCCGGACCTCTCCAAGGACATCCCCGGCTGCGTCTTCGCTCCCCGCTGCGCCCACGCCACAGAGCGCTGCCGCCGGGAGAAACCGCCCATGACGAAAACGAGCGAGGCGGGCCAAGCCGCCTGCTGGCTGTGTGTAGGTGACGAGAATGGAAAATAAGACGGAATTCATCAAAATTCAGGACATCCAGAAGTTCTACCCCTATAAGGACGGGAAGCTCTTCCACAAGCGGGGGGAAGAGCGCAAGTTCGTCAAGGCCGTGGACGGGGTCAGCCTCACCATTGAGCGGGGGGAGATCCTGGGCGTGATCGGGGAATCCGGGTGCGGCAAGTCCACCCTGGGGCGCATCCTGGTCCGCCTGGAGGCCCCCACCAGCGGCGACGTGTTCCTGGACGGCGTCTCCACTGAGCGCATCCTCCGCCAGGACCCCAAGCAGTTCCGGCGCAATGTGCAAATCATCTTCCAGAACCCCTTTGACACCTTCACCCCCCGGGACACCATCCAGAAGATCCTGCTGCGTCCCCTCAAGCACCACAACATCGGCCGGGACACCGCCGAGCGCATCGAGATGTGCAAGACCGCCCTGGAGGCCGGGGGCCTGCGCCCGGCGGAGGATATCCTCAGCCGCTATCCCCATGAGCTCTCTGGCGGGCAGCTCCAGCGAATCTCTATCATCCGCTCCATGTTCCTCAAGCCGGGCTTCATCATCGCCGACGAGCCGGTGTCCATGCTGGACGTTTCCGTGCGGGCGGAGATCATCAATATGCTTATCGACCTGGCCCGCAGCCAGAACGCAGCGGTGGTCTTCATCAGCCACGACATCGCCCTCACCCGCTATATCTCCGACCGCATCGCGGTCATGTACCTGGGCCGCATCGTGGAGTACGGCACCGCCGACGAGGTCATCCAGAACCCCCAGCACCCCTACACCCGGGCCCTCATCTCCAACTGCGCATCCATCGACCCCTTCGAGGAGCGGGAGGAGCTCTCCATCGGCGGTGAGCCCCCCACGCCAGTCAACCCGGGCCCGGGCTGCTACTTTGCCCCCCGGTGCTATATGGCCACCGAGGCCTGCTTCAAGAGCTATCCCCAGCGCAGGGATCTTAGCGGCTGCCACTACGCGGTCTGTTCCCGGATCGAGAAATGAATTTCCACAAGCTCCACGGAGCTTCGGAAATAAATCAAATCAGGAGGAAACATTATGAAAAGAAGGCTTACGGCACTGTTCCTGGCCCTGGCGATGTGCAGCGCCCTGCTGCTGACCGCCTGCGGCGGGAACAACGACACGCCGCCTGCGAACAATGGCGGCGATCAGCAGACCACCCAGCCCAGCGGCGGCGATGCCGGGACCCCCACCAACAACCCCGCGAAGAACACCCTGGTCATCCGCATCGACGGCGACCCCAAGAGCTTCAACCCCACGCTGATCTCGGATGACAATCTCTACAAGCCCGCCCAGAACATCTACAACCGCCTCACCCAGCTGGACTCCTCCAAGCAGGTCATCCCTGACGCGGCGGAGTCCTGGGACGTGTCCGACGACGCCCTGACCATCACCTGGCATCTGCGTGAGGGTATGAAGTGGCACGACGGCGAGGCGCTGGACGCAGAGGATGTCAAGTACACCTTCGACTATGTCAAGGAGCACCCAGAGACTTACTTCAGCTCCAGCATGAGCATCGTTGACAGCATCGAGATCATCGACCCCCTCACAGTGGCCTTCCACATGAACACCCCCGACGTGTCCTTCGTGGCCCGCATCGGGTGGTACGGCACCTTCATTCTCCCCGAGCACATCTTCAACAACGGTCAGAACTGGGAGGACAACCCCGCCTCCACTACCCCCACCGTGGGCTCTGGTCCTTACAAGTTCGAGAGCTACTCCCAGGGCTCCAGCATCACCCTGACCGCCAACCCCGACTACGTGGGCGGCGCCCCCAAGATCGAGAAGCTCATCTTCTCTATCATCCCCGATGACGCCACCGCCATGCAGGCCCTCCTCAACGGCGAGGTGGACTACGTGGAGATGGTCCCCGACGCCTATGTGGACCAGTTCCTCCAGGAGCCCAGTCTCCGTCTGGATCTGGACAAGTACCCCTCCCCCTACCGCATCATCTTCAACGTGAACGCCGACAAGGTCAGTGACCTGGCCGTGCGCAAGGCCATCGCCCTGTGCATCAACCGGGAGGACATCTCCAACAAGGCATACGGCGGCATCATGCCCCCCGAGTACAGCGCCTATCCCTCCATCGTCGAGTGGTGCGCCAACACTACTGACACCTACCCTAAGCAGGACATCGAGGCCGCCAAGAAGGTCCTGGAGGACGCCGGCTACACCAAGGACGCCAACGGCTTCTATGTCACCGGCATCGAGTGGGACGTCTTTGAGGGGATGCAGGATATGGCCAACCTCATCATCGCCAGCTGCAAGGAGGCCGGCATCGGCATCGAGATGATCCTCTCCGAGTACAACGCATGGTCCGAGAAGGTGGGCCAGCAGCGCAACTACATGATGGAGTCCCAGGGCGGCTTTATGGGTCCTGACCCTGCCGCGATGGCCACCCGCTACGGCACCGGCTCCAACAGCAACTACGCCGGCTGGAGCAATGCCGAGTTTGACCGTCTGTGCGCTGAGGCCGCCGCCGAGGGCGACGAGGCCAAGCGCGCCGAGCTCTACCGCGCGGCCCAGAAGATCCTCGTCGAGGAGCTGCCCGTCATCAACGTTGTGGGCTTCGCCTCCTACTCCGGCACTGCCGCCGACCTGGCGGATATGCCCCAGGACGGCGCGGGCAAGTGGGGCTGGGCCGACTTCAGCCACGCCTACTTCAAATAAGCACCTGTCTGCGGCAAAGCGCCGTTCTATCATAAGAGAGAGCACGCATCCGCGTGCTCTCTCTTATGGGCGGCCTATTTTAGATGAAAAGATGAGGTAAAACTATGGCAACGAATCCCCTTTTCACCCGGCTTCTGGAGAACATCCCGGACTACCAGAGCTTCCTCACCGTCGATGAGCTGGACGAGAGCTCCCGGGCCCTGGCGGAGCACTATCCGGACGCGGTCAGCCTCTTCGAGATGGGCAGGACCAAGGACGGACACCCCCTGCTGTGCCTGAAGATCGGCGACGGCCCCCAGAACGCCCTGATGTTCGGCTGTCCCCACCCCAACGAGCCCATCGGCACCATGATGCTGGAGTACTTCACCGAGGAGCTGGCCAAGAGCCGGGAGCTCCGGGACGCTCTTGGCTACACCTGGTACATCGTCAAGGCATGGGATGCCGACGGCCTGCGTCTCAATGAGAAGTGGCTCAAGGGCCCCTACACCATCTACAACTACTCCCGCAACTTCTTCCGTCCTGCCGGGCACCGACAGGTGGACTGGACCTTCCCCATCGACTACAAGGACCTCCACTTCCACGACCCCATCCCCGAAACTACGGCCATGATGGCGCTTATCGACCAGGTGAAGCCCTCCTTCATCTACTCCCTGCACAACGCGGGTTTCGGAGGAGTATACTGGTACCTGTCCCGGCCCCTGCCCGCCCTCTATGAGGAGATGTACGCCGCTGCGGACCGGGTGAAGGTGCCCTTGAACCTGGGCGAGCCCGAGGCCCCCTACTGCGTGCCCTTCGCCCCCGCCATCTACCAGAGCCTGGGCATCGAGCAGGACTACGACTACACGGAGAAGTACGCCCCCCCGGGCACCGACATCGGCGCGCGCTTCAAAGTGGGCAACTGCAGCGAGAGCTACGCCCGCACCCGCCACGGCAGCTTCACACTGCTCACCGAGCTCCCCTACTTCTTCGACAAGCGCATCATGGACCTCTCCACCGGCACCATGACCAGGCGGGACGCGGTGCTCAGGAGCCTGGAGACCAGCGAGGAGAGTGATCGTTTCCTGCTGGAGACCATGGAGCTCTCCAGGGAGTACTTCCAGCCACTCAACCCCTTCAAGCTGGCCCTGGAGGCGTTCACCAAGCCCCGGGAGAACGACGCCACCAGGAACATGGTCAACACCAATCCAGATTTCGCCAAGACGGCCACTGTGGCCGAGGAGTTCGACAACCTTCTGCTCTCTCGGTTCTACAAGGCCCTCAGCTACGGGATGCTCATCCGGGTCAACGAGTATGAGCTGGAGGAGATGGCCCGCACCGGCGAGGAAAACCCCAGGAAGGACGCTGCCCTGAAGACCGCCAGGGATATCGCCATCTCCCGGCACCGGGAGATCACCGACCAGCTGGAGCAGGAGTTCCAGTACGAGGTGGTGCCCATCCGTAAGCTGGTCTCGATCCAGCTGGAGTGCGGCCTGCTGGTCAGCCAGGCCCTGCGTGAGGAAAAAGGAGGAGACAACAATGGATAAGCTGGAATGCCTGTTGCGCACGGATACCTCCCGGAGCGCGGTGTGGATTGGAGAGGACACTATCGCCTACCTGCGCCAGGGGGACGGCGGCCCTCGGGTCTGGGAGATGAATCTTTGCACCGGGGAGCGCCGCCAGCGCACCTTCGGCAGTGAGCGCATCTGGTCCATCGCGGGTCATCCCCAGAGCGGTAGCATCGTCTTCTGCATGGACGAGGGCGGCAATGAGCACGAGCAGATCTACCTTCTGGGCCGGGATGGCGAGGCCCGGGACCTGACGGCCCTGCCCCAGGCCCGCCACTTCCTGGGGGGCCTTTCCCCCGACGGGCGCACCCTGGTCTACGCCTGCAACAGCCGCACAGCGGAAACCTTTGACATCTGGACCTGCGACACGACCACTGGGGAGAAGGCCATGGTCCTGCAAAATAGCGACCACTACAACTGGCCTGCCGCCGGGGGACTGTCCCCGGACGGGCGGTACCTCCTCTATAATAAGCTCCTGGGCCAGTCGGACAACGCCCTGTGGATGCTGGACCTCCAGACCCGGAAGGCGGTGCGCATCCCGTCGGACGAGCGGGTGTCGGCGGAGGTCCACCCCGCCTGGAAGCACGACTGCTCCGGTTTCTTCCTGATTACCGACCGGGACAGCGAGTACCCGTACATCGCCTACTACGACTTGGCCTCCGGGGCCATGGAAAAGCGCTTCGCCTACGACTGGGAGGTGGAGACCATCGGCCTCTCGGCGGACGATCGGTATCTTGCCGTCTCCGTCAACGAGGACGGGTACCTCACCCTCCACATCTACGACCTTCTCAGCGGCGCGGAGGTCAACGCCCCCTGCCCCCCCAAGGGCGTGGTCGGCGCCTACGGCTTTTTGAGCTGGTCCCCCACGGGCCACCGCCTGCTCTTCACCCTGTCCAGCGGGCAGCGGCCGGAGAATGTCTGGCTAATGGACCTGGACGCCGACTCTCTGCGCCCCCTGACGGTCTCCGACCTCCACGGCCTGGACGCCGGGGAGCTCTGCGAGCCGCGCCTGATGCGCTGCCGGTCCTTCGACGGGCTGGAGATCCCCTTCTGGCTCTACGTACCCCGGGGCCAGGAGGCAAGGAACCTCCCGGTGGTGGTGGAGATCCACGGCGGCCCGGAGGGCCAGGAGCTGGCGGACTTCAACCCCTTCATCCAATACCTGGTGAGCGAGGGCATCGCTGTGGCCGCGCCCAATGTCCGCGGCAGCACCGGCTACGGCAAGACCTACACCCACCTGGACGACGTGGAGAAGCGCCTGGACAGCGTCAAGGACATCGGCAGCCTCGTCTCCTACCTGGTGGGCGAGGGCATCGCCGACAAGGACCGCATGGCCGTCACCGGCATGAGCTACGGCGGCTTCATGACCCTCTCCTGCGCCACCCGCCTGCCGGAGCTGTGGTGCTGCGCCATCGACACGGTGGGCATGTACAACCTGGAGAGCTTCCTGGAGAACACGGCAGAGTACCGCCGGGCCCACCGGGAGAGCGAGTACGGCTCCCTTGCCCGCCACCGCCACATCCTGCGGGAGGTGTCCCCCATCGCCAAAATCGACGACATCCAGGCCCCTCTGATGGTCATCCAGGGCC
>Ga0209064_1004548_pt1 | contig 10172 bp, 9 predicted proteins | sample Inofromicrocosms_FD_187498 | JGI IMG/M metagenome (GOLD analysis project Ga0209064, IMG submission 187498) | Mouse cecum microbial communities from Vienna, Austria - Inoculum for glucosamine and mucus D2O microcosms (SPAdes) (version 2) | ecosystem: Host-associated > Mammals > Digestive system >... | reverse complement strand
TTCGTTTCCATGCACGCCCATACCTACGGCGTACAGCAGGGTTCCTGCCATACTTCTCGTAGCGTTTGTTCATAAGCTTCGTGTGTTCCTCACAGAACCGCCCGTCTGTAAGTTCCGGACAGCCAGGGTAAGAACACGGCCGCTTTGGTTTCCTCGGCATCAGCTCCACCTCCTTTTTGGCATAAAGAAAGCCACCCACAGGATTTCTCCCGTGAATGGCTTGGTTTGTGCCTATTTTCACTGTCTATAGTGTAGCATAAAAATCTTATGAATAGCAGTGAATTATACTGCACTCTTACCGCTTTCCATTATTTTTTCAAAAGCTTGCAGCGCCTTTCCATGCAGCTGATAAATCCACCGCAGGCTGTAATGCATTTCTGACGCTATCTGTTCCCATGTGTAATAGCTGATATAACGGAGTTCCAAAACCGACTGGTAATCCACACTGTCCAGCCTGTGTATCATATCAACCATCCTGCTTTTTAAATCTACAAGACGGTTTACTTCCTGGGTGATTTTATGCTCCAGTTCCACGACCTTATCCAGACACCTGACAAAAGGGGCTTCAATATTGCGGTTTGGATTGTAGTGCGGTTCAAAGCTGCATCCCGTAATCCTGCCCGATAAATCCCTCCAATGGTCAAGTTCCCTTAAATCAAAATTAATCTGTATGTCTATCCGCCTTGCCTGCATCAGATATTCTTTCGCTGTCATAAGCCACCTCCGAAAATGAAATTCCCCCGGATTGACTCTGGTTTTCGTTGATTGTCATAGATTGGCTTTTACCGCATCTATCAAGGCGGACTGCGAGGTGTCTTTTAATTCCAGTGCTTTCATGATCCGCTCGTCAATGGTCCCTTTTGTGATGATGTGCTGCACCACCACGGTTTCCGATTCCTGCCCCTGCCGCCACAGCCTTGCCACCGTCTGCTGATACAGTTCCAAGCTCCAGGTAAGCCCGAACCATACCAGCGCCGAACCTCCGCTCTGGAGATTCAGCCCGTGTCCCGCACTAGCAGGGTGTATCAAAGCAACGGGAAGCTCTCCGCTGTTCCAACGCCTGATGCTTGCTGTGGTATCCAGCTTTGAAAACGGGATATGCAGGGAATTAAGCCTTTCGGAAATCCTCTCCAGGTCATGCCTAAACCAGTACGCCACCAAAATCGGCCTGCCGTTCATGCTCTCGATAATATCCTCCAGTGCGTCCAGCTTGCGGCCATGTATCTCTATGACTTCCTGCTTATCATCATAAATTGCTCCGTTTGCCATCTGACTCAGCTTTCCAGAAAGGGAAGCGGCATTGGCGGCGGTAATCTCTCCATCTGCCAGTTCCAGCACCAAGTCTGATTTTAGGCTGTCATATTTCTCACGTTCTTTGTCTGAAAGCTGCACTTCGTATTCAGTACTGATAAGTTCAGGCATCTGCAGATGGTCGGTGGATTTCATAGAGATCGTGATGTCAGAGATTTTATCGTATATCTGCTTTTCCGCTCCCGACAGGGGCTTGTAGGAAAATATTATCTGCCCATTGCGTTTGTCTGGCTGGAAGTATGCCGTGCGGTACTGTCCGATAAACCTTCCAAGCCGTTCCCCCATATCCAGCAGACGGAACTCTGCAAATAAATCCATCAGCCCATTACTGCTTGGTGTTCCCGTAAGCCCCACGATGCGTTTTACTTTTGGCCTTACTTTCATCAGTGCCTTGAACCGCTTCGTCTGGTGGTTTTTAAAGGATGACAGTTCATCAATCACCACCATGTCAAAATCAAAGGGGATACCGCTCTCAGCAATCAGCCACTGCACATTTTCACGGTTGATGATATAAATATCAGCCTCCGCTTTCAGTGCCGCAATCCGTTCTGTCGCCGTACCGACTGCTACGCTGTATTTCAAGTCTTTTAAGTGGTCCCACTTTTCGATTTCAGCACTCCACGTATTTCTTGCCACCCGCAGAGGGGCTAAAATTAATATTTTATGAACCTCAAAGCTGTCAAACAGCAAGCCGGCAAGTGCGGTCAGCGTAATGCTCGTTTTGCCAAGTCCCATATCCAAAAGGACTGCTGCAACCGGGTGGGATTCAATATATCCGACTGCATATTTTTGATAATCATGTGGACTGTATTTCATCAACTATCCCTCCAATCTGCGACACTTCATCCAGCACATACACCCGAAACCCTAACCGCCGAAGCAGCCTGTGCCTTGCTAACTGCAGGGGGCGTGGCTTTTCTCCTGGAGCTTTTACCTCCACGAACGCCATTTTCCCGCCAGGGAGAAGTACGATTCTGTCAGGCACCCCATCAAAACCGGGCGATGTGAACTTAAGTGCCAGACCTCCGATATGCTTAACTTCCATCACAAATTTCTGCTCTATGGTTTTCTCTCTCATGCAATAACCTCCAAACCCTTATTTTTCAAGCGTTCCAGTCTTTGGGGTGTAGGTCGGTGAAGGTCATACCTTAAAACCCTCTATAGGTAATTTTTTACTGAAAAACTGCCCTAAAGGGGGTTTTATACGGAGACCTACACCAACCTACACCCTTACCGAAAAATGGGTGTTTTTAACCGCCCACTTCCTCATCCTGAAGACGCAGACCATATACAGTGATTCCCGCCTTCGTCCTCCTGCGGGAAAAGCCCGCCATTTCCAGTGCATTGTAAAAATCCGCAGTGCTTCTTGCGTATTCTCCCGTCTGCGCACAGTAGCAGCGGTATGCACGGTACAGTTCTCCAGACTTTTCCGTATAATTCGCCGCCACCTCGCAGCACTCACCCAGGAAATGCCCAAGCCAGTCATTATCCTCACGGTATGATTTGATGGCATCCTCCACGCAGGCAGGGCAGGGAATGTGGAAATTACGGCCAATCACTTTTTCCGCACCCTCAATAATCCACGCCATGACAGCCGAGGCAGCTTCCGAAACGAGAAAATCGGCATAATTCTTCACATCCCCGGCACCTTCTATTTTGGCATGGAACGGTATCACGATCAAACGTCTCCACGTTCCAGGATCGTTTGCGCCCACCCTCGGCAGGTGGTTGGTATAAAGCACGAGGGTATGGCTCGGCGTAAAGGAAAATGGATCCTTATACTTTTTCTCCGCAAAAATCTCATCCGTGGAACACATCTGCTTGACCACAGCCGTGTTCAGTCGCATCCCTTCTTCTAACTCCGCAGCAATAATGAGCCGCTTTCCTTTGGCTTCGGCAAGCTCCGGCTTCACATTCCTCTTGCATCCAACTGTAAGGGTATCGGAGGACATATTGCCGCTGTAAGTCCCAAGCACACGAGCTATGGTGTTCCAGAACGTGGATTTGCCGTTCCTGCCCTCGCCGTAGGCAATGACCAGTGATTCCATATAGACGCGGCCGACCGCCGCCATGCCCACAATCTGCTGCACATAATCAATCAGCTCTGCATCACCGCAGAAAATAGTGTTGAGTGAATCCTGCCACAATTCGTTCCCTTTATCGCCCGGCTCGGCTGCCGTAATCTTCGTGATATAATCCTCCGAACGGTGGTCACGCCTGCCTTCCAATCCATCAGGAAGATAATAAGTCCCATCAGGCGTGTTCAGCAGAAAGCCGTCTTTATCAAGGTCTGAAACACTGATTTCCAGCATAGGCTTTGCCGCCTGCAGAGCCGACACAATATATTTCATATCCCTGCGTTTCATCACAAACGCCTTGTATGCCAGTGCAGTTTTATATGCAAGATAAGCGTCCGTCTGGCTGCTGCCGATCTTCTTTTCCAGAGCCTTGCCGCCCGACACGATGTCATCTTCCAAAACGCCCAATTCCATCAATGCCTGTTTTGTGCGCGACACCTCATCTTTTGCATCCTCAAGCTGAAGGTCTAAAAATTCCTCCGCCGCACCCACTGCCTGCTGCTTGGACTCCACCCAGTACTGGCCGCAGAAACGCAGATAATCGGTCGCCGCTGTATATCTCAGTTCTGCGCCATATTCCCTCGTCAGAACCTTTGCCTGCCCGATGTCGGAATAATCCCCAGGCTTTAAAGTTTCCCCTGCAAATTCATCGTTGTATTCATCCGGGGCAACATAGCCGTCCTGATTTTTCACCTTTTCCGCAAAGCGGCAGGCGCTCTGCCATATCATTGAAAGTTCCGCATCTTCGAGAGGGGGGCGGCATTTATCCGCCTCCTCCATAAAAATTCCATACGCTTTTTCCGTTGCACCATAACGCTTCACCACACGTCCGGCAAAATGGGACATGGTGGCATTCCTCTGTCCCTGCGGGATTTCCCTGCCGCCCTGCGGTTTTACGATACAGTCGATGGTGATCTCACCCTCATGCCATAAGATCCCACTGCACGGATTTCCAAAAATAAACCTTGCGGAATCAATGGCGTTGCCGTCAAAAAACGGGAATTTCTGCTGTATGGCTTTTTTCAGGGCGGCACAGGCATCCCCATCCGTAATAGGGTCATGCGGGAAGTACACATGAAACTTCGGCCTTGCAGACCTGCCGGCCTTTGGCTTCATGTTATTGCGGCTCGGAACAACTGCATACGCCACATCTTTCCCGATTTTTTCTTCTAAATCCTCTGGATAAACCCAGTCTGCGGGATTGTCGGAATGGTCATTGTCACAGTCCATCACGTCCACATCGCAGGAGAGGAAATTATCCCCGCTCCTGCGGCAGTTTTTGAATTCCGCACATACATGGTCAAACGCCATCACTTCCAAAATATCATCTTCATTATCAACGACACTCCTGTTGGGATAAATGCTGTTCTTTGCATTGCCCCTGCAGTTCGCCGTGTAAAATGTCATTTTCAAGATAATCCAACCTCCTCACAATTTTCTGTGAAATAGCGGACTGGCATATTCCTCTTTTCCGCTTTCTCAATCTCCGCTGCCATTCCCGCAGATATTCTGCTTCCGAATACCCATACCTGTTCGCACCTGCATAAAAGAACCATGTTCATAAACATTGCAAGGCTTCTTTCCGCAGCAACAGCGTCATCCATGAACTGCGGAAAAAGCAGGTGCGGAGCCAGCGGTATGCAGGCACTCCTTACCGCAAAACGGCAGTAATGCCTTGCTTTTTCCGTATTTCTTTCCGTATCCCCGGCAAAAGGGGAGCATATATACACAAGCGGGCGGTACGCACGTTTCGCCGCTTTTTCTTCCTTCCTGATATTTGACAAAGCCTCATATGTGGTAGGGTCATGGTATCCCTCGCCATTACATTTCCTGATCCCCATAAGCTGAACCTCCATTCTGTTCTCTCCGGACTGTTTCTGCAGTCTTATAAAACGGGCAGTCCTTCCCGTTGAAATTGTTATCATTCAGGCAGTGGCACACACCGTCATGGTTTGCAAAGCAGTCATGGTGCGCCCTGCACTCAGGCATCCTTTTTCCGTGCATCCGTCTTACCTCCCGAAACCAGATCTATATTTCTCTCCATCCTTTTACGGAGAATTTCTGTCTTGTTAAACTGTGCTTTCCAATATCTTTTCATTGGTGAATCATCGGGAAATCCCTCTGCTTTTTCTTTGTACATATCACAGAGCGCCTGGTAGCCGCCAGCCATTTCCTGCAGTTCCGAAAGCAGCTCCGTTTTCACTTTGTCGGAACAATATCTGTTGATGAGCGGTGCTATTTTTCTTGCCACTGGCAGTTTGCAGGGAAAGAATGCCTCCACGATAAGCTCCATGTATCCTGTTTCATACTCAATCCTTAACAGTTCCATAGCACCACCTAATCTTTCTGGTAAAAAGAACAACTGTAACCATCCGCCCGGAGTTTCAGCCCTTCCGCCCAGGGTGGAGTCCTGCCCATCTGTTCGCAGACCGCCTCCACAGACATACTTTTATCCGCCTCGATGATGACCTCATCATGGACGTGTGCCACGATTGCACAGTTTTTCAGCGTCTGCATGGCATAGCACAAAATATCACGGGCGGTTGCCTGCACAATATTTTCCACGAACTTGGGGCCATAGCTTTCCAGCCGCTCCCATTTCTTCGTGCCGCCCACGCCCATATAGGTGACGGACTCGCCGCCAAAACGGTTCTCGCCAATCCTCGGCTTGACATAAGCAAGCCGCCTGCCTGAAAAAAGAGTGATGAACAGCATCCCGCTCTGATAGTCAAAACGGATACCGTGTGTTTCTGTCGGCATTCTCTTTTTGATGCATTCTTTTACGGCATGGTCAACATCCCACCAGAACTGCACAATGTTAGGATTTGCTGCACGCCAGCTGTCCACAAGCGGCTGCAGCTCTTCCTCCAGCATCCCGGCTTCCAATGCCCCCATCGCTTTTAATGCACCTATTGATCCGCCATATGAGCAACTCAAAACGGCTTGTTTGCCTTTCTGTCTCAGTTCCGCATTCTCACCATGTTTTTCCACTTTGCAGTGGAACATACGGGAGGCAGTTTCACAGTAGATGTCGCCGCCTTTTTCAAACACATCCGACACCCACTTTTCCCCAGAAAGCCATGCAACCACCCTCGCCTCGATTGCAGAAAAGTCAGCCACAATGAATTTTCTGCCGTCCTGCGGCACAAAGGCTGTGCGGATAAGCTGTGACAGCGTATCGGGGATATCTTCATAAAGCATGGAAAAAGCGTCATAATCACCGCACTTCACAAGTCTCCGTGCCTGTTCCAGATCTGGGATATGGTTCTGGGGCAGATTTTGCAACTGGATAATGCGCCCGGAGAACCGGCCGGTTCTATTGGCGCCATAGAAGGCAAACATCCCATGCGCACGGCTGTCCGCACACACGGCATTCTCCATTGCCTGGTATTTCTTTACTGAGGACTTTGCAAGCTGCTGCCGAAGTTCCAACACCGTCTTCAAAGGTTCTGGTGCTTCTTTCAGCAGACCTGCAACAGCTTTTTTATCAAGTGAATCCGTTTCCAGACCGTTCTGTGCAAGCCACTGTTTCATCTGCTGTACCGAATTTGGATTTTCAAGTTCCGTCAATTTTTTCATCGCTGTCGACAGCTCCGCTTTGGAACGTCCGTCCATAGCAATCGCCTGTCTGACCATATCCATATCCACGCCAATCCCACGGTCGTTTATCTCCTGGTCCTGGCGGTATTCCTCCCACACAAAATCAGGCACGGGAAACTTGGCAAGCCTCTGCTGTATCTGCATTTCCGCCTCCACGTCACGGAGGTTGTATGCCTTAAACCTCTGCCATTTCTCCATATCATGTTCCGGCAAGTTTCTCACCCTGCCGCCGTTTGCTTTGGTCGGCTTGCATGGGACACAGAAATATCTGATCAGATCCTTTCCTTCTGTCAGTTTCTGTTTTTCCAGTCCAAGCACAGCACCTACATTTTCCAAAGACATGGGAAGCCCAAGCGTGGCAGCCCAGACCATAGAGCAGCACCATGATGACGGGTCAAGGTAACTCCCGACAGGGAATCCAAGAAACCTCGACAGACAAATCCTTTCAAACTGCGTGTTATATGCCCACTTCATAACATTTTCATCTTCCAGTGCCGCTAAAATATCCGCAGGGATTTTCTCTCCGCAGGCAAGGTCAACCACCCGGACATCTCCGCCGTCCACGCTGAATCCAAACAATAGAATCTCAAAAGCGTGGGAGGAAGCATATTTATAAACTCCGCATTTGGATAAATCTATATCAGAGAATGTTTCCAAGTCCAGTGATAAAGTTTTCAATTCCACCAGCTCCTTTCACTGCCTTAAGGGCGGCAGGCAGAATGCCCGCCACCCCGTGGCTGTATTTCCCTGTTATGCTGTTAGGACAGGAAATCCTCTTCATCCTCATCTGCAAAGTCATCCTCCGCACGGGATTTGCCGCCCAAAGGTTCACCATCACGGATCTTCTGCAGATTGTTCAGGCCGCAGGCGATTCCCTTATTGCCGTTGGAATTGAAAGCATAAAAATTGATGCTTGCCCTGCCATACACGCCGCTGTAAACTTCTGAATGGTCGATAATCGGCTGCCTGTCTGCGTCAACGATGCCAGGAGCGGTGGAGCTGTTGGCATTGACGAAATAGGAATCCGCATAGGCTTCATCATCCGGGCGTTCCGTATCGCCGTCACGAAGCGGGGTTTTAAGGACGGACAGTGCAGGGACGCTTCTGCCGTTTCCCTTAAGTTTGGATTCACCCTCACGGTACGCCGCTTCGATAGCCGCCTTTATCTTTGCAATAGTCTTTTTATCCGATTTCGGGATAATGAGCGACACGGAGAACTTCGGTGTGCCACCCTGGATTGATTTGGCTTCCCAGGCATTGCAGTAGCTCCAACGGGTATCGGGTCCCGTGATAACCTTTGTTGGATTATTAACTGTGTTTGACATATGATTTTCCTCCTAATTTTCTTTGAAATCTTCAACCGCCGTGTTCATAGGCGGTCTTTTATCCGTTTCCGGTACCAGTGCAGGCTTGCCCTGCGGCTTTTCCACAAGGCCGTTTAAAATGTCCGCAAACTTCTTTTTACCGAGCAGCTTTTCCATAGCTGTGATGCCGAGGAGCTTCGGCTCGTATGGGTCATAGCCTGCTTTCTTTACGGTATCTGCCACAGCGTTTTCATCGGTATACTTACGGTTGGAACGGCCTTCCACGATTTTAAAGCCATCATACTTCACACCGCTTAAAGCCTGCTGCAGCGCAAATTCCTTCACATCCGCCGCCCATGCCGCCAGCTCATCCGCTTTTATAAGGATTGCTGCGATCTCATCATCTTCCAGCGTGGCAGGCATCTCAAAATCGTACCTTGCAAGCTCCAGGTTATATTCCGCACGTTTCCTGCAGACCGCTTTTGCCTTACAGAACCGGCAGTGTTCGCCTGCATTAAATTCACCCTCACCGTCATAAGCCAGCTTCGCTTTTGCCATCAGATCGTTGTACGCCCACTGGAGAAGGTCATCCTTTGTCATCACGCACACGCTGACATTTTCCCGGCGCGGCTGGTAGATTGCCATGCGGACGGTATCAATATCGTAGATGCCATCGAACAGCTCCAGTGCACCCAGTGCATACAGCATCATCTGCGGATTTTCTACGGCGGAAACCTCCACACCTTTTCCGTGCTTGTAATCGATGATGTAGAGCGTCCCGTCCGCGATTATCAGGCAGTCTCCTGTGCCGAACCCCTCCTCCACAAAACGGGAGAATTCCAAGTCTGTGCGCAGCTCCAATGTCCCAGGTCCTCCGCCCAGCAAGGGGCGTTCCCGAACCAGTTCCCACACATTTTGCCAAATCTCCACTCTGCTGGAGCCGAAAGAGGGCAACAGTTCCCCGTGGAGCACACGGGATATCTCGTACAGCGTCCCCTCTTCCGGCGGGCAGAGGTAGACCAGTGCCAAGGCTGACGCAAGGCATAAGACTTCCAAAAACGCGAGGATCCGGGGAAGTTTGCGGAATACCAAGTTTGACTTCCGGAAAAATTGCCCCGCAGCCGCGAAAAGCCCCGCGGTTAACAGGAGCACTGCCGTCGGTTTGCACAATACAAACCGCGCTCCCGTGGCTGAAAACCGGAGCGACATGGATATCCCCGTTATGGTTGCCATCAAGGCCAGCAGAAGCAGTCCGCGGGAAAGGCGTTCCCGGTCCGTGATGAGCATCGGCGCCGATAAGGCGCACAACAGCAGTCCTGCAAGTCCGCCAGACACGCCGGATTTCAGCAAAACAAACAGGCACAGCCCGCCGGGCAGCAAGAATGCCGTGCCTCTGCCTCCGCCAAAGACAAGGAACATTCCAAAACATACGGGAATGACCAGGCAGAAAAAAGCAGCCAGCAGGTCCGTGTTGCCGATAAGGCCCAGAAATTCGCCCGTGTAATACACGCCGGAATCATAGAAAGTCCGGGCGTTGGGAAACAGCCACAGGCAATTGCATCCCAACAGCTGGATTACGGCGATGACCCCATTGACCGTACCGCTCAGGGCCAGCACCCAGGCATAGGACTGCCGCAATCTGCCATAGGCGGAAACGCCCAAAAAGATACCACCGTACAACAGCCAGGTGAAGAGGCCGTCATACCGGCTGGGGCCGATTATGGCCTCCGCTCTATACGGAGAACACAAGGCAGACAGGCACAGTCCGGCCATAAGGGCCAGCACACACCATCTCCCCGCATGTCTATGCGCAGGGCGGAGTGCTTCCCAACCTGTCAATACGACCAGTCCAACCAGCCACAAAGCGGTAACCGCCGCA
>Ga0209064_1004547_pt1 | contig 10182 bp, 7 predicted proteins | sample Inofromicrocosms_FD_187498 | JGI IMG/M metagenome (GOLD analysis project Ga0209064, IMG submission 187498) | Mouse cecum microbial communities from Vienna, Austria - Inoculum for glucosamine and mucus D2O microcosms (SPAdes) (version 2) | ecosystem: Host-associated > Mammals > Digestive system >... | reverse complement strand
GAAGCCCGTCATCCCCGCCCAGTACATCGACAAAGATACCAGGTTCTTCATCAACCCCACCGGCCGTTTTGTCATCGGCGGCCCCGTGGGCGACAGCGGCCTCACCGGCCGGAAGATCATCGTGGACACCTACGGCGGCGCGGCCAGCCACGGCGGCGGCTGCTTCAGCGGCAAGGATCCCACCAAGGTGGACCGGTCCGGGGCGTATATGGCCCGGTATGTGGCGAAGAACATCGTGGCGGCAGGGCTGGCCCGGCGGTGCAACATCGAGCTGGCCTATGCCATCGGCGTCAGCGAGCCGGTGAGCGTGCTGGTGGACACCCAGGGCACGGGTACGCTCAGCGACCAGCGGCTGAGCGCCCTGGTGCGGGAGTGCTTTGACCTGCGGCCCGGCAAGATCATCAGCAGGCTGGACCTGCGCCGTCCCATCTACGAGCAGACCGCCGCCTACGGCCACTTTGGCCGCGCGGACATCGACCTGCCCTGGGAGCGGCTGGACATGGCGGAGGCCCTGAAGGCCAAGGCGGTGTAAATTCCCAATATGAGAAGAGGGCTGCCCCGGCAGTCCTCTTCTTATTGGTCTTTGCAGTGCTGGCGGCGGTCCCATTGACCACGACAGCGTGCTGGCCGTCCGGCGCCCCCCGAACGGCCAGCGAGTCAAAGGGATTTATGCTGCGGCCCCAAAAGCAACCGATTATGGTTGAAAAAACCAGCGATCTGTCGTAGAATAGGAGGCGAGAACAGAAAGGGAGGAACGACAGATAATGGAATGGTGGAAGGACGCGATCATCTACCAAATCTATCCCCGGAGCTTTCAGGATTCCAACGGCGACGGGATTGGCGATATACCGGGCATCATCAGCCGCCTGGGTTATCTGGAGGAGCTGGGCGTGGACGCCATCTGGCTCAGCCCGGTCTACCGCTCCCCCAATGTGGACAACGGGTATGATATCAGCGACTACCGGGCCATCAACCCGGAATACGGAACCATGGAGGACATGGAGCGGCTCATCCGGGAGGCCCGGCGACGGGACATCCGCGTCATCATGGACCTGGTCATCAACCACACCTCCACGGAGCACCCCTGGTTCCAGCGGGGCCGGGAGCGGAACAGCCCCTACTCCAGCTATTACTACTGGTCCAGGGGCGACGGCGACGGCGGCCTGCCCAACAACTGGACCGGCTTTTTCGGCGGCGACTGCTGGGAGTTCGACGTGGAGCGGTGCGAATACTACCTGCATCTGTTTTCCAAGGAGCAGGCGGATTTGAATTACCACAACCCCGCTGTCCTGGAGGAGGTCAAGGACATCATGCGCTTCTGGCTGGACAAGGGCGTGGCCGGCTTCCGCTGCGACGTGGTCAACGTGCTGTGGAAGGAGAGCCTGGCCAGCGGGAAAAAGCGGGCCGTGCTCACCGGTATGGAGCAGTATCTGTCCCAGGAGGGCAACCACGAGATCCTCCGGCAGCTGCGGAGGGTGCTGGACGAGTACGATGCCTTTGCCGTGGGGGAGGCGGTGTTTGTCACCCCGGATATGGCCCGGGACCTGTGCGGGGAGGACCGCCGGGAGCTGGATATGGTATTTTCTTTTGAGCATATGGAGTGCGACCAGTACCTTGTCAAGTGGCTGAAGCGGAAATTCCGCCCACAGGTGTTCTTTGAATGCCTGAGCAGATGGCAGCAGGAGCTGGACTGGAACGCCCTCTATCTGGAGAACCACGACCAGCCCCGGTCTATTCCCCGCTTCGGCAGCAAGAAGTATTGGAAAAAGAGCGGCAAGCTGCTGGCCACCCTGCTGCTGACCCTGCGGGGCACGCCCTTTATCTATCAGGGGGAGGAGATCGGCATGACCGGCTTCGACTTCGCCCGCATGCGGCAGGTCAACGACGTGGAGAGCCGCAATGTGAACCGGATCCTGGCCAAATTCCGTGTCCCCGCCAAGCTGCGCTGGCGCGTCATCTCCCGCACCAGCCGGGACAACGCCCGCACGCCCTTCCAGTGGACAGGGGGGCAGCAGGCAGGCTTCACCACCGGGCGGCCCTGGCTGGGGGTCAACCACAACTGCACCAAGGTGAACCTGGCGGATGAGCGGCGGGACCCGGACTCCATCTGGTCCTGGTACCGGGAGCTGCTGGCCCTGCGGAAGAGCAGCGGCGTGCTCCGCCGGGGGGACTTTGTGCTCCTGGAGGCCGGAAAGCAGGTCTTTGCCTACCGCCGGGAGCTGAAGGGGGAGTCCCTCACGATCGTTTTGAATTTCAGCGACAGGCCGGCCCAATCCCCCCTGCGGGGGACGCTGGTGCGGTCCAGCTGCCCGCGCCGGAGCTTCAACGGCTCCCTGCAGCCCTGGGAGGCAGTCATTCTGGAGGAGGAGGGCGTATATGACGAATCTGCCGGAGTTTGAGCTCATCCGCTCCAGCCGCCGGACGCTGGCCCTGGAGATCACGGCGGACTGCCGGGTAGTGGTCCGGGCGCCCCTGCGGGCCAGCCGGGCGCATATTGACGAATTTGTCGCCAATCACAAGCAGTGGATCGAGACCCACATGGCCCGCCAGCGTGCCCGCCGGGACAACCACCCGGAGCCCACGGAGCAGGAGCGGGAGGCATATATCCGCCGGGCCATGGAGGAGCTGCCGGGGAAGGTGGCCCGCTACAGCGCGGAAATGCAGCTGTATCCCACCGGCATCACCATCACCGGCGCGCGCAAACGGTTCGGCAGCTGCAGCGGGAAAAACCGCATCTGCTTCTCCTGGCGGCTGATGCAGTACCCGGAGGAGGCCATCGACTACGTGGTGGTCCACGAGCTGGCCCATATCCGGCACAAGGACCACAGCAGGGCCTTTTACGACTGCGTGGCCCAGGTGATGCCCGACTGGCGGGAGCGCCGGGCGCTGCTGCGGGCCTGAAAAGGAGGATGTGAGAAAGACTATGATTGCTGTTGTTTGTATCGATGATAAGGGCGGCATGCTCTTCAACCGCCGCCGCCAGAGCCAGGACCGCCTGCTGCGGGAGGACCTGCTGCGGGAGGCCGGCGGCGGGCCGCTGTGGATGAACGGGTATTCCGCCAAGCAGTTCGCCCCCCTGCCGGACAACGTCCGGGTGGCGGAGGACTTCCCGGCCCAGGCCGGGCCGGGGGAGCTGTGCCTGACGGAGACCCAGGACCCGGCGTCCTGGCCCGTGCCGCCGGAGGGCCTGATCGTATACCGCTGGAACCGCACCTATCCCGCCGACCTGTTCCTGACGCTGCCCCTGGAGCAGTGGACGCTGGTCCGGCAGGAGGAGTTCGCCGGTTCCTCCCACCAGAACATCACAAAGGAGGTCTATACCCGATGAAATACCGCCTGCTGTCCGCCCTGTTGTGCTGCCTGCTGCTGGCCGGTTGCGCCGGTCAGGCCGGCGGCCCCGGCCCCGTTGGAACCGCCGGAAGCGCCGGGGACACCGTGCAGCTGCCGGAAGCGCCGCCGGCCACCGCCAATACGGTCAATACGGTTACCATTGACGCCATCCCCGCCTATTCCGGCAGCGCCTATGTGGCCCTGTCGGACAACGTCCCTGGCTTCACGGATGCGGACATGACCACCAACTCCTTTGAGACCTACAGTCCCCTGGACAGCCTGGGCCGCTGCGGCACGGCCTGCGCCTGCGTGGGCGTGGACCTGATGCCCACGGAGGAGCGGGGGTCCATCGGCTCCGTGAAGCCCACAGGCTGGCAGACCGTCAAATATGACTGCGTGGACGGAAAGTACCTGTATAACCGCTGCCACCTGATCGGCTTTCAGCTGACAGGGGAGAACGCCAACCGGGAAAATCTCATCACCGGCACCAGGTCCCTCAATGTGGACGGCATGCTGCCCTTTGAAAACCTGGTGGCGGACTATGTGAAGGAGACGGAGAACCACGTGCTCTACCGGGTGACGCCCATCTTCGACGGGGACAATCTGGTGGCGGACGGCGTGCAGATGGAGGCCCTGAGCGTGGAGGACGGCGGCGAGGCGGTGTCCTTCAACGTCTTTGTCTACAATGTGCAGCCAGGCGTGACCATCGACTACGCCACCGGGGAGAGCCGCCTGGCGGAGGAGGACAGCACGTCCGCCGGCACAGGCAGCGCGGCGAGCTACATACTCAATACCAACTCGAAGAAATTCCACGACCCCGGCTGCGCCAACGCCGCCTCCATCAGCCAGGGAAACCGGCAGGATTTCACCGGCAGCAGGCAGGAGCTCCTCGACCAGGGGTACGCACCCTGCGGGCAGTGCAAGCCCTAACAGGGCGCGGATGCCATCATGTCTGCCGGCCAAAGGACCATGCGGGAATTTTTTCTCCATGGTCCTTTTCCGACTGCCCAATGGCTATTGACACTTAGCGGGCCGAAATAGTATAATATGGAAACAGATGGATACGCTTTATGAAACAAATGGGCATGTCTTCTTTGCGGCCGGGTGCTTCTGCAGAGCATATGAATGGAGGGTTGTCGATGAACGAGAGGCCAAACAGCCAAAAAACACAGCGGGGCTTCTCCCTGCTCTTCTCCATAATACTGATTTTTTCTATATTCGGGGCGACCATTTTTGCTGTGTCGCGGAGAATGGCCAACGAGATGAGCGAGTCCGCCATCCAAAATCTGAGCGAAAGCCTGGATCTGATCCAGAGCACCATTGAGGCAATCCTGCGCAGCCAGGCGGATTTTCAGCTGTTGATTGCCCAGGAGGTGGCCCAGGCGGAGAACCCGGAGACGTATATCCGCACCTATAAGAGAAATCAGACCATGGCAAAGCTGTCACTGATCGTTTCCGGCGAAACAGAGGGCGTCTCCAATACCGGAGACCGGTTCACCGAAGCGGAGCTGGACTTTTCCGCCGGCGGGGCGGTGATGGGTCTGGCGGTCTCCCAGTCCTATGTGAACTACATGGGCACGTGGGCCTATACGGTGAAGTGTCCCGTTGAGCGGGACGGACAGGTGATCGGAACACTCTACGCGGAGTATATCTATGATACCATTGACCAGTCCCTCCCGGACGGGTTCTACAATAAGCAGGCCTCGCTGTATATCATGGACTCACAGAGCCAGCGCTTCGTCCTGAAGCCCAAGGGAATGGGCAAGCGCAGCGCAGGCCATCTGAATCTGGCGGATTTTTACCGGGCCAACGAAATTGGGAACACGGATATTCAGGCGGAGGTGGAGGCGTGCCTGGACACAGGCCGGAACGCGCTGTTTTACCACGATATCCGGGACGAACAGGCTCTCAACTACATGTGGTCGGTCAACGGCGGGACGATCTTCCTGGTGGGCTATGTGCCGGTAGCGGCGATTCAGCAGGAGGGCCGGACCGTCAATCAGAATATCATGATTGTGGTGGTCTCGCTGCTGGCAGCGTTTCTGCTGTGCATTGGCCTGTACTACCGGAACTGGCGGCAGCAGGAGAAGCTGCGCCGGGAACAGGAGGCGGAGCGGAAGCGATACAGCCAGCAGCTGGCGGAGGCGCTGCAGGCCGCCCAGATCGCCAGCGAATCCAAGACCATGTTCCTGTCCAACATGTCCCACGACATCCGCACCCCCATGAACGCGGTGCTGGGGTTTACCTCCCTCCTGGCCAGGGACGCGGAGAACCCGGCCAAGGTGCGGGAGTATACCCAGAAGATTACCGCCTCCGGCCAGCACCTCCTCAGTCTTATCAACGACATCCTGGATGTCTCCAAAATCGAGAGCGGGAAAGTGGTGCTCAACTATGAGCGCTTCGCCCTGGACGACGTGGTGTCCTCTGTGGACGCCATCATCCAGCCCATAGCCAGGGCCAAGGGACAGCAGTTCCACCTGGAGACAACAGACATCCGGCACGAGTACCTGGTGGGGGATGAGACCAGGATCAATCAGATCCTCATCAACCTCCTCTCCAACGCCGTGAAATACACCCCGGAGGGCGGCGAGATATGGCTGCGCATCATCGGCCTGAAGCAGCGCTCCAGCCAGTATGAGCACATCCGCATTGAGGTGGAGGACAATGGCTACGGCATGACGCCGGAGTATTTGGAGACGATCTTCGACGCCTTTACCCGGGCGGAGAACAGCACCACCAACAAGGTGCAGGGCACCGGTCTGGGCATGGCGATCACCAAGAGCATCGTGGAGCTGATGGGCGGCACCATCGACGTGCGCAGCCAGGTGGACCAGGGCACTCTCTTCCGGGTGGAGCTGGAGCTGCGGGTGCTGGAGGAGGCCCCGCCGGACAAGGCGCCACCGCCGGCGCCGGAGGAGGCCGGCGACTTGACGGGAATGCGGTTCCTGGCCGCGGAGGACAATGCGATCAACGCGGAGATTCTGGCGGAGCTGTTGGACATCGAGGGCGCGTCCTGCGAGATTGTGGCCGACGGCCGCCTGGCGGTGGAGCGCTTCCAGCGCGCGGAGCCGGGGGAGTTTGACGCGATCCTGATGGATGTGCAGATGCCGGTGATGAACGGCCACGAGGCCGCCAGGGCCATCCGCGCCCTGGCGCGGGAGGACGCGGGGCGCATCCCCATTATCGCCATGACGGCCAACGCCTTTGCCGAGGACGAGAAGGCCGCTCTGGATGCCGGGATGGACGCCCACGTGCCCAAGCCCCTGAATATGGAGCAGTTGAGGAAGGTCATTGCGCAATTAAGAGGACGAAAGGGAGGACAATGACGGATATGAAGAGGCAGAGATGGTTTGCCGTCTGTCTGGCGGCGCTGGCGGCAGTGCTGCTGGCAAGCTGCGGTGGCAGGCAGACCCCCCAGAACCTGGTGAAGCAGGATGACGAGGACAGGCCGGTGGTCAACCTGTTCAGCCCCATGGAAAAAACGAACCCTGACGCGGACAACGTGGCACGGACCGCCGCGGACCTGACGGTGGCGATGGCGGAGGAAAGTCTGGGCGTCACCATAGCCTACCGGACCTATACGGCGGAGGATTATCAGGATAAAACCTATGACGATGTGTGTCTTGACCGGGCCCGCAGCGATATGGACGACCTGTACCTGCTCAATCCGGACACCATTCTGACTCTGGGTGCGGAGGGAAAGCTGGTGGACCTGTCCGGGCTGGACAGCGCCAAGAACCTGCGGGAGATCATCCGCACCGCCAATACAGTGGACGGGAAGCTGGTGGCCATCCCCCAGGAGGTGGTGGCCTACGGGCTGTTTATCAACAAGGACCTGTTTGAGCGGTATGGCCTTGGCCTGCCGGAGACGCCGGAGCAGTTCCTGGAGTGCTGCCGGGTGTTCCAGGACAACGGGATCGAGACGCCCATCGGCGCCAATCGCTGGTGGCTGGAGACCTTTGTCTTTGCCCAGGCCTACGCCGATTTGTACAACGGGGGAAACACGGAGGCGGAAATTGCCGCCCTCAACAGCGGAGAGGCCCGGTACAGCGACTACATGCGCCCCGGCTTTGAATTTCTTCAGACGCTGATCGACGAGGGCTATGTGGACGCGGAAAAGGCTCTGGTCAGCGAGGCCATTGACGGCGAGGGCGCGGATTTTCTGGCGGGAAAGACCCCCATCGTCATGGCTTACTGGGGTGCGGCCAACACAGAGACCGCCTATGGGAAGACGGATTTTGAGATGGAGGTCATCGGCTTCCCCAGCAGCCGGGGCCAGATGCCGGTGATGCCCATGACCGGCTGGGCCGTGGGCGCGGAGGCGGAGCACCGGGAGGACGCGGTCAAGGTTCTGGACTGCATGGTCTCCGACGAGGCGCTCCAGCTCTTCTCCGAGACCAACCGGGTCATCTCCCCCTCCCGAAACGTCAAGGTGGACTGCGTCCCCGCCCTGCGCCCCCTCAACGACAGGATCGAGGAGGGCGTGTATGTCCTGGGCTCCAACGCGGGGATGAATGTGGAGCAGTGGGGCAACACCTGTCTGATCGTGCGGGAGCTGCTGGGCGGCGCGTCGGTTGACGAGTGCATGGCGGCCTTTGACCAGCTGCAGGAGGCGGCGATGAACAGGCCGTAGAGAGCGGTCCCACTTCCATCAGAATCACTCAGCAAAACAGCTCCCACAGAAGGCGCACGGTCTTCTGTGGGAGCGTATTGACATTGGGGGGAATCATGGCGCTTCTTATTGCTTGGTTAAAAGCTCCGCATAGTGCTGCCGCTCATTTTCGGGAATTTTTAGTGCCTCCATAGCCTGCTCCGCTGACCAACATGTGGTTTCCATCAAGTTCTGAATAGAAGTGATGACTCCCTTCGCCATGCCCTTCGCCATACCCTTCGCCATACCTTCTGCACGCCCTTTCGCAATCCCTTCGCGTTCAATAGCAATACCCAGGTTACACATATCATTTAACCCCCCTTCCAGTTCTTGCGTCATCGGGATACCAAAATCGTTCTCCAGGACCTGCCGCTTTTCCGCCACTTCGATGTCATTGGACAGCAGCACATCCAGCAATTTCAAGATATCGCAGTCTGTGTCCTCCGGTTTGCCCAGACAAAATACTCTCCGCGATTGGCGTTTCTGCTTCCAAGACTCAGCGCCCCCCTTACGTATTCATTATAGCATGGCGCAGCAAAAATTTCCACTATGGCAATCTTCAAAATGGGTAAGCATAGCGGGGCCTAGACGTCTCCAAAGAGGAATTCATTTCGCCAATATTGCTGCAGGTATACGAATTTCTGATACAGCTCCCGGCGGTCCGCCGGGACGGCGTCGGTCAACACGCCGTCCACCACATAGCGGCCCTTGATGCTGACCACCGGGAAAACATCCATCATCTGATCCATGGCCTGGGTAAAGGCGGAGCCCTTCCAACCCAGCTGGCGGAAGAGGACATTCATCAGATAACAGGGCGACACGCTGGGGCCCTCCCCCGTCATGTCGTGGCCGATAACGGCCTTGGCCGCATCGTTGGCCCAGATCAGGTAGCGGGTGCTGTAGTGGGTGAAAAAGCCCTCCTCCGTACTGAGATCCAGATTCACGCCCATCTCCTCATAGAAGACCTTGTTGTCCCCCATCCAGGGCAGATGATCGCCGAAGGTCACCAGCACCACCGGCTCCTCATCCTCCCGCAGGCGGTCCATCAGTTTGGCCAGCTCCTGGTCGGTCTTCCAAATCACGTCCAGATAGTTGGTGACGGCCTTCCGGCACTCCAGGCTGTAGTCCCCCGCCAGCAGCTCCTCCACCCCCTTGTCCCAGGTGGCGTAGGGGCCGTGGCTCTCCACGTTGACGGAGAAGGAGAAATAGGGTCTGCCGGTGGCCTTGTTCTTTTGAAAATCGCTGTAGATTGCGGGCAGAAGATAGGCGTCCTCGGGGTAGATGGCGTCCGTCATGTTCTCAAAGTCGCCCTCCATGAAGCGGTAGCGCTCCAGGCCCATGTAGGCGTTGATATTCTGCCGGTTGTAAAACCACTGGTGATAGGGGTGGCTGCCCTCCGCCGTGTAGCCCTGGCTGCGCAGGTACCAGGCGTAGGAGTTGACGTTATGGCGGAAGTTGTGGAGGCGGTAGTTGCCCGTGAGAAAGCACCGCTCCGTGTCAATGGTGCCGCCGGCGAAGATGTTGGTCACCAGATTGCCGGTATAGCTCTCCGCCTCCAGCTGGTGATAGAGCTCGTAGCCGCTGGTGTCCAGCCCTGGGATGTCGTATCGGGAGAAATCAGCGTAGGCCTCCCGCATGATGGCGATGACGCTGATTTTCCTGTCCGCCGGGATGTCCTCGTCCTGATAAGCGGACAGCAGCGCCGCCGCCTTGCCCTTGCTGTAGCCGGCGGGGGGGATCTCCCAAAAATCCCGGATGCTGTAGACAAAGGGGTAGAAAAAGCCGTGGGCGATGTAATTTTCCGTGTCGCTCCACATCTCCAGGTGCTCGAAATTGTCCACCGCGTCATAGCGGTCCACGTCGTTATAGAACGGCAGCAGGGCGGCGCAGGCCAGGACCAGGGCCGCCAGCGGGACCAGCCGCTGCCGCCACCGCAGCCGGCCTCTGGCCAACAGGGCCAGCAGCAGCGTACCCGCCAGCAGGCAGGCGGCAATCAGAAGCATCCGGGTATTGACAAACAGGTCGTAGTGTCCGCTGTCCGCCATGGCGGTGGCCTCCCGGAGGTTGAACATATCCTCAAAGAGGAGGGGGTCGTCCCGGAACTCAATTTTGAAAAAATTCCCCAGGCTCAGGCCAAAGGCGGCCAGCCCACCCAGGAAAAAGCCCGCCCAGGCCCCGCCCAGCAGGGTATACGCGGCCAG
>Ga0209064_1004540_pt1 | contig 10200 bp, 9 predicted proteins | sample Inofromicrocosms_FD_187498 | JGI IMG/M metagenome (GOLD analysis project Ga0209064, IMG submission 187498) | Mouse cecum microbial communities from Vienna, Austria - Inoculum for glucosamine and mucus D2O microcosms (SPAdes) (version 2) | ecosystem: Host-associated > Mammals > Digestive system >... | reverse complement strand
GAAATTTGCCGTTCCCACCATCGCCATGTCGGTGTTTATGTCCTTTTACACCATGGTGGACGGACTGTTTGTCTCCAACCTGATTGGAACCGAGGCGCTGTCGGCAATCAACCTGACCGCCCCGGTCATCCAGCTGGTGACCGCAATTTCCACTATGCTGGCAACCGGCGGAAGCGCGGTCATCATGAAAAAGATGGGGGAGAATAAGCCAAAGGAGGCCAGGGAGGACTTCACCTTCCTGATTCTGGTCAACGTGCTTGTGGGCCTGGTGATGTGTGCCCTTGGGTACTCCGTCATGGACAGCATTTTTGGCGGCATGGGCCTTTCCCCGGAGGTGGCGGGTTACTGCACCGAATACCTCAGCCGCTATCTGCTGTTCACCGTCCCCATCCTGCTGATGAACAACTTTACCCTGTACATGATTGCCTCCGAAAAGGCGACCCTCTCCCTGGTCTGCTCTGTATCGGGGGGCGTGCTGAACATGGCGCTGGACTATGTCTTTATCGCCCTCCTGGATATGGGGATTGGCGGCGCGGCGGTTGCAACCGGTATGGGCTACTCGGTGACGGCCGTCGTGGGGATGTTTGTGTTCTGCCGCCGGAAAAGCCTGCTGCATTTTACCAGGCCCGCCTTCCGCTTCAAGGTGCTGGCGGGCGCGGCCTCCAACGGCTGCTCGGAGATGGCCACCACCCTGGTCACAGGCATTATCACCATGATGTTCAACTGGACCATGCTGCGCTATGTGGGGGAAGACGGCGTTGCCGCCGTGACCATCATCATGTATGTCCTCATGTTCGCAAGCTCCCTGTATACGGGCTATTCCTACGGGGTTGCGCCGATGCTCAGCTACTATTACGGGGAGAAGAATCGCCAGAAGCTGAAAAAGCTTGTCTCCACCAGCCTGAAGGTGATTGCCGTCATCTCCCTGGCGACTGTGGCCCTTTCCTTTGCCGCCACTAAGCCCCTGGTATCCATCTTTGCCCGCCCGGACAATCCGGTCTATGGGCTGGCGGTCACTGGCAACCGCATCTGTACCCTGGCGCTGTTGTTTATCGGCTTTAACATCTTTGCCAGCGGGATGTTCACCGCCCTGTCCAACGGCGTTGTGTCCGCGGTTCTCGCCTTTCTGCGGTCCTTTGTGTTTATGCTGATCACCATGCTGGTCTTCCCGGTGTTTTTAGGGGTAAATGGCATCTGGCTGGCCACACCGGCGGCGGAGCTGATGGCGTTGGCGGTGTCGGCGTTTATGTTCTTAAAATACAAAAAGCGCTATCACTACTGAGCAAGGCGGTTTCTCCCTCACCCCGCCCAAAATATTTTTGAAACCCCATAGACAAAGGCCATTTGTCGTGATATGCTGATGTTGAAACACAATCTGTTTTTACAGGAAAGGATGGACAAACGCAATGTCACGCACAAGGGCCGGTGTAAACGGCATTACAGAGGGCGTTATCTGGAAGCAGCTCCTGATTTTCTTTTTCCCCATCCTGCTGGGCACCTTTTTCCAGCAGCTTTACAACACGGTGGACGCGGTGATTGTGGGGAACTTTGTGGGCAAGGAGGCCCTGGCCGCCGTGGGCGGCGCAACCGGCACCCTGATTAACCTGCTGGTGGGCTTTTTCACCGGTCTGGGCTCCGGGGCGACGGTGATTATCTCCCAGTTTTACGGCGCTGGCCAGGATGAACAGGTCAGCCAGGCGGTACATACAGCCATGGCCCTGGCCCTTGTGGCAACGGTCATCTTCTTTTTTGTGGGCTTTTTCGGGACCCCCATGGCCCTGCGGTGGATGGACACCCCGGAGGACATCCTCCCCCACGCCATAACCTACATGCGTACCTATTTCTGCGGGATTCTGTTCCCCCTGGTGTACAACATCGGCTCCGGCATCCTGCGGGCCGTGGGGGATTCCCGCCGCCCCCTCTACTTCCTCATCATCTGCTGTATGGTGAACCTGGTGCTGGACGTTGTGTTTGTGGTGATGCTGAAGATGGGCGTGTTCGGCGTGGCCCTGGGGACCCTGATTTCCCAGGCGGTCAGCGCGGTGCTGGTGACGCTGACGCTGCTGCACATCCCCAACGCCTGCCGCCTGTTTTTCCGGGAAATCCGCTTTACCATACCCATTCTCCGCAGTATTATCCTGATTGGGCTGCCCGCCGGTCTGCAATCGGTGATGTATTCCCTTTCCAATGTTATCATCCAATCCAGCGTCAACTCCTTCGGCACCGACGTCATTGCCGCCTGGACCGCTTACGGCAAGCTGGACGGCGTTTACTGGATGACCATCAACGCCTTTGGCATTGCCATTACCACCTTTGTGGGGCAGAACTTCGGCGCGCGGAAGTTCGACCGGGTGAAAAAGAGCGTCACCGTCTGTATGGGGATGGCGTTTTTGGCCTCGGTGGGGATTAGCGCCCTGATTCTGATTTTTGGGCGGCATCTGCTGGGGCTGTTCACCTCCGACCCCGCTGTCGCCGATGTGGGGATGCAGATCATCCGTCTGCTGGTGCCCTTCTACTTCACCTATGTGGGGATAGAGGTCCTTTCCGGGACGGTACGGGGAGCAGGAGACGCCTTTATCCCCATGATCATGACCGGCTTGGGGGTATGCGTACTGCGGGTAGTGTGGATATTCATCGCGGTGCCGCTGAACCGGCAGATCAGCACAGTGATTGTCAGCTATCCTATTACCTGGATTCTGACGTCGATATTGTTTATCATTTACTATTTGCAGGGTGGATGGCTCCGCCGCAGAAAGGCAAAGATGGGATTTACGGATTAGCAAATCCAAATACAACAGCAAGCCCGGCTGACGGAAAGTCACTCCATCAGCTGGGCTTATTTTTATGGAAAAGAGCATCCTATATCAAGAAAAAACTTCTCACCGGCTGTATCATAGGATCAGAACCCCGGCAGGGGAAAAAGGGGGCGATAAGCGTGAACCGAACGGACCCGATATTCCATTCCCTTGGCATCATTGAGAAGCGAATACAGGAAAAGCTGACAGTGGAAAGCCTGGCGGAGAGCATCCACCTTTCCAAATTCCACTACCAGCGGCTGTTCCGGGAGGCGGTGGGGGAAAGCGTCATGCGGTATGTGACCCGCCGCAGGCTGGCCCTGGCCGCCGGGGAGCTGGCCGGGAGCGATTTATCCGTCCTGGAGATTGCGCTGAAATACGGATATGACTCCCACGAGGGGTTTACCCGCAGCTTCCGTTCCCATATGGGCATCACCCCCACGGAGTACCGGAAGCATCACGCCTTGGTCTCCCCAATCAAAGTACAGAAGGAGAGAAGCGCTATGACCTATTCCAAAGCAGCGGACGAAATCATTCGGGAGCTCAATGGCCTGATTATCCAGGCCAGGGAGGCCGCCGCCCACACCAGGGAACAACAAGGCGGCAAACCTGTCCCCGACTTTTACAACCCGTTTTGGGAGTTTATCGCCGCCCAAGCGGAGACCATGACGGATGAGCTGTCAACGGCCCTAAGCCGCGTGACCGAACTCCCCCAGCAGCCGGAGGGGATATTCACCCGGTTCAGAATCATCAAAGCCATAGAGGATACGGTTTTCCGGGCCCACATCACGGCCTTTCAGGCCCGGCTGACCGCCTGCCGGGCCCAACCGGAGGACCGCACCGCCCTGGAGCCCCTGTGTACCCGGTACGAGGCCCTGGCCCAAAGCGCCCAGATAAAATCCGGAAAAATCGTGGCCTTTTTCCGGGAGCTGGCGGCCCTGATCCTCCGGGATATGGGGGAAACCGCCCAAAGCCTGCTGGACCGCGCAGCGGCAAAGGGAAAAGCGGCCTATGAAGCCATACTGGCCGATCCCGCCCTACCCTATAGCTATATTGGGGAGGAAGTGAGGAACATCGCCGGAGAGCTTACCGCCGTCCCCTTGGAGCGGATGACCGCCGCTCTGCTGGAGAACCTTGTTTTCCGCCTGGATATCATCGCCTCCGCTGCTGGGATGGATACCATACGCGTCCCGTCCCACAGGGAGATTTTCGGGGGTATTTCCGAATTCCGGGACCAGCTCCGGGAGGCGGAGGAGTTTTTCCAGGGGTTGTCCGGGGACGCCGTCCAGCCTGTGGAGGATGGCGTGCGTTCCTCCGCCAAAAGGTATCAGGATATGGCCTTCCAGGGGAACGTCCTTCTGTTCTACCTGAAGGGCGAGATACAGAAGCTGTCCTCCCGCCTTACCCCGGAGCAGAGGGCATCTTTTGAAGATATCTGCCAAAGGACAGTCGCCGCCATAAAAATGGCGCAGCGCGCCCAGACAGCGGAAGACGGGCAGGCGGCGATAAATGCCCTGCGGAATGTGCATCTCGATCTGACGGCGGAAGCGGATAAACTGGGGATATACGGGGGTGCGGTGAGGTTTATCGGGCAGAACCTGCTGATGGGGAACAGCGCAGAATAATCAGAACAGGAAAACGGGCTTGGGCTGTGGCCTTTTTCGTTCATTAAAAAATTGAGCTGAAAAACCTGTGTCTATGGTTTTTCAGCTCAATTTTTATCGATTAATCCTGTTTTTCTTCCTCGCCATACCGAACAAAGGAGATGTTTAGATCCACATCCCCCTGGATTCCATCCACCCTTCCAGTGCTGCTGTACTGCCATATCTGGAAATCATAGGGAAAAAAGGGGCGGTTGTAATACTGGGCAAACCATTTATCATACTCCGTCAGCTGGGAAAGGTCCAGGTTCATGGTAAACCATCGGGAGTTGCAGTAGATCATAGGGGTGTACCCCGCTTCCTTTATCCTCTCACAGAAGGCGATGGCAACCTCGGTGAACTCCTCACGGGTCATATCGGAGGTGCGTGACTCCTCCGGAACGTCCTCCAGGTCGATGGCCACCGGATAGGTGATGTCGTAATCCTTCAGCGCCTCTATGGCCAGCTCCGCCTCCTCCACAGCTTCCTCCGCGTTGATTGCCTGGGAGAAGAAATACGCACCAATGGGCACCCCCGCCTGATTGGCGGCCCTGGCGTTCTGATGAAAGGCTTCGTCCACCAGGATGGCTCCGGTGCCGTACCCCCGGTACCCCACCCGGAGAAAGGCATAATCGACGCCGTCTGCCGCCACCCTTTCCCAGTCGATGTTCGCCTGGTGCTTGGACACGTCGATGCCCTTGATGGTCTTGGTCACTCCGTATTCCTGGTATTCATACTCCTTGTAGTCCTTGTCCATCAGCACCAGGTTGTCCCAGTTGTAGCTGTTCATGGGCAGAGTGCCGTCCACTGGGACATAAAGGGTTTCCCCCTTCCAGCTATAGACAAAGGTGTCGTCGAAAAAGCGCTGTAAAAACTCGTATTTATCCTTGGAGGTTGCCGCAAATCCCTTGATGGTCTCCTGGTCGAAGAGGGGGATATCCGGCTGGGAAACTTCCTCGTCTTTGGGGGAGAGAACAATCTGGGGCGGAGTGGTCTGGACGGGGATGGCGGCCTCCTCCAGCTCTGCGATCCGCTTGTTGGCCTGGGAGATGTTCAAAAAGCAGGCGGCAATCCCCGCCAGCAGAATGGCGTTGGCGGCCGCGAGGCATACAACCCACAGGACAGGGTGGCGGTGGAAGTTATCCAGAGCTGTGGGGGAGCTGTTGGAGGATGCGCTGGGGTTTTCATTTGGGGCTGGCTTCTTTCTCATATCGGGCGATACTGTTCCTTTCTGCGAATTCTGTTGGAAGCTGTATTTATTATAACAGGAGAACCCCCCTTTTGGCAACCGTTATCAACCGCCTGGAAGTTTTTTGCCCCGGAAACCTGACAGAAAATTCCCAGTCTTTACAATTTCCCAGCCTTTCCCTGTAAAGGCTGAAAAACAACTATAAAATCGACAGCGGCATTCATGCCGCTTTTTTCCAGAAACTGTATATCCTATAAGGGTATACAGTTTCCTTTTTTCTTAGAACCATTTTCACCGGTTTTTATTCCATACAGCATACAGCACACAGCAGCCGGCATAAGGAGGAGTGAGATATGCCAGTACGCCTGGAAACGGAGGCGGAGGAAAACTGCCTGACCGCCTATCTCTCAGGAGAAATCGACCACCACGCCGCAAAAGGCCTTCGGGAAGCCATCGACAGCCGCGCCGCGGCACAGAAGCCGGAAAAGCTTCTTCTCAATTTCCGGGAGGTGACCTTTATGGACAGCTCCGGAATCGGCCTGGTGATGGGCCGGTACCGCCTGATGCAGGAGCTGGGCGGGGAGCTCAGAGTGACAGGAGTTCCTTCCCATATCCGCAAGGTCATGCGGCTTTCCGGACTGGACAAGTTGGCCGTCATGGAGCCGGAGGGAAAGCGTCCGGCCCGGCCCAGGTCCCCGGCCAAAACCGAAGAGAGCCCCTGTCCCCAGGACAGGCCATCTGTGTCGGGCGCTTCTCCGATAGAGACGGCAAAGACACTGACCGTAACCATCCCGGTTCCGCCGGGGGGACTGGAAGGGCTGGAGCCTTCCCCAGGACCCTGGGACAGAGACGGCAGAACGGAATAGGCTGTCCGGCCGTTTGACGGACTTCATGGAGGATGTGACAGAAGATGAAATTTGTAAATGAAATGAAGCTGAGCTTTCCCAGCCGTTCGGCCAACGAGGGATTTGCCCGGACGGCTGTCTCGGCTTTTTTGGCCCAGCTGGACCCCACCGTTGAGGAGATATCGGACATCCGCACCGCCGTTTCGGAGGCCGTGACCAACTGCATTGTCCACGGCTACCCCGATTGCGTGGGGACCATCACGGTGGAAGCGGGCATCCGGGAGGACGGGAGGGCGGTTATCCGCATCCGGGACAGGGGAACGGGAATCGCCGACGTGCGCCAAGCCATGGAGCCCCTCTTTACCACCTGTGAAACCGGCGAACGGGCCGGGCTGGGGTTTGCGGTGATGGAATCCTTCACCGATAAGCTCCGGGTCCGCTCCACGCCGGGCAGAGGCACGGTGGTCACCATGGAAAAGAAAATCAAAACCAAAGGAGATTCAGATGAATCGTCTAAAGGAAAAGACGCTGGAACCCTTTGAGCCCTCCACTCCCGGAGGCTGCCAGGAGGGGGAAGGCTTTGGTTTAAGCGGATTTCGCAGCCGAAACGAAATGATAGAAAAGAACATGGGGCTGGTGCACTCCTGCGCCCACCGGTTCCAGGGGAAGGGAATTGAGTATGAGGACCTGTTCCAGGCCGGCTGTATGGGGCTGATCAAGGCGGTGGACGCCTTTGACTGGGAGCGGGGCGTCCGGTTTTCCACCTACGCCGTCCCCGTGATTCTGGGGGAGATGAGGCGGCTTTTCCGGGACGGCGGCACCGTAAAGGTCAGCCGTACCCTGAAGGAGCTTTCCATGCGGGTGATGAAGGAGCGGGAGGCCTATTGCCGCCGGTGCAGCCGGGAACCCACCGTCCATGAGCTGGCGGAGCTGATGGGGGAAAGCGTGGAGGACATTGTGGAGGCCATCGGCGCGTCGTCCCCGGCCCTCTCCCTCACCAGTATGGACGACGAGGAGAACGGCCACTCCCAGATGGACATTCCGGTGGAATCCCAGGAGGGGAGGCTGACCGAGCTGCTGGCGCTGAAGGACGCGCTGGGAACGCTTGCGCCCAAGGACCGGAGTTTGATTATTCTTCGGTATTTTCAAGGGAAGACGCAGATGGAGACTGCGGGAATGCTGGGTATGACCCAGGTCCAGGTATCCAGGCGGGAAAAGAAGATCCTTCTGACCATGCGAAAGCAGCTGGGAGACCCCTGAAAAGGGAAAAGCTCTGTGGAAGCCACAAAGAAATGGCATTCCACAGAGCTTATATTACATTTAATCAAGCCCCGACAGGTCAAATGGGGTCTTCTGGTACACAAAATTCAACCAGTTGGAGTAGAACAGACTTCCGTAGGCGCGCCAGGTGAGAAGGGGTTCTTTGGAGGGGTCGTCACTGGGGAAATAGTGCTTTGGCATCTCAATGGGGAGATGTCTGGCCAAGTCCCGGCGATACTCGTTGGCCAACGTGTCCCGGTCGTATTCCCAGTGACCTGTGACAAACAACTGCCGTCCGTCCCTGCTGCCCGCCAGATGTACTCCCGATTCCTCCGATACCGCCAAAAGCTGGAGATTATCCACCCTTTCTATATCCTGAGCGCGAACCTCGGTGTGGCGGGAATGGGGGACTGGGAAGCAATCCCCAAAGCCCCGGAGCAACTCGTGGGTAGGGCAGAGGGGACGGTGCTCAAACACGCCGAACATCTTTTGGGGCAGGTCGTATTTGGGGATTCGGTAATGGTAATAGAGTCCCGCCTGTGCTCCCCAGCAGATATGGAGAGTGGAAAAGACATGGGTTTTGCTCCATTCCATCATTTGGCACAGCTCCTGCCAATAGTCCACCGCTTCAAAGGGCATCTGCTCCACCGGCGCGCCGGTGATGATCATACCATCAAACCTTTCCCCCCGAATTTCCTCAAAGGTCTTATAGAACTTCAGGAGGTGCTCCTGGGGGGTGTTTTTGGATTTATGGGAGCTTACCTGGAGCAGCTCCACCTCCATTTGCAGGGGGGTGTTGCTGAGCATCCGGAGGAGCTGGGTTTCGGTTTCTATCTTTTTCGGCATCAGGTTGAGCAGAACAATCCGCAGCGGTCGTATGTCCTGATGGGTGGCGCGGTACTCGTTTATGGTAAATATATGTTCCTGACGGAGCAGGTCAATAGAGGGCAGTCCGTCCGGTACGGTAATGGGCATTGGGGATTCCTCCTCTCCTTCTCCCTAGAGAAGCTGAATGGGTTCTTCGTTTGCTGTGCGGCTTACATGTCCTGCCCCTTTTGGATTTTATAAAAATACCTTTCGCTTTCTGATTTTATATTATCACAATTTCCCCGCCTTTGCAAGACAGCCTGGGAACAGCTTTTCATTGCTCAAAGCCCGTTTTAGGTACTGAAAAGACAGGGACTCCGCCTTTACGGGGCCCCTGCCTCTTCCTTATTGGTTATTTGTATAAACAGCGTCGTTGCGGGACAGCAGATAGACGCAATATTGGTTCATGCTCACACCCTCCCGCCTGGCGTGCTCCGCAAGGGATTTGTGCAGGCTGCGCGGAATCCTCAGCTTAAACTGTCCCGAATAGTTCTCTAGGCTGTCCGGCTCGGCGATAGGATATCCGTCCTCCAGCGCGGCCTCCAGCCATGCCTTTTTTGCGTCCATGGCATTTTCCACAGCGGATTCTATCGTTTCCCCATAGGTAATACATCCGGGCAGCTCCGGATAGGCTGCCGCGAAACCGCCTTCTTCATAATCTTCTATCAATTCCAGCCGGTAAGGCAGCGACAGATAATCACTCAATGTTCTCATCTACAGTATCCCCGCTTTCTATTATCTTTTTTACCATTGCAATATAAACTTTTTTAATCGGTTTATGTTTAGGAATTGTAATGGGAGGACATCCAATTTTTCTAAATGTATAGTGACTGCTTCCACCCTTTGGGGCCTTCATCTCATATCCATAACTTTCTAAAACCTTGCGCAGTTCATCAAATTGAAGGTCAGCTTCTAACAGACAGATGCGCTGTAACAGTTTATCCCATTTTGACATCCTGTATACCTCCCCTGCTATATTATACCATGGTGTCATATATGATGTCAATAAATTGTACCTCTTTCCTAAAAAACGCCAAAAGCAGGGCCTCCGCCTTTGCGGAGGCCCTGCTCTCTTTTGGATATATGGAAAAGCCTATACTTTTTCTACCGCAATGGATGCCGCCTTGCCGTTGATATCCCAGTCCTTCCCGCCGCTTTCATGGGCTTCCAGACGGATTTCATCGGAAAGGGTCTCCTCCCGGATGGTTTCGGCGTTCTTGCGGACAGCGGCCTCCACCGCCTTGTCCCCCCATACCCACAGCCGGATATGGTCCATCACCTCAAAGCCGGAATCCTTCCGCATAGTCTGTACCTTGCTGATGACCTCACGGACCAAACCCTCCTCAATCAGCTCCTCAGTCAGCTGGGTGTCAATGGCAGCCGTCAAATCCCCGTCCTCCACCGAGAAGAACCGGTCGGACTTGGTCATCTCAATCAACAGGTCCTCCGGGGCCAAAGCGATTTCCGTGCCGTCCGCCAGGGTGAGCTTCAACGCGCCGGTGGCGTCCAGCTCCTTCTTGGCGGCGCTGCCGTTGAGGTTGGTCAGCAGGGTGCGGATTTCACCCAGCTTCTTCCCATACCGCGGCCCCAGGGTCTTCAGCTGG
>Ga0209064_1004537_pt1 | contig 10204 bp, 12 predicted proteins | sample Inofromicrocosms_FD_187498 | JGI IMG/M metagenome (GOLD analysis project Ga0209064, IMG submission 187498) | Mouse cecum microbial communities from Vienna, Austria - Inoculum for glucosamine and mucus D2O microcosms (SPAdes) (version 2) | ecosystem: Host-associated > Mammals > Digestive system >... | reverse complement strand
TAGTATTTTATCCCTTCAGGCAGCGGAATGATCGAGCCAGCCTTCCAGGCCACGGTCTGGGTGAAGTGTCCGTCCTGGTTGACGCAGCCGTGATGCAGTTCGCAGTCGTGGCGGATGCGCGCCGCGGTTTCCTCTTCCGCTGCCGCAAGGCTCATGGATGCCTGGCTGGCAAGCATGGCAAGGGAGTCGCGGGCGTTTTCCTCGGCATTGCCCAGGGTCTCCTGCGCTTCCGCAACAGCCTTGTCAAAGGCCGCGCGGGCAGCCTCGAGTTTGACCAGGGCCTCGCTTGCGGCCTGCTGCGCCTCAAGAGCCTTCTGGCGCGCCGCTTCGGCCTCGTCAACGGCGTTGATTGTGGCAGAGCGGATTTCCGCGACAGAGGCGTCCCTTTGGGCCGCAATTTTCTGCCGGGCCTCAGTCGCTTCATTGGCAATGGCCGCGCCAAGGCTTGCGGCCGCCTTGTCGCCCGCTTCGCCAATGCGCTGGACCTGCCTGTCTTCTTCTGCAAGGCTGGCCTGGACAAGGGCGTTTTCCTGCAGGGCCTTCATTTCCCGCAGCTGCGCGGCAAGAGAAGCGATTTCGGCGGATTGCTCGAAAGCGGCGGCGGGAGATGGCGAGACCGCCGCCGCGCTTTCGGATGGCACGCCGCTGGAAGCGGCGGCAATATCGGTTTGCGTCATTGCCTTCCTGCCCGCGCCGGCAAGAGCCGTTTCCACAGGCTCTGTCATCCAGAGCATGATGGAACATCCGGCCGGGACAAAGGTCATGACGCAATTGTCCTTTATCGTGTAATCCGCGCCATAAGCCAGCAGGCGCTCCCTGCCTTCCATGTCCATAACCTTGCAGGCCACGCCGGAAGGCGATCCGTATGGAAAGGTTATGGGCCAGGCGCAGATTGTGCCGTCTGACAGATAGCGCACGCTTGTGGGGATTGCGGAGTAATTCATGACCGCATCCGTCCCCTATCGCGCCACATAGCCAAGGGCCACGTCGATCAGGCCGCCGGTAACGCCCGAAACATCCAGCTTCACCTTTGCCCAGGGCTTTGTCATGTTGCCGATGGCAAAGCGGGCCACAAGGCAATCCGCCTCGATATTCGTGGCCTCGGCAGCCGTTACGCAGACAGTCGGCCCGACTTCCTCGAACTTGCCGTCAACCGCGTCCGCCTGCAGCAAGGTCAGCGTCAGGCTGGCGCCCCTGGCAACCACAAGCGGCTTGTTGCCGTTCTTGTGGCTGGCCACGACAAGCACATCCAGCGAATTCTGCATGGCGCCCACGCGCAAAGCCTGCCTGCAGCTGATTGTGCCGGCTGGCGTTTCCTCGCGCCCGAAAACCTGGTCATGCCAGACAAGCGGCGCCTCGCCATAAACCGGGCCGGAACGCAGGCCCTGGCGCAGCCTTTCCTCTTTCGCCGCGCGGATGCCATCCAGAATTTCCGAGCCTGTCATTGCGGTAGATGTTTGAGACATATTGGCGCTCCTTATTTCGCGACGTGGGCGATTTTATCGTCGATGTTGTGGCTGGTTACGATGGAGATGCCGTTCCAGGTTTCGATGCGCGTTTTGGCGTCGGTATCGCCGTTGACCAGCTGGACGTTTTCGGTCTTGTAGGGATTGATGCCGTAAATCTTGGCGCGCGGGCCGCAGAAAAGATAGGTGGAACCCGGCTGGCTGCGCACCTGGGCCAGCATGTCGTCAATCATGGTTACGGAAGGTTTGTGCGTTTCGTCGATATTGACGATTGCGGCGACAGTGCGCTCGGGGTCGAGAATCTGATAGCCGAAGTTGCCGCGATAGGCGATGGAATAGCCAAGAACGCCTTCGTATTTGGCGCCGTGCAGGACGTGTTCCGCGCCGTTATAGGGGAAGTCGATCTTGAGCAGGCGCCCGGAATCAAACTGGTCGGGATCGTAGAGGCCGACATTTGTCTGGTCGTCAAAGCGGCAGGCCAGGATGAACCAGCCCTTGTCCGAGCCGCCAGCGTCATAGAGATTGGACTTGACGCCAGCCTTGTTCTTCCAGGTTGTGGCTGCCTTGAGCAAATTCTTGAGCACGATCTGCTTTTCGGTCGTCATGCCGGCATAGCGCAGGATCCAGTTCTGGCGGTCTGCGAAATATTTTTTGGGGCCGCCGAACTTGAGCGCCTTCTGGGTGGTTACTTCCATCTGGCCGCCAAGGACGTGCAGATCAACATGCACAAGGTCTGTCGAGGCCTGCATCATTGGCAGCGGGGCGTCAGGCTCGGTCCAGCCGGGGCCGTCGATGTCAACGAGCTTTTCGGCCACGTTCCAGAGCTTGTGGCTGGCGGCCTTCCACTTGATGATGTCGAGAATCGGCGAATCCTCGGTCAGGTCGTCGATAATGCCGGGCTGTTTCTTTGCCCAGGCCATTCCAATTTCATGCAGCGTCATCATGTTGCAGGACATGGTTGAATCTCCTTACAATTTTGCCCGCATTTCCCTGAAGGCGTTTTCAATGCCTTCAAGCGCGGTTTCCGGTTTGACGGGCATATCGCCAGATCCGCCGCGTCCCATTGCGTCTTCCGAAAGCATCTGGGCAATGGCAAGCAGTCCCTTGCAGACGGCGGGGGAATTTGCCGCGCCGGACGCGCCTATTGCCCTTGAAAATTCATCGCTGCCAAGCTGGCGGTCAACGCGGGAAAGGAGCGCGACAACAGCCTTCTGGTTTGCATCCGCCTTCCTGCCCCAGGCCTTGCGCAGTTCGGCAACGCCGGCCTCGATCTGCGCCTCATGCGTTTCCCTTGCCAGTTCTAGCTGCCAGCTTGCCAGGGCCTTTGCCTGTTTGGGTGTCAGGCCAAGCTCGACCGACTTTTCGCCAAAGGCCGCAAGCACGGACTCGTCGATTGCGGCATCCTTGGGCAGGCCAAGGTCAACGGCTGACCAGTCCCTGATGGGCTGGTCCTCCATATCCGCCGCATTATCATCCGCCTTGTCTGCATCCTTGTCCGGTTCTGGCTGCGCGTTTTCGGCGGCATTATCATTATCAGGATTGCCGGCCCCGTTATTCGCGGCGGCGCTGTTGCCGCTTTCGGCGGAAGTATCGGCAGCAGCCTGGTCAGCAGGGCCAGAAACAGCAGGTCCAGTTTCAGCAGCAGTTCCTTTACCATCCATCACTCACTCCTTGCGTTTCAATCCCGCGAATTGCGGCAATCAGGCGGATTGCGGCGGCGGGGTTTGCTTCTGTCATTTCGCGCAGCAGTCTTTCGCCCTCGTTGAAGAGAGCGGCGGAACCGGCGTCGCAGGACTGGATGTAGCTGCCCGCGCCGAAGCCTGCGATTATCTTTTTCAGCACGCGAAAACCTTCCGGGCTCTCTATTACAGCGGCGAGGTCATTGCGGAACTGGTCGCGTTCCGCCGCGTTCCTTGTGGAATCTTCACCGGGGAAGCCGGGGGGGGATCATATTGCCTCCAGATTCATTGTTGCCAGAACGCCGTCCACAGTGCCGCGCCCTGCCAGCGGACAGGCCTTGCTGATCCTTGCCGCATGCTCAAAGCCAAGCCGCCTGACAAACTTGACTGCGTGGCGGTATGTGGCCGGCAGCAGGCCAAGCAGGGACTGGAAGCCGGACTCGCCGGCAATCAGTTCAAGCATCTTCCCGCCGATTTTCATGGCCAGGGGCCGCGCTTCTTTGGCGTAGCAAAAGTGAGCCATGGCGCATCTTGATCCGGGGCCGATTGCGGTCAGCCAGCAGGCCATCGAGGGGCTTGCCTTGCTGCCCGTCCAGGCAAGGCCGACGTAATCCGCCCTGAGCCAGCAGTCCTGCAGGGCCTTGCAGCGCATGTCCATTGGCACGTCCCAGATCATGGCGCGCCGGGTTTTGTCATCGAGATTGAGCCAGAACTCCTGCGCGTAAGGGGCTGCGATTTTGCCGGCAAACAGTCCTGTTTCAAAGTTTCCGCAAGCCGCAACGCGGCGCCGCGGCAATGGGGAGTTTGAGGGCCTCAGGCCCTCAACCAGGGGTTTGGGGGCGGGAGCCCCCAATTGCTCAAATCCATCCATTCCGCTAACGCCTACCACGGCTGCCATTCCTTTTTTTCGCGTTTGCCCATTACCCAGTTCCTCAGGCGGGGGGCGGCTTCCGGGCCGTACTTGCGCTCGAGATTGGGGAAGACGCCGCGCTCGTCGGGATATGTGTCTGTCGCAAAGGTCAGGGCCAGGGCGTCGCCAAGGTCGGGGGAGCGCTGGATGCGCTCCTTGATGTTTTCCTTTGGCTCGAGCTTGATGCGTCCCTGGCCGTCGAAGGAGTACATGGGCGCGCAGAGTTCGAGGCGCAGGGCGTTGGCGCATTCGTTGTAATTGGGCAGGATGCCGCCGGCGCGAAGCCAGTCGCGCAGATGCACCCACATTTCGGCGCGGCGGTTGAAATATTTTTCGGGCTGGCCGGCCTTTGAGCCGAAGGGAATCTCGTTGATGACCACGTCCTTCATGCGGGTGAGATCGCGAACCAGGTCAATCACGCCCGTGCCCTGTCCCTGGTCTATATTGACCTCGGCAGGGTGGAATTCGGCAATGTGGGCCATGAGGCGGTGGGCGACTTCCGTATTGGAATAGCCCTGCAGGACAACGGGCCGGAAGGCGTAATTGTGGCGGCGGCCGAAGAAGACGGTGCTATCGCCGCCAAAGCGGGCCACGTCCACGCCGACAATCAGCGGATACTGGTTGATCAGCTCCCAGTTGGGATCGCGGGAGAGAGCCGCCTCGACTTCATCCTGCGAGATGAGCGTGTCGTCATTGGAGGCATTGAAGTCGCAAAGCATTTCCTGGCGGAACTTGTTGTCGGAGAGTTCGGCGCGCAGGCGCTCGACTTCCGATGCCGGCAAGGCGGAAGTGATGTTGACGGGATAGCAGAGGGCAGCCCAGCTGGAATTGGGTTTTGCCTGTTCCACGCGGGCTTGCTGGTAGAGTTCGGAGAACAGGTTGATGCCCTTGGGAGTGCCGATGAAGACGGCCCAGCCCATGCGGTCGGCAAGGGCGGGCTGGATAATTTCGCCCCAGATTTCGGGCTTCATCTGGGCGACTTCGTCAAGAACCACGCCGTCGAAATAGAGGCCGCGCAGGGCGTCGGGATTATCCGCGCCGAAAATGCGGATTTTGGAGCCGCCGCCATTGGAGGGCAGGGAGATGGAAAGGTCGGATTCGTTGACGCGGCGTCCGGGAATGGGGGCTGTATAGCGCTTGAGATAGGCCCAGGCCACGTCTTTGGCCTGGTTGCGGAAAGGGGCGATGTAGGCGAAATGCCCGTCGGTGGATGCGGAAATGCAGGCCGCGCGGATAAGATGATTGACCACAAGCACTGTCTTGCCAAAACGCCGATGGGCCACAAGCACGGTGAAGCGCCGGGATTCCAGCGTGTCGTGGACTTCCGGGTAGCGCGGGGCGTAGGGGATTACGGTTATTGTCCAGTCCATTTGATTTCCGTTTTGATTGGCAGATCGCTTGTTTTGTCCCTGGGTTTTTCACCAATTGTATTGCGGATAATTTCAAAGGCGCGGGCATCGCCTGCGGAGGCCTTTTCGATCAGGGCCGCGGCTATGGCGTCCGCTGCCCGGCAGTTGTCTTTCCGCAGGCGCGTCAGCAGCGCGCCGGCCAGAATGCCGTCTTGCATGGAGACTCCGTTTTTAAATTTAAAAACCCAGCCCCAGCATCCCCAGCAGCAGGCTGGATATTTCCCTGATTGCCGAGGGCGGAAGGACGACTTGCGGCCAGTAGGTAACGATTATGGGCCGCGCGATTGCTTCCCAGACAAAGGCCAGGCTAAGGGCCCAGCCGAGAAAGGAGCGCCAGAGGCGCAGACGGGATGGCGGCGCGCCGCAAATTTCGGCTTCATTGATTTTGGCCTGGGCCTCGCGAGCCCTGGCGCGATCGGGAAAGACCTTTTCCAGAGCTTTTTCACCGATGCCAAAAATGCTTTTCAGAATATCGAACATGGCGATTCCGTCAGCAGGCCAGGGGAAGAACAAGAGCTTCAAGGGCGTCAATCCGATTCAGCCAGCCGCGCAAAAAAACTTGCCGGGATGGCTTTTTGCGGACGAGGGAGCGATAAAAATCACGCCGGCAACCGGCAATGGCCCTGATGAGAGGGGCATCCGGACTGGAGAGGGCCTGTTTGCTCTTGGGGCCGAGGATGCCGTCAACGGCAAGATTTGCGGCCCTTGCCCTGTTCGCGCCCTGCTGGGCAAGTTTGATGCCGCGGGAGAGGCCGCAATTGACGGCGGCATCATAGATCAGGGCCGCGATTGGGCGCGCCAGATCATCCAGGCCAGGCTTGAGCCAGAACTCGCGGGCAAACATTGCCCGAGCCTGGGCTGGCGTGACGGCGAGGATGGTGGCGCGGCAGACTGGCAGCGGCGCAACGCCAATGGAGCGCAAAAAATCGCTGTCATTGCGGGCAAGACCGGCCACAAATTCGCAAGAGGCGCCGTATGCCGTTACACCGCCCGGGTCATCTGGATGATCCGAGATGCCGCCTTCCCGGCTGGCAGTGAAGTTGTGGGCAAAATCGAAGTTTGCAGACATTTTTCCTCCTTGATTTTCGCGGATTTTAACATGGTTAAAACGCAAAGCTGCCTGGAAGCGCGCAGGGAGGCACCCAGACGGCTGGAGAACGCTTGACAGGAATTTAAAAAAAGGCGGGAATGCCGGACGCGGCTTATTCGAGGTTTTATTTTATCTGGATTTTTTAAACGGATCTTTCACATGATGCCCTGCGATACCATAGTCCATTCCCATATTCTGCTTGCCCAGGATGAAAACCGCTCCATACTGCGCGATCATTCCGTGGCCATCAAAGACGGCCTCATTTGCGCAATTGCGCCCAGAACAGACATTGTTGGCAGGTATGTTCCTGATCGTGAAATGGAAACTGACCTTGTGCTGCCAGGCCTTGTCAATGCGCATGCCCACGCGGCCATGACTTTTGTCCGCGGTTACGGCGACGATATGCCGCTCATGGACTGGCTCACAACGCGCATCTTTCCAATCGAGGCGCGGCTGGAGCCGGACATCACGCGCCTTGCGAGCCTGCTTGGCCATGCCGAAATGCTGAGCCACGGCATAACCGCCTGCATGGACATGTATATTTTTGAGGATGCGGTTTTTGATGCCGCAAGAACTGCGGGACTGCGCCTTGTTGGCGGCGAAGCTGTTTTTGCCTTTTCTTCAGCCGCCTGCAGGAATTATCACGAAGCCCTCGAGGCGACGCGCCGGCTGCATGAAAGAAGCTCTTCCCGCTTGCGGACAGCGCTCAACCCACATTCAGTTTACACTACAGACTCCGAAATCCTTGCGGCCTGCCGCAGACTTGCCCTGGAACTTGATATGCCCCTGCACATTCACCTGGCCGAAACGGCCGACGAATGCGCGCTTTGCGAACAAAGAACAGGCTTGCGCCCGGTTGCATATTGCCAAAGCCTGGGGCTTTTCGACGTTCCGGCCACAATCGCCCACGGGGTACATTTAAACAAGGATGAAATCGCCATCCTTGCGGATAAAAATGTTTGCGTGGCGCACAATCCCTCATCAAACATGAAATTGGCTTCCGGCATCGCGCCAGTGCCGGACATGCTTGCTGCCGGCCTTGACGTTGGCCTTGGCACCGATGGGCCTGCCAGCAACAATCAATTGAATATTTTTGCCGAAATGCGCCAGGCAGCCCTGCTGCACAAAATTTCGGACCCGACTGCCCTTCCCGCCCAGACTGTCCTCGACATGGCTACCATCCACGGCGCGGCCTGCCTGCATTGGCCCGAACTTGGCCGGCTTCGGCAAGGAGGCCCGGCAGACCTTGTCGGAATGAATATGCGCTTTCCCAATCTTTTGCCCATGCACAATCCGGTTTCCCAGCTTGTATATGCCGCAGGCGGTCATGAATGTGAATTGACAATGGTTGAGGGTGAAGTGCTTTTCCACAAGGGAAAGTTCGGACGTTTTGACATTGGGGATGTCATTGCCGAAACAGGCGAGCTTCTGGACTTTGTCCGGGGCAAGTGACCCGGGTTGGCAGATGGGCCAGGTTTGACGCTGCCCACGCTTTTGTGCAAAATTACTTTTGAGCCTTCAGGAAAGCTGGCCCACAAATTTCAATCAAGGGATAACAAGATGAAAAAAACAGCCCTGTGCGCAATCGCGCTTCTTGTCCTGATAGCCGGCTGTCAGCCGGATCGCGGACCGCAACAGACCTTGCTGGATTCGGCTGCTGACGCTCTCGAAAACAAGGATCCCCAAAAATTCATGGCTTGTCTCGACATTCAGGCCTATTCTGTAAACCAGCTAAAAAACCTGACCAAAAATGACGAAGTGCTGAACTCGCTCGACAAACTGGGCAATACCCTGGGCCTTGGCGGCCTCAACAATATTATCGGCTCCATTGTCGATATTACCGGCACCGTCGAGCAGGAAATGAACCAGGGCGTGGCGACAGGGCAGATGATGGCGCAGTGCCGCACATCCATCACGCCGGATTGCCCCTGGGTGCCGCAATCGCTGAAAGCGGCGAAAATCATCGAGGTCGGACCGGATGCGGCCATTGCCAGCGTTACCACGCCGGCCAATATTACCAGCTGGCTTTCCCTGCGCAAGGAAGGAAATGCCTGGAAAATCGTGGGCCGCGCGCCGCTTGAAAATCTTGCCCGGCGTTATGCCAGCCCCCCGCGGGAGCAGCCGGCGGATCAGCCCGGCCAAAAGAACCAGACCGGAAACGCGACGAAAATATGAAGGACAAATATATGATCAAGGCCTGGCTGATTGCCGGGCTGGCGCTGATTCTTCCGCACTTCCTGGCCGGCCCTGTCCATGCGGAAGCCGGCAAACGCGTTGCCCTGATGCTTGAGCATGATTCGGCCGCGCCATATACAAATATGCTGCGCGAAGGGCTCGCGCGGGCCGGGCGTGATTTTGGCCTGGCAGGCAGCGTTGTCGTGGCCACGGACGACGACGATCAGGAGGAAGCCTTTCGCAGGGCCGCGCAGGAAAACGATCTCGTGATCGTCGCAACCGACAATATGCACGAAATCCTGCGGAACAATGCAGCCAATTTCCGGCGCAAAAAGTTCGGCGTAATCGATGCCGGCATCCGCGCCCCAAATGTCAGCTGCGTAACTTTTGCCGACGAGCAGGCCGCCTGCCTGGCGGGCGCTGCAGCGGCAATGCTTGCCAAAGCCCGGGGCGCCGGCGCAATAGGCTGGCTCTCCGGCATGGATACACCGGCCATGCGATCCCTGTTTTCGGGATTTTCCGCCTGCGCGGAAATGACTATGCCCGATATCCGGGTTGCCCAGGCTATAGCCGGCTCGTTCACCGATTCCGGAGCGGCCGCGGAAAAAGCCGCCCAGCTGGCCGGCACAGCCAGCGTCATCGCCCTGGCGGCCGGGGCGGCCAATCCGGCGGCTGCAAAGGCAATCCGGGACAGCAAGGCCCTCGTCATCTGCCTTGATGCCTGGCAGCCCGATCTTGCCCCCGGCAAGACAGTAGCCGGAATAACCAAGGCCGTTGACCGCGCGATTTGGCAGCTATGCGAAGATTTCGCCAAAGACCGGTTCAGGGCAAAGGAAATCGTAATTTATGACCTTGCCAACAAGGGCGTCGGCCTGGCCGGCTTTGATGACAAGGGCAAATATCCCGATATCAGCCGCCGCGTAAGCGAACTGAAGCGCGAAATCGAAAACGGCAACATTGCATTGCGTTCGATGAGGCAAAGGACTTTGTGCGATTGCCTGGATTAATAAGGGGCTGCCGCCCGGCCAAATTGGCTGACAGGTGCGAATCCATTGTAATTTTGTATTTGGGGGAAGGGCGCCGTACCCTGCGCGGCGGCGCAAGCCAGCCAGAAACCACGCTTTTTGCCTGGCGGCCTTCGAGATTGAAATGTAAACATTTAAATGTGGACATCTGCATGCAAGCCTGCTCCGGGCAGGCAAGGGAGGCAAAATGAAAAGTCCCGGAATATCCATACCCAACCAGTTCCTGAACTTTTTCAGCGCAAAAGTTCCCGATGTCTGGAAGGCGGTTGATTATTACCGCCATGAACGCGGAAGCGGGGAAGACGGCTGGGATATGCGCGTCTTTATGCCGACTTCGGCCTGGGAGGCCGTAATCGAAAGGCTGATTCCCAAAAGCCCGGCCTACGCCAAAGGCTTCGCTGCAAAAAACCTGCAGGTGATTGGCGCCTGGCGCCCGACCCAGGACATTTT
>Ga0209064_1004535_pt1 | contig 10214 bp, 7 predicted proteins | sample Inofromicrocosms_FD_187498 | JGI IMG/M metagenome (GOLD analysis project Ga0209064, IMG submission 187498) | Mouse cecum microbial communities from Vienna, Austria - Inoculum for glucosamine and mucus D2O microcosms (SPAdes) (version 2) | ecosystem: Host-associated > Mammals > Digestive system >... | reverse complement strand
ATTGAGTGATTTTATCAGCTGTCCATATATCGGCTGTCCGAAGAAATTACTACTTTTACTCATGGTTATTCATGGATTGTTTGGCGACACCAAAATAACCATTTAGGGCTGACTCCTGCAATAGGTGTCAGCCCTAATTTTTCAATCGCTCAAAAAAAGTTTAGCGGACAGTAATAAAAATTTTATTTCGCTTCCAAAAGCCTGTTGACAGTTTCGGCAACCTCACGGGCATTAAGCCTGGCACCTTCAAGCGAAAAATGAGAATGGTCGTTTTTATAACAACGGTTCACCGTCAGGAGTCCTTCATGGTCTGCCATATGCTGCAACTTGCGGCCGATCAGTCCATTCAGATCAATGAACGGAACATTCTGCTGCCCGGCTACCTCGGCAGTCCATGCGCCAAATGATGCTGAATTGTTTTCAATCAGACCGTTGTCAAATTTATTGCGCGGAGTGTGACTGATCACAACCGGAACAGCACCCTTCTCCTTCGCATCCATTATGAACTTGCGAAGATACCATCCATAGGTATAGACAACCTTGTACTGGCCGTTACTTTTCATCTTGAAGACTTTGCTTTCCGCCCCCGTGCCGGGCAATTCGGCCCTCTCCTTTCCGCTATTGATCGGTCCGGCATCGTTATGGCCGAACTGGATGAGCACTATGTCTCCAGGCTGCAAGGCATTGTAGATTTTATCCCAGTGGCCTTCGTCAACGAACATTCGCGCACTTCGTCCGGCTACAGCATGATTCTCAACCGAGGCCACTGCCGGATCAATATAATCCTGAAGCACACTGCCCCAGCCCCACATCGAGTTTTCATCAGAATCTTCATTCTTGACTGTGCTGTCTCCGATAGTGAACACTACGGGACGGCCGGAAGTCCGGCTTTTGCCGGTGACAGTATCTGCCGCAACAGGCTTTAGGAAAGATGTCAGACGGCATTTTTTCAATCCTCTCAAGCCTTCAGCAGCAGATGCTGCATTGGTTCTTGCGCCGAATTCACTTGTGTGGATTCGGTCAATATAAAACATAGTCTTTACCTTCTCTTTGCCGAAACGCTCAAACTTGGCGGCTGAAATCTCATTAAGATCTATGAACGGGACCTTCATTTCTTTTGCAACCTGACGGGCCCAGAGACCGAATGTTTCGTTGACACGTTCAATGACCGTACTGTCGGCATCAGCCCATGCGTTGCGCGGTGTAAGCGAAAGCAATATCGGATTCGCGCCCTTCGCCTTTGTCTCGCGGATAAAACGACGCAGATATTCTCCGTAGGTATAGACAATACGCTGTTCTCCGGTTTCTTTAATGGTAACATGGAGTGTGTCTTTGCCGATTCCAGGAATCGAGGCTCTTGCCCGGCCACTGTCATAAGGGCCGTTGTCATTATGACCAAGTTCGATCATGACCCAGTCTCCTTTACGTACACCGGACAACACATCCTCCCAGAGACGTTCATAGAACGTGCGACTGCTTGTGCCTCCGAGTGCATGATTCTCGACTGTGATTTTCTCACTGTCAAAATAGTCCGGGAAGAAACGCCCCCATCCCCATTGGCCGTTATTCCCATTGCCCAGAGTGCCGGTTCGCATGGTGGAATTACCCACGAGGAAAAGCACCGGATTGTCACCTTTGCGCGATGATCCGGCAAGCGGACGGGCAAAACGAGCTTTATTCAGACTGTCAAGCGTGTTATCTACAACCTGATTCCGGTCTTCCATCGGTGCAGCTACAGCTTTGCGCTGGGCTGACATCAGTTGAGGTGCCATAAGAGCCATAGCTGCCAGACCTGCAACAAAGGATTTTCTGCAAATTTCGATATCCATCAAAAAAGATCAATTCAAAATATTAGAGGGCGTTCTATAACAACTGTTATTGAACACCCCTTTTACTTGTCAGTTATAGCGCTGAAGACGAGCCAACGCGCAATTGTAATTATACAGTGTCTCAAGAAAATCACGACGAGCGGCGAGGAAATAATTAAGTTCCTGCATATAGGTCAGAAAATTAATCTGTCCGCCATCAAAAGCCTTTTTCAAGAGTTCGAAATCGGAATTATCATTCATGATATCTTCATACTGATCGAGAAGCTCACGATACAGAAGAGCCTTTTCGTAGTCACCTGACATAGCAGCCGACAGGCGTATCAGTTCCATTTCCTGTTGCATTTCAGAGGCCCTGACCTGCAGACGGGAGGCTTTTACTTTTTTATTACCCGTAATGAACGGGAGGCTTACAGCAACAGAAAATCCGTTGAATCTGTCGCCCATCTCCCATTCATGACTATAACCGAGAGTAAAGCCAGGCAGCAACGATCGCTTTTCAACTTTAAGCAATGACTTCTGAACTTCAGCATCAGCTTTCATGGCCGCTATTGCCGGATCTTTTGCCCTGATATTTTCCACATCCGGACGAAGAGAAGCCAGATCCACCTCCGGATAAACATTCCCGACTGATGCTACCAGATCTTCAACGTCTTTGCCTCCGTTCATAGCTCGCAGAGAGGCAAGCATCGCAGCATATTCTCCACGCAATGTTTTCAATTCTCTTTCTGCTGCAATCTTTTCAATCACAGACTTATTATAGTCGAGTTTTGTCTCATTGCCCTCATCGACAGCCTTTCTGAACGTTTTCTGAAGAGAAGAAAGACCGTCACAGATCTTTTCTGTAGCGGCAATACGCTGCTTTGCATAAATTATATCTATCAGAAGCAAACGTACTTCCTGGCGCGCTTCAATCATTGCAGACTCCTGAAGATATTGCATAGCGGCCTGAGATTTACGTATAGCCTCACGTCTGGCAGTATATACCCCCGGCCAGTCAAACCCTTGAGAGATCGAAAAATTGCGTTTATCTCCGATTCCTTTTGCCCCCCATAGACTTTTAAATCCGATTTCAGGAGCGTCAAGGGTGTTTTCCGACTTCAATGATGCTATTGCCGCCTGATTTTCAGCATCGGCATATTTCAGAGCCATGTTATTTGACACCACTGTATTCAGAACCTTGTCAAAATCTGAAGCCGAAACAGAACACACTGTAAGAGCCAAGGCCATCAACGATATTGGAAATTTCATCTATATATCTTAATATCAAAGTTTAAACTACTTTTCTTTTTTGCGCTGTGAATAATAATATACTAACGGGACTACAAAGATATTAAGTATTGTTGAGGTTAGCAAACCGCCAAGGATCACAATGGCCAACGGTGACTGTATTTCATTGCCCGGCTTATCACCGTTCACAGCGAGAGGAATCAGCGCAAGAGCAGAACTCAGGGCAGTCATAAGAATCGGGTTCAGACGGTCGGAAGAGCCATGACGGATACGTTCCATCAAACCGGTTCCCTCCTGACGCAACTGGTCGTAGCGCGACATCAGCAGCATTCCGTTGCGGGTAGTGATTCCAAGCAGCGAGATAAAGCCTATTATAGCGGGAATATTTAGTTCACCAGTTGTCAGTCTCAATAGAAAAACTCCGCCTATTATGGCAAGTGGCATGTTCAGAAGTATGATCCATGACTGTGTAGCGCTATGAAACTGGCCGTAAAGCAACAAGAATATTATGACGAGTGCAATGATTGATACAATCGCAAGGGTTCCGGCGGCTTTGGCTTCATTTTCAAACTGGCCGCCATAGCTGATAAAATAGCCCTCAGGCAACCTTATTTCTTCATCGATCTCAGCCCGGATATCATCTACAACACCTTTCAGATCGCGGTCGGCGACATTGGCAGAGACCACAATCCTGCGGCTTACATTTTCCCGGTTAATAGTATTGGGACCGGTGGCCGAAACAATGTCAGCCACTTCACTCAACGGCACCTTGCCTTTGGGTGTATCAATGGCCAATACAGAGATATCTTCCATAGTAGATCTGCTTGACGGAGCCATTCTCAAAGTGAGATCATAGGGAAACCCGTTTTCATATACCTGCGACACTTTTTCTCCGGCAAGTGCGATATTGATAAAATCGGCGAATTCCGGCATGGTCACCCCATAATATGCAAGCATGTCACGTCTGGGGCGGATGTCAAGCTGAGGTCTCTCCACCTGTTGCTCGATATTCACATCGACAACCCCGTCAACAGAAGCAATATGATTTTTTATTTCATTACCTATATTATATAAGCGCTGAAGGTCATCGCCAAAAATTTTTATTGCAATCTGCGCTTCGGTACCCGAAAGCATAGCGTCAATGCGGTGAGATATCGGCTGTCCGATTTCCACGTTGACTCCGGGCAAATGGGATAGTTCATGGCGAAGATCAGCAAGAAGTTCCGCACGGCTCCGTCCGTGATCAAGTTTATAAGGTGCTTCAATTTCTGAGACATTCACACCGAGAGAGTGCTCGTCGAGTTCGGCACGCCCGGTCTTACGGGCAGTTAATGAAATTTCCGGCATAGAAAGTATGATTTTCTCCGCTTCCCGTCCGAGACGGTCACTCTCCTCAAGCGAAATTCCCGGAAGAGTGCTGACGTTTATAGTAAGCGACCCTTCATTGAATGGAGGCAGGAAACTACGGCCGAGAGAGAAAAAAATCCCAATAGCAACCAGCAACAACAGCCCGGTGGTTATGAAAATGGATTTCACATGGCCGAATGACCAGGCAAGAGCTTTGTCATAGCCAGAACGAAGCCACCGCGAAAACTTCGGTTCTCTGTCAAGAGCCTGCATGGCCTTTTTACTGCCAAGGAGGAATGAGCAAAGCACAGGGGTAACTGTCAGTGCCACTATTGTTGATGCTATCAAAGCTACAATAAATGAGATACCAAGCGGTTTGAGCATTCGGCCTTCCATACCGTCAAGGAAGAACAGCGGCAGGAAGCTGGCCATGATTATCAACGATGAATTGAAAATCGGCAGACGCACCTCTTTCGACGCTTCATAAATCACAGATATGACTGATTGTCCTTTTTTAAGGTTTTCTCTAAGCCGTTTGTAGACATTCTCTACATCGACAATCGCATCATCCACCAATGAGCCTATAGCGATGGCGATGCCGCCAAGACTCATTGTGTTGATCGTCATACCCAGCCAATGCAAGACAAGCACGGTAACAATAATGGACAATGGTAGAGCCACGAGCGATATGACAGTCGTGCGCAAGTTCATCAAGAAGAAGAACAGAACAACAATCACGAATATCGCTCCGATAAACAAAGCCTCCTGCAAGTTGCTGATAGAGGTAGATATGAACTCCGACTGACGGAAAATATCAGTGTTGACAACCACGTCAGACGGCATTGTTTTCTGCAACTGTCCCAGGCAGCCCTCGATTTCCTCTGTCAGGTTTATCGTACCTACTGCCGGTTGCTTTGTTACAGTAAGCAATACGGCCGGAGTGGCATTGACCGAGGCGGTGCCTAAACGAGGCTCCGCCGCACCTACTTTCATTTCAGCTATATCACAAAGCCTGACCGGCATACCGGCATCATTCGTAAGAATAACCGTATTGCCGATTTTATCAAGATCCGAAGTAGCGATATCTCCTTTTATTATATATTCATTGCCGTGCTGATAAATCACTCCGCCGGAAGCATTGCTGTTCATCTGTGTTACAACATCACGCACTGCTGTCAGAGTGACACCAAACTGCTGCATTGAGGCAGGATCAAGCAAAATCTGATATTCGCGAGCATCACCACCAATCACTGATACAGACGAAACGCCTGAAAGCGACAGCAGTCTCGGCCTGATGCGGCTGTCTGCTATAGTGCGCAGTTCTTCCGCAGATGTTATCGAATCAGCCGTCAGCCCGATGATCATGATCTCGCCAAGGATGGACGACTGCGGTCCAAGCGTCGGCTTTCCTACACCCGGAGGAAGTGCCCCTTCTATTTCAGAGAGCTTTTCCGCTACAATCTGACGGGCAAGATAGACATCAGTACCCCAGTCAAACTCGACCCATACAGACGAAAGTCCGGTAGCCGAAGCCGAACGGACCCGACGGACACCAGTGGCACCATTAACCGAAGTTTCCACCGGATAAGTGATCACCCGTTCGATTTCTTCCGGTGCCATGCCTGGGGCTTCAGTCATCACAACGACCGTAGGAGCATTCAGATCAGGAAATATGTCGACTTCAGTACGAAGCAGTACAATTGCTCCGTAGATGAGCAACAAAGCTGAAATCACAACAACCGCCAGACGGTTGTCAAGCGAAAATCTAATTATTCTGTTGAGCATAACCGAATAAAACCTGATTATTTAGTGAGAATGTGAATGACCTTCCGGAACAACAGTAGAGGTTTCTGCCAGCCTGACAAATGTCGAACCGTAAGTAACTACAGAGTCCCCGTCATTGACTCCTGACAGCACTTCAATTCTACGGCCGTCACTACGCCCCAGAGTCACAGGCTGTTTCTTATAGGCATGGTCATCAACCTTTACATATACAAAATTCTCGCCTTGCTGTTCCGACACCGCACCGACAGGCACTGCCAGAGTCTCAGCCTTGTCTGTTCCAATCAGATAGACTTCGGCAGGCATACCGGGAACAACATCTCCATTACTGTCAAACGAAAAATACACTGCAACATAGCCCGGTAAAGTAGTGCCTGTGGGCGATGATGACAGAATCGTGCAATTACGATCAGCCAATGACACCATCTCACCGCCTCGCGAAGGTCTGAAATTGGCTGTGGCAACTTTCGGGAGGAAGGCTGCCTCTGCGGAAGGAAGCAAAGCCCGCAATGTCAGACGGGAATTACGCCCTATCACGGCAATAGTCTGGCCTGCTTCCACATAAGCTCCGTCATTGACCGACAGTTCTGAAATCACGCCTGGAATACCGGCAACCGCACTTCCGCCAGCCGCAACCGGGCTGAAAGCACTTTTTGCCTCTTCATAGGCTCGTAAAGCCTCATTATAATCCTTCTTGGTTACTATGCCTTCTTTAAGAAGCGGTTCGAGCCTGTCGAGTTCACGTTTTGCAGCCTGAAAATTCGCTTTGGCAGCTTCATTAATATCTCCGCCACTGACATTTTTGGCCGAAACGGAAGCTATGAGCTCACCGGAACGCACACTCTTGCCAAGTTCAATGCCTCGTGCAAGCCTCACAATTCCTGATGTGGGAGCACTGACAACCGCTCTGTCAGACGATGCCGGAAGAATCTCGCCGACAGCTTTAACAACTTCGGCAAAAGGAGCTTTCTCAATCGCCTCTGATTTCACTCCAAACCGAAGGGCATCAGAAGGAGACATCACGATTTCGCCCGTATGGTCATGCTTGTGCTCATGATCCTCCGCCTCAGCAGAATGGCCATCAGAATGATTATGGCCTGAGCAAGAAACAAATACGGCTGTCGCAAAAAGCAGTAAAGAGGGTGCAACTGGTTTTGATAATTTAAAAAGCATTGTATTCGAAAAATTTTCATTGAACATCGGTTCTGGCATGAGCCGATAAATCCAGAACCACGGTATCAGAAGTTGCCACAAAGGTAGCAATGACACATCAAAGAAATGTTGCAGAATCTCGGATAAACCTTGCAAAATTGCAGACGGTCCCAAAATAGATACTTGTGGCAAATGCAACCGTTCATGACCACCATAAATAAGCAAAATTCTATATGTCACCAGATTTCGAGATCGACAATGCAACAGGTAAAGCGACTGTCAAGAATTAATTGATACAATACACTATAAATTTCAGGTGTTTACGGCGCAATTATGCAATGTCATAAGCATCCGTTGTTCCGATGTATTGCACTTAACTAATTGATGTATAGATGACAATCTAAAATTATGTGTACTGAATATGTACTAATTGAGAAATTTAGTACAAGATAATAGTAAGTATTTAAGTTTAATTTGCAGGTGTTAGTTATTTTTAGTTCTATTCTTTTGCCTCGGTTTTCTTCTTTCGGCGGTCAGTATGTAGATAGATATAGGGGCTGGTAAAAAGAAAATCAGATAATGGCTTTTCTCTTTTGCCCAGCATATATTTATTGGTTTGGTTCAGTATAGATGTATATATCTATGACCAAACCAAACTTATTTTTGCACAAGCTATTGACACGAGCCATAAAAAGTTGTATCTTTGCGAATGATTGGAAGTATCCAGTCACGACATTTTGGAAAAATAAGAAGCGTTATTCGTATCTTGTAGTTTGAGAACGTAGGAAATTCACAAACATGTGCGAGAGAACCACTATTGTTACATCTGCACAAATGGTTTCCTATGACCTTCAAACTAAGACGTGGCATAGTTGGCTCACGTTTCTGCATTATAATTTAATCTTTCCATCGGGTCAATGGTGAACGTAATAGAATATGAATAAGCCACTAATTTTCGTGACACTACTGTCGCTCGGTTTTTCATTATCATCATGTCGTGATGATAATACCGTTTTCAATGAGCCTACTCCAATCAGAGCATACGAAACTGATGCTCAGATATTATCGCAGTTTGTGGATGTTGATAATGTCTCTGGGAGATTCTTCATTAATCCAGATAAAAAAATTAATGCCTCCGATTATATTGTCAACCGCAGTCGCGAGGAGCTTATGGAGGTAAGCTCGTTCAACAGAGAGAGGTTCATCGGTGAAATGGAGGAAATAAACGGTCTATTGTACTCCATCAAACGCTCAGGAATTGCAACCGCAATGATATATTCCACGGCTACCTCAAATACAATCATACAAGGAAGCAACACGGAGTTCATAGAAATAGAAAATTGCGGAATAACATCGATAGGTGGTAGCAATGTCGCCAATCTTACCGTAGATTCAAGGAGATGCGAATCAACGAGCTTTTACTCTCAAGAAGAGATGACGCTGAATGTTTCTGCAAGTAGTAAATCGTTGTTCTACTACTACCAGCTATCATTTGGCGATACTTCAAATCCAGATAAAGGGATCGTTGTTTTTTCGGGGATACGAAATCCCAGAGAGAATAATTCATATAGGATAATCTCAAAATTCGGCAATGGGTGGATGTCCATCGGGGGAGAAAACCTTATCGGCGACGGAATGTTGTCAGTTTCAGTTTCAAGATGAAATCAGTAGTAATCCCAGTTTTCGCTTGTATGTTGGCGGTTTTGTCGTCATGTGAAGGGCGTTCAGGCTATCTTGATGAAGGTCAGCAAACGACAGTGACAATGTTGACTGATGTCGAATGGCTTATGTCGTACGCCGATTATGGCTATGGTAGTGTAGAAACCTATGACGATGAAACTAGGATATATAAGTTTGACAAAACCGGCAAGGGTTGGTTTGCCAGCGGGTCGTTCACTGATATTTCTAAAAAAGACGATGTGAGCTATTATCAATGGACTTTCACAACAGAGAATTTTGTAGTCATATACATGACCGGACATTCCGTGGAGGGCTATTGGTATATTGAAAAATTAACGCCTAATGAACTTTGGGTACAATGGACGCAACAAGATCCCGTCCTACATCCGAATCAAGATAAAGATATATACAAATTCAAAGCTCGGAAAGTTATAAAACAATGAATGTGAACAAAATATTTTTAGAGGTTGTTTAAAAACAATAGTTAAAATCTGAGTGGTGTATCTTTTAGATAAATTGTTGCAAATGAGGAAGGAGCATAGCGAGCTATGTGACTGACGAATTTCAACAATTTAGCAAAAGAGACACCAAGGCTTAGGTAATTTAAAAAACACTCAGACATGAAATTACTAAAAGGGAAAAAGACAATACCCTCGCCTGCGAAAGTTTTGGGTGCCTATGACTCTTCATCTCAGTCACATAGCTCGCTATGCTCCTTCAATTCAGAGCCATATCCACGGCTCAAAACTTTCGCTCAGATTTTAACTATTGTCTTTAAACAACCTCTTATTATTACTATGTGCGATATGCCTGTTTAAATAAGTAGAAAATCTTACAAATCAGTCAAATTTGCGGATTGGCTAAGTTGTTGATAATCATTGCGACTATCTATATTCAGTTATATTCTTTTTCCCCACGTTAAGTTATCCGTTGTTTCATTCAAGACACCTTAAAATCGCAACTTTCTTTGGAACTGTTGTCTGTGGAAGTGCTGATCAATGATATGTAATCCAAGAAAGGGGGTTCGGAAAAACACAACACAAAAAATTCGAAGGCGGTATTCTGACTACCACGGCTCTTTCATTTAACCTAAAATAAATAGCATATCTTCCCTTACCCGGTTCATTGAGAATCGGGTAATTTTTCCATGTCTGTATATCAAAGAGTTATTCTGGTATCAAAATCTTATTTTTTTCA
>Ga0209064_1004529_pt1 | contig 10229 bp, 10 predicted proteins | sample Inofromicrocosms_FD_187498 | JGI IMG/M metagenome (GOLD analysis project Ga0209064, IMG submission 187498) | Mouse cecum microbial communities from Vienna, Austria - Inoculum for glucosamine and mucus D2O microcosms (SPAdes) (version 2) | ecosystem: Host-associated > Mammals > Digestive system >... | reverse complement strand
CCAAGACTCGCTTGGTGCGGTATAGCTTGTACCTTACACCGTAGGACTTTCACCCACCGAATTCCAAGCCCTTAGCTGGGCGCACCCTAATAGATAAAAAAATCCCGGAACGGAAAAACCGCCCGGGATGAAAATTATCACGTAAAAAGATGTAAGGATTATATTTTTACTCATCTGCACGGCAAACTCACTCTGACCCGGATCGCAGATGCACTTTCATTAAATGCAAGCTATCTCTCCAGCCTGTTCCATCGCAGCGAAGGGATTTCCATTACCGAGTTTATCCGGAATGAAAAGATCAACCTTGCCCAGAATCTCCTCATGTATTCCGACTATTCATACAGTGAGATTGCAGCCTACCTTGGATTTGCTTCCCAAAGCCACCTTGGTACGCAGTTCCGAAAAACAGTCGGTATGACCCTGCGGGAATACCGTGAAATCTATGGGAAAAAAAATGCCATTTTATGAGATACTGCTTCCTCTGCTTTCAGTCAATGATAGCGGATTGTCCGTACCGTATCAACATAGAAAGAGTCTTACACAAGCTTGCGTATTTTCTTCGATAAGATGATTCCGCTTCCGGCAAGGCACATTACAAACATCCACTGCCGTATACCGTTTTCATCTCCAGTCTGCGGGCTTCGCCTGTTTGCTGCCGAAGTTACAGGAGTATTGCCATCAGAGCCCCCAGACGGTTGTCGTGATCCGGGCTGTGTCGGTATGTCGTTATTTCCGGGGATTGACGGATTCGCCGGCCCTGGATTCACTGGGGGCTTATCGGCGCCGCCCTGATTATCACCGTCATCTGTTTTTACAGATTTCCAGGCCGCGGCGATGGGAGACAGGCCGCGGACGGTGAACCGAAGCCCCTCTTCGGTCTTCATAACCTCAGGCACTTCTATTTCTCCCGGCTTATATCCGTTCATCTCATGTGTAAACATATGAGTTATGATGAAATCATACTCTGTGCCGTTGGTTCCTTTGGGATAGGGCAATGTCACAGACAGTCCTTCCGGCGGGAAGTTCTCCGGCGATGCAGTTTCCCAGGTCTTACCGCCGTCCAGGCTGATCTGAAGCCTGACGTCATAGAGCGCTGTATTATCTTCGGAATATCCCTGACTTTCCACCGCCGCACGGGTAAGTGCCTGCTTAATCTTTTCCTCGGTATCCATTCTGTAAAACGGCGTTTTAAAATCCCCAGCTACTGCAAATATACCGCAAATTAATTTCTTAAACATAAAAAAGTAACCACAGAAATATGCTGTATTTTCCCGCACATTCCTGTGGTTCCCTTTTTATAATGCAAATATGTCCGATAAGATCATTGTTAGGATGAAATCATGGAAGAAGGGGGACGTTCCCTATTCGTCCCCCTTCCAATACACATTATACAGCAGCTTAAAGCGGCTGTAACACACAAGACTATGATACGACTAAATTCCCTTGATTGCAAGATGAAAAATATAATGTCCTCAATTCTTTCTCTATTTAAAAGGAGTTTGCGTAAACATCCCTTGTGCAGGGTGATGTGTCCATTTTGCGGCGCGGTTGGGCAATGCCGCCCCCATGGCTCCTACCACCGTAACCTCCTGCATTTCCTGGACGGCGGCACGGAAGTCCTCAGACTCCGGATCCCAAGGGTCCTGTGTTCCTGCGGGCACTCCCATGCCCTCCTGCCAGATTTTATTGTCCCCTACCTCTCCTATTCCCTCCCCATGATCCTGCGGATCCTGGCGGATTATTTCCCACGCAGGCTTACGGTGGCATCCATCTGTGGCAAATATGGGATCTGTGTCCCGGTTCTCTACCGATTAAAAAGGCAGTTCCTCCTTCATAAACGGGAATGGCTGGGCATCTTAAGAGACATGGAGATGGACGGGGCTGCTTTCCTGGACCTGCTTTATGGGTCCGAAAATTATTCCGCCGACGGGTTCGGGTTTCTACGGCAGACTACCTACAGTTTCCTGCAGTCCCATAAAAATCCGGCAAACTGCGCCCGGCCCCATTTTCCGGATCCGAAAATCCAGGGGTCCCAACACAACCTGTGAATTTACAATCCCTTCCCCTTTTCGTTAAAATGAACCTGAAAATATAGGAAGGAGGACTGGATATGAAAGACCAGAAAAACACCATGACACCGGAACAGGGCCTGGCATATGCCACAGAGATCGCACAATTCCGCTTCGCCCTGATTGCCCCGCTCATCCAGGGGCTTGCGCCGGATGCCAGCAGCACAGCGTATTTTAAAAGGGTTACAAAAGAACCGCTGACCCTCCCCAATGGGGAGACGGTACTCTATAGCTGGAAAACACCACAGAAGTGGTATTCCCTGTACAGCAAAGGAGGGTTTGACGCGCTGATGCCAAAGACCCGTTCAGACAAAGGGGTGCCCCGTTCCCTGAACGATACGGCCATGGAGGAGATCTACCGGCTGAAAGAGAAATACCCCCGTCTCAACGCCACCCAGATCCATCTGCGCCTGGTACAGGACGCGTTCATCCCGGCCAGTGTCAGCGTCGATACCGTACAGCGCTTTATCCGCCGTAACAACCTGAAAGCAGGAAGGGCCGCACAGGCAAAAGACAGGAAAGCCTTTGAAGAGGACGCCTTCGGCAAGATGTGGCAGGCGGATACCTGCCATTTCTGCCATATCTGCGATGAAAAAGACGGAAAGATGCATAAAGTCTACCTGATGATCATTATTGATGACCATTCCAGGATGATCGTTGGCGGGGGGATGTTCTACCATGACAACGCCTGTAACTTCCAGAACGTATTGAAGGAGGCCGTATCCACCTATGGGATCCCGGCAAAACTCTATTGCGACCATGGCTCACCTTATGACAATGAACAGCTCCCCCTGATCTGCGGGCAGATCGGCACCACCCTGCTCCATGCGCCTGTCCGGGATGGGGCAGCGAAAGCAAAGTGTGAGAGGAATTTCAGGACCATGAAAGAACGGCTCCTCTATGGGCTTGACCTGGATCAGATCCGTTCCCTGGACCTCTTCCGCGGCATTTTAAAGGATTATATCCGCAGCTATAATACCAGATACCATTCCGGGATCCGGGGCGTCCCCTTCGAACGCTACCTGAACACAAGGGACCGCATGAGGCTCCCTGTATCACGCGAATGGCTGGATGAATGCTTCTTAAACCGCATTTTCCGGAAAGTACGCAGGGATTCCACCGTCTCCATTGACTCCCAGAGTTATGACGTTCCCATGCAGTTCATCTCACAGAAGGTGGAGATCCGGTTCCCGCCGGATGATATGTCCGGCGCGTTCATCCTTTATGATAGGGAGCGTTTCCCGATCGTTGCCACGGACAGGAACGCAAACTGCCATACAAAAAGGAACCCGCCCGTACCCATCGACTATGCCAGGAGGTGACAGGGATGTTTACAGACTATTATGGGCTTGCTTTTAACCCCTTTGATAAGCAACGCGTCAAAGAAAAGGATTGTTTCCAGTCCCGGGATTTTAAGGAAATGGCTTCCAGGCTTTCCTATGTCCGGGAGGTCCGCGGGATCGGTGTGTTCACGGCACAGCCCGGTATGGGTAAGTCCCTTGGGCTGCGGTGCTTTGCCAAAGGGTTGAACCAAAACCTGAACCGCATGGAGTATCTCTGCCTCTCCACGGTGGGGATCCGGGAATTCTACCATATGCTGTGCGGCGTCCTCGGCATTGAGCCATGCGGTTCGAAACCGGTGATGTTCCGGGCGGTACAGGAGCAGGTTTATTACCTGTACCATGAGAAGCGCCGGCCTTTATGCCTGGCGGTTGACGAATGCCAGTATCTTTCCCCTTCGATCCTCAATGACCTGAAGCTGATCATGAACCATGGATATGATTCTTTAAACTGTTTCACCCTGATCCTGTGCGGGGAGTCTTATTTTAACCGTACCCTGTCAAAGCCAGTCCATGAAGCCCTGCGCCAGAGGATCGTCGTGCACTACGACTTCCAGGGGCTTGATGACGGGGAAGCGGCAGGATATATCCGGCATAAGATCCAATGTGCGGGCGGGAGCGTTTCCATCCTGGAGGAAGCAGCCTTATCCGCGGTACAGGGATATGCACAGGGGAACCCGCGGATCATTGACAACCTGATGACGGACGTGCTCATGATCGGCGCGCAGACGAGTAAAACCGTGATTGACGCGGAAACGGTGCTTGCCGCGGTCAACAACCAGCAGTTATGACCGGGAGGGGGGGGACACGTATGGCCGTACATAAATTTGAATGTGGCTTTACCTGCCGCTGTGGGAACCGGATCCATTGGAAGGGCACCTGGGAACGGGTGTGCATAGAAAACGAACTTGTGACCGTAAGAGTCACGGGAAGGGGGCGCAGCTTTGATACTGTGGTCGCACAGAGTGAGTGGGGAGACTTTATCTGCATCCCTTCCCACGACATAGGATTTTCAATCGGAAGCTTTAGCGACACAGCCCGCCTGGAGGAGCATTTCAGGAAAAATCTCGGACAGGAAGATGCCATCACGGTTGCAGCAGCATTAAAGTCAATGGAACGGGAATCAGAATAAATTTAGCAGTCACGGTTATAAACCGTGGCTGTTTTCAGATTCAGGGATAGAAAGAGGCCTGCCGGCAGTCTGCGGTAAACCTGCTTAGAAAGTGCGTTCATCTATTTAAAAATTCAGTCAGTAGGGATGGAGTTGCGAAAACAAAATGCTTTTTGCGTCTACGATAAAGTGCCGCGTTACACTTGTAGACTTCCGACATATTCCCGGCATTGTCCATAGCGGAAATGGTAAAATACTCATACCCTGCGTCAAACTGCTGTAAGCGGATATTCAGTGTGCCGTTTGTCAGCTCCGTAAATTCATACCCGTTCACATAGACTGCCTTTGCGCCGGAATCCGTGTCATGCACCTGGACGCTTAACAGCCCGTCACTGACCGCCGCATTGAGCGTGGGCTTTGTGGTGTCAAAACACCGGACAGTCCTGCTCCGCTCATATGTATTGCCTTTCTGGTCTGTGACCTGCACATAAATGGTACAGTTCTCCGAGATTTCCAGTTTTTTATCTTCCGTCACGTCCGTCCAGCTTCCATTCTGCCCGACTTTTGCCTGAATCTTTGCCGTTTCAAAGTTTCCCGTGTGCGCTGTATCAGATACGGAAAATGTCACGGCTGCTTTTTCGTTGTACCACCCGCCCGGACTGTTGATATGGATCACTACATTCGGGGTCTTGTATTCACAGTCCTTATAATCAGCGGCGCACACTTGACAGTCTTTGTCAAAATCGTAAGCCCCGCACTTTTTCTCACAGGCACACACCGGCCCCGGCACGTCATTTCCTGATACGGTTCCTCCCCCTGTTTCTCCTTCTGTGCCGTTTTCCGTTTCACTCCCGGTGTTGCTTTCCGTTTCCTGCCCAGGTGTGCCGTTCCCTTCTGTTTCTGATGTTTCCTGATCTGCGGGGCTTTCCTCTGCCCCGCCCCCTGTTTCTTCCTCCGTGCCGCTCTCCACGCTGTCCTCCGCCCTTGCGTCAATGGCATTATCTCCATTCATGGAAAATGCCACAGCGGGCATACAGAACAATACTGCGGATAACATGAGCGATAACACCGCCCTATAACGTAACTTCATTTTTCTGTTCATGGCTTTCTGCCTCCCTTTCTGTCTGCTGTTCCTGTTGCATCTGTTCTTCCTGCTCTTTTTTCCGGAGCAGGCTTAAAATTTCTTCCTCGCTGACTTTATTCAGCAGGATTAAATGTTCCAGAGAGATTTTATTCTTTTCAATGAATTTCATCTTCTCCGCATCCTCTGCCATCTGTAACTGGCTCTCCAAGTCCTTCTGCCTCTCCAACAGGTCTGCAAGCTGTTTCCGGACTTTGGAAAGCTCTTTTACAATCCTTTCCTTTGTCACATCATTTCTCCTTCCCATGCCCCTATTAAGAGCATTCAGTCTACTATTTTTCCATATCCATGCCTGGGGATTTCCTGCCCTTTTCCTTTTCAGGAGGTTTCCTCTTTGCTATCTCCGCCTTCTTTTCTACAAGCCTCTTTTTCACTGATGCCCGCTTCCCGGTATTTCTATTTTCATCCACAGCCTTTTCTTTCGGCGCAAAGGCTTCTTTCTCCTGTGCATCGAATAGTGCCTGTAAACGCTTCTCTGCCTCTGCAAGAGAATCTTCCGCACTGTCAATATTCATTTGTATACGGTCAGATGCGTCACTCTCTCCGCCCGTTTCGAGCATAAAACGTTCCAGCCTGTCTCTTTCACTGACAATATACTGTGTCAGTTCTTCACACTGCTCCATTAGGCTTCCGATTGTTTCAACTTCCATTTTGTTCCTCCTTCATCTCGCTTTCTTGTTCATTTTCTTTGTTGAGGTATTCAAATTCCAGTTGGTTCTTGCATATGCCGCTGCAAAGATAACCACTCTGAAATGGCGCTCTTGGAACGGCTTCACCATTTCCGGCAATATAATTTACTCTGGGGCTAAGCCAGAGCATCTCCACTTTGTTATGCTTAAACATCTGGAAACGCTCTTGGCAATCGAATATCCCCTGAAAATTGATAAGCATACCAAAAGGCTTCCCAATCTCATACAAGCGTTTTATGACTTTGCTTTTTAAGCTGTATGGTGGGTTGCTGATAATATAGTCACAGCCTGGCACGTCTATCTTGAAAAAATCCTGCCCCGTCTGGATATGCCCATATATGACATGAAACCCGCAGGCAGAAAGCACCTGAACAAATGCACTGTCCACCTTGTCAAAAGGACACCATACCGTGGCACCGGGAGGCAGCCGTTTAGTAATTGGGTACACAGCGTAGGCAGGCGTAAGGTATTCGTCATTTTTCTGGAACTGGTATTGTATCTGCATAGTCATCGCCCCTGTCCTTTCATAAAAAAGTCTTACATTACAAACGCCTTTGTGATAAAATAATCAGACAATAGAAAAGCCTGAAATGCTCCGCACTCCAAGCTAACCGGCATGACTATTCCATATTCTGATTTATGGCATTGCCGCCTATTGTATTTATCCCGATATTGTCACGCTTTTTTATGATAATGTCTTACTTTATTATCATGCTGTCTAACTTAATTATCACCAGACGATTTAATTTCCTGATAACCTGCCAAAGCTATAAAAATGGCTCTGCCAGTAGGAAGAATTTATGTTTGCGTAGCTGATCGGATTGCCACAGTGGATCATGGTTCCGTTACCGCAGTAAATCCCCACATGGCTCACAGGCCCCGCCGAATTGTAAGTACCCGTGAAAAAGATAATATCCCCCGCCTTTGCGTCTGCCGCCGAAACCGGGGCGCACTGGTCATAGATCCCCTGTGCCGTAGTCCGTGGCAGGTTATGCACCCCGCTGTTGGTATATACCCAGCAGACAAATCCGGAACAGTCAAAACTGGTAGACGGTGAACTGCCGCCCCATACATACGGGTAGCCCAGATATTTTGCGGCTTCTTCCATGAGCGCCTGCACTGCCGCATCATCGTAGGAATCCGGCGGTATGGCGTTTCCCCCGCCGCTCCCCGGCGCATTGGCTTCTCCGTAGAGCGTTCCTTCCCCTGCCTCAAAATAAAATAACGGGTTATAATACTCCCCGTTGTACAGACATTCGATATGCAGGTGGCTTCCGGTGCTGCTCCCCGTGTTTCCTGTTGTTCCTATGGAATCCCCGTGTTTCACGGCCTGCCCCGCACTGACGCTTAACGTGTCCATATGGGCATACTTGGTACAGTAACCGTTGCTGTCCTCAATCACGATATAATTCCCGTAATAACTGTCATAGGCGGCTGTGGTGACTGTGCCGTCCATCGCCGCAAGGACACCTGTTCCTGTCGGCACCGCAATATCAACGCCCCGGTGGAACTGCTCCGCCCCTGTTACCGGATTGATACGGTAGCCATAATAACTGCTCACATAGTTGTACCAGTATAAATTTAACGGTGTGTAAAACTGCTGTGTCAGGCCGTGCGTTTCATTATAAAGCGCATAAATCTCTTTCTGCTCGCTGTTCATATGTCCGGCAGCAATCAGGTTTAAATCTTTTGCGGTCAGCGTGACTTCCAGTATGGTTACGGTATATTCTTCTTCCTCCTCGTATTCATATTCTTCCTCTTCCCCTGTTTCTTCCCCCGTTACCGGGTCTGTCACAGGGCGTGTGCCTGTTTTGGTCACTGTCCTTGTCCTCGTTTCCGTCACCGGATTTAAGGCCAGCTCATACATCTCGTCAAAAAGGCTCTCGACTTCACCCTGTACGTCTGCCGCCGTAAATTCCGTATGGACTGCGGAAAGGTAGCTGATGAGTGCAAACGGGTCATGGCCGATTGCATCCAGGTTGTAGCGGTATTCGTCATAGTCCGGGTAATCCGTTTCTATGGAATCAATCTCTTTCTGCTGCTCCATTTCAAGCTCTGAAAAAGCCAGATCCGCAGCGTCAATCTCTGCCGGGACGCTCATATAACTCCCTGCCAGCGTGGTACTCATGCCGTTCGAGAACATTGCCCCGCAGGACGATACGGAAGTCATGATCATAATGAGCAGGAGCGCACAAGCCCCAACCGTTACAAGGAGAGAGGCGTGTTTTGCCGCCATCTCCTGCAATTTCTTCGCAACCGTCGTGGTGAAATTGGCGGTTTTTACAGCCGCTTCCTTAGTATTCTTCGCCGCCTGCCCCGTCCGTACTGCCTTTGCATACTCACGTTTGATGCGCTGTTTCTGCAGCCTTTTCTGGAGCTGTTTCTTTAAGGTCTTTTCCTGCATTTCCGGGTTTTCTTCCAGAAACTTCTGGTAGCGGAAATTGACTTCCTTTTTGAACTGCTTTTTCTCCAGTTTCGCCACTTTCTCACGCTGCCTCTGCTCCCTGCCTTTATAATGCCGCTTCACAAAGCGGTAGGCATCCTCGGCTTTCTGCTCCGTCTTATGTGCGCCCTCCACGCCGGAATTCTCTTTTTCCGTTTCGGCAACCTTGCCGTGTGCAAAGTTCGTAAACTCCGCCCCGGCTCTGCCTGCCATCCTTTTTACCGGATTGTCCTGCTTGAAAGGCTTTTCCTTCACCACTGCGGTCAGCACATATTTTGCCCTGCCCGTTTTTTCATCAAAGACACGCTCTAAAGAATACTCCTTTTTCTTTGGGAGCTTCTTTCTTGCGGCTTCGGTCTTTTTCCCGGCTTTCTCCGCTTTCCTTTGCAGCCTGTCTGACTTCCTGCCTCCCTGAAACTCCGGTTCTGCGCCCTCTGTAAAGGTATCAGCCTCCGCAAAGGTGGCCTCCTTTGTCTGGAAGTCACGCCGGAAGTCAGATTTTTTAATCCGTTCCCTGTCCTGGCGCTCCCTCCTGCGGTATCTGCCCTTTTTTTCGCTCTGGTGGTAGGTATCCTTGCGTCGGTAATCGTCCTTAAAATCCGTTTCTTTGGCCTGCTCCCCTCCGCCCTCCTCCGTAAAAGTGTTTTGCTCCTCAGAGAAACCGTCCGGCGCTTTACTGCCCGCATGGTCACTGTCCGGCTTTTCCTTATTACTGGTAAAGCTGTTTTCTTTCTGGAACTGCACCTGCTGTCTGCGTTTTTTCTGCCTTAGTTTTGCTTTCTGCCCTTCCGCTTTCCCTGCTCTGCCCTGAAAACTATCCCGATTATCGAGAAAACTTTCCTGTTCCGGCTTGTTCTCCTGCTTCTGGACATTGTGTCCAGAAGTTTTTGGCTGTTCCGGCTTCTGGACATCATGTCCAGAAGTCACATCCGCATCCCTCGGCTGGTGTGCGCCGGACTGCTTCTGCTTTGCCTTTTGGGTATTGACATCCTTTTTTTGGGAACTGCCACCCGTGAAAGCATTTTTATCCTTTGCAAATTCAGCAGGCTGTTTTTTCTTTTTTTCTGCCATTCTTATCAATTTCCTTCCCGCTCTAACAGCTTCACTTCTTCGATCCTTCTTTGGGAGATTTCATAATACTCCCGGTTGATTTCTGCTCCTAAATATTCCCTCCCTGTCAAAACTGCCGCAAGAGCTGTGCTTCCGGTTCCCATGAAACCATCAAAAATAATCTCCTGCGGACTGCTCGATATCTGAACCAGCCATGAAAGGAACTCAACATTTTTTACTGTCGGGTGGTATATCCCATTCCGCTTCTGCCATGTGGAATTGTAGGTTGCCTTGGGATATTCCGCCCCAAACCAGCAGCTATTGAACCTCGTTTTATATTTTTTGCTTGGTTCTCTCCCCGTCTGGAACCTTGATCCCTCTTTTTT